>Ga0182744_1001342_pt1 | contig 21550 bp, 19 predicted proteins | sample eDN3rd30CKraftMG_FD_128525 | JGI IMG/M metagenome (GOLD analysis project Ga0182744, IMG submission 128525) | Enriched Miracle-Growth compost microbial communities from Emeryville, California, USA - eDNA 3rd pass 30_C Kraft MG (version 2) (version 2) ...
AATTTGTTCAATCAACTATTATGGATAAGAACTTACCGCTGCACCTTCAGGAAATTATATTTTCCTCCAGTGATCCCGCAATAAGCAGGGCGATATCAAAACTGGACAAGTTTATTCATGCTTTCTCCATTTTAGCAATAAACATGTTAGAAATGGATAATTTAAAATATAAGATGAAATCGCAATAAGAGACCTATACTAACTCCAGCGCCTGTAATTCAGCAGCAAGTCGATGAAGCCCCTCCTCTATTTTTTTCAGTTGGGGTTGGCGCGGCCTCTTTAGCCCAGAAGAGTAATGCTGTAGCTGTCGTTGGTTTATACCAGTAATCTTCTCCAAAGCCGAGTTGGTAAAGATTCCTTTATAGTAGTTTAAAAGGCTTTCCACATCAAAATGATATATAATTTCATAATCATCTTTTAGTATAGTTGGGATATTTTCTGGTGTAAACTCTTCTTTAATAATGTCTATAGCATCCAAAATAGACTGTTTTGCTTCTTCCACCGTATCTCCTCCGCCATAGATGCCTTCGGCATTCTCTGCATAAGCACCGAACATATCGGCACTGCGCTCGATGATGATTTTCAAGGTTTTCATAATGTTGTCCCTTTTTGCTTTCATGAGAACCTGAAGCTTATTTAAGCCCCAAATCCTTCATGATTTTTTTGCGAAGGCCCTCTCCAATTTCCTTACTACCATGATAGGGAATAGGGTAAGTCCTCCCATCTTTCTCATAAATGTAGTGAGATCCACTAGTGCGGACATGGTTCCAGCCATTCTTTCGCAAAATCTGTGGAATTCACTTGATTTCATAACAAAATTAGTTTAAATGTGTCTGGAAAATTTATGCCTTAAATCGCCATTCACATCTCTAACTCCACAATACAAAGGTAGTATATTTACTACTATTTACAAAAATTATTTTTATTTTTCAATAGAGACTGTAGTTATAGTATGAAACGAGAGTCATAAACAAGCTGTCTTTCCAATATTAGCAATACAATCATAACGATATCTTTGGAAAAGTCTACTGCGATTATCCAAATAGATAGCACGATATATTAAAAAAGCCATAGCCATCTTCTCCAGAGGAGACAGTCCGTATACCGGTTCATAAAGGATAACCGAGAGGTATATTCCGTCGAGAAGATGTGCGCGGTGTTGAATGTCAATCCGTACCAAGTGGCCCAACTTATACTAAAGAAAGAGCTAAGCGCGGCATAAATCCACTTTTTCCTCTTTCTCCTTTGTTGTTTTCTTGTACCCATCTTTCAATATTCGTAGCCAGACCAATAGCCCGACTATACCAATGGACAGCCATAGCATATCCACCAGCATGATATCATGCTCGCCCGATCCATAGGTCACCCAGATCCATTTGCCGGTCTTGATCCCGTTGACGATCGGAATGGCGAATGAAAGTATGACCCCCAGTAGCAGGGTCTCCAGATTAGTTCTGCGCATATTGTGCCGGATCGTGTAAAACACGCTTAGCGCTAGCCAACCGTAGAAATATACGGAATAGATCAGCGATCGATCAACTTGGTCGGCCAGTTTGATGACTATGAATGTAGATGCCGTGACCGGTAGCATCGAGAGGCAGATCGCCAAGAATACATTGGACGCCCAAAAATTGAATATACGCTTGTGCTTTGGCACATTGTTTTTGTCCCGGGCGACGAGCCATATCAATATACCGGAAATAATGATCAGACACCCCATGATTCCCAGCACGAAATAAATGATCTTGACCGGATAGCCACCAAAATCCCCATAGTGCAGACGGTATATAAACCCTTTGATATAATCCATATAGGAGCCTTTTTCGTTTGCCGATTTTTCGAAGAGGATTTTCTTGTCTGCTACCCGATATATCATCTTGCCCGCGCCGGCGAAATTCTTGTCGATATTTGCCGTGTACATAGCCGTGACATGCATGCTTTTGTCACCATAATTATTGATAAATATCCGGTCTATATGGCTATTTGGCCACTTCTCGCTAAGCCCGTCCAACAAAACTCCTACCTTGAAGTCGCTGTGGATAGGGCTGTACAGATAGGCGTACTCTTTATTGTCGTTGTAACCCAGACCAGCATATATTTCTTTCGAATCACCGTTGTACATATATTGGCTAAACGGAATGATCAGCAAGGAGTCACAACAGAATATGATGCCGGTCAAGGCGTACATGAACTGGTATGGAAAGCCGATTACGCCCATTGCAGTATGCATATCTGTCCACACGGTTTTCCATTTGTTCCACGGGCGAAAGATAAAAAAATTGGATTTGATTTTGTCCCAGTGCAAAAGTAAGCCCGTGATAAGTGCAAACAAAAACATGAACGACACCAATCCCGCCACAGCATAGCCGAAGGGTGTACCGATATTGATACCGATCTGGTTGAGTTGTGCCAGAAAGTGTAAACGATATAGAAATTCGCCAAGGGTATATCCCTCTCTGCCATCCAAAGATTTCTTTTTGGCAAAGTCATATGTGAAATATACGGCATCTCCTCTAGCTCCACGGCCGTGTCCCCCTCGTTTGGCTTCTTTCCCGGTAGGTGCATTTCTTGCGGCCTCATTTGCAACGACAGAATCCTTCGAAACGCTTACATTCACAGAAGCTGAATGCCCATTGCGTTGCATGTAGAAGGCTATATCACGTCCTGTTAAGTTCTTTGTCCGGCCCAATGAATCTAGCAATGTATCAAACCCCGAATGAACCAATGACCCTACATTATCCGATTCATTTTTCTGCCATGCAATGATTTCACTCCTAAAGAAAGAAAAAGATCCCGCAAAAAAAATGACATATAAGATAGCACAGATAAAAATACCACTGATCGTATGCGTATGAAAGTAAATATTGTATCGTCTCAGGTTCATGTAACAGGTTGCTATAGATAAATAAAAATGCTGTAGAAAACGGCAATGAGGAGCAGGTATATACTCCAGATGATCCAGCCGCTTTTTGACAAAAAAGCAAACAGCAGCAGTACTGCCCACAAGATGTATCCCGTGATGTAAGTTGTGATGATGACATCGGGCGTGTCGAGTATTTTGGTCAGGCACAGATGACTATACAGCATCACAAAAAATCCGCCAAAGAATCCTGCCGTGATTTTCAGTATGCGCTGTAGTGGCGAACTCAGGTATTTTTTGTTTGCAGGCATAGTTATAGTAAGGTCAAAAAACAAGAAATTCTAATGCAAGGCCAATTACCAATAGAAAGCCAACTTGCTTGATCTGTAGATATTTGTATGGTGCTAATAGTACGATGAGAGCAAAGAAGCCCATTACATAGGCTACGAAAGCCAGTGTTCCGCTGAGCAGTCCCTGAAGATATATGTCCATTCCGTAAGCTACAGCCAATAGTGCTGTTGCGATATACCGGGCCGTCGTCTTGTTTTGCACCAATCGTTGGACAAAGGTCAATGTGCTATTGGTTTTTATTTTCGATGATGTGTAGTACCAGAGATAGCAGGCACAGAAGATAATGAATAATAGAAACGTGTACATAAATATTGAAATCTATCTATATGATAAATAGCCATATATCCAAAGGAGCAGGTACATAGCTATGACCGGATTAAACCGTATAATCCGGTCATACACCACCGCAAGGTTTGTAATTACTGATTCTCTACAAAAGTAGCCCCGCATATCCGCTGTGCATCTTTGACAACCAGTCCTTTTTTGGCCGACGCAGTTTCGGGATCGACGATGTAGAATTGCGGGGATTTGTCTATAACAGTCATACCGAGGTAGGCTTTCCCTTGCAATATGTAGGGGGTAGTAGCCATATTATCTTTGTCAAGGATATTCTCCTTGCCAGGCAAGCCACTCACCCAACTGAACTTTTTGTCGGACATATCCAACACGGCATACTGGCAGGCTTTCCCACTCCCGTTAGTCTTCTCACCGGCGGCAAACTTATCATTATAAAATTCGACGAGGAACTTGTCATCCTTAATGAACCACAATTTTCTGAAACGATACCCGCCAGAAGCGGCCTCTATATCCCAGAAATAATCCTTGTCAAAAGAGGATGCTCCCTTACGGATCACGAGTGCCCCAGCCTTTTTCGTCCCGAAATTGTTGCCCGAGAATATATAAGCATCTCCTTTGTCAGTAGTTGCAATCTGCGAGAATCTAGCCCCTCTATCGAAAGCTCCAGAAACCGAAAGACGGGGATCGGTATAGATGGTTGCTGCTTTTAGCGTAGTAGGGTTCATTTTTGCAATAATGACATCGTCTATCTCAGGATTATCTGAAAAATGCAAACTGGTGTAAAAGAAACCATCCTTGCTGTCAGCGATATCAATCAGGAAAGCTTTCTTCCCCTCATAACCGGTGAATTCGTCCGACTTGAACGTACTGTACTGCGGATCACCGCCAGACAGTTCAACACGGTTCATTGTACCCTCGGCCGCGTCCCTACTATTTCTGATTGTGTAAACATAGTCACCTACCGTACCAACGGCAGTAGCTCCACCTCCCTGAAGCTCAAACCGGCCACCTACTGTCTTCACTTTGCCAGATGCATCAAGGGTAAAGCGCTGACCCACACCTACTGCTCCGTACTGTAAACTGACGAATCCCGAATATCCGAACGAAAGGTAATAATCGAATATATTGTTGACCTCCGTTCCGGAACCTTTCGGCGATATGGTATCTTGTTCGTTTTCTAAAGAGGTCGCAGCGAGAAAATAAGTCGCGTCGTCTACACCTGTCGCCTCTGTGGAAATAATAAATCCTCCTTCCAGCACCTGCTCCGGCTCGGGCGGAGCAGGATTATCATTCTTGCTACAAGCTGTAAGGGCCAATGCGAACAATGTAAACATTCCTGTTTTTTTGATAAATTGTTTTTTCATTTTACATCCTATTTTTGTTTCGATTATGATTTATTATTACGTTTAATAAAGAAATACCGGAGCTTCAGCGCAAAGCTTCTTCCCGGCTTTTGCAGGCTAAAGTTGTCGTACAATAAAGCATTCTCTAAGTTTCTTGCTTCCAGAGAGATATTATATTTTCCGTTCTGCATCGTGTATGTGGCCGAAAAATCACTATACATTTGTCTAGGAACCACTGCTCTGGAGGATTGATCCGCCAACACATAGGAATGCAAATAGATCCTGTCGACAAAGTTGAAGGCATAGTTCAGATTCAGGGTGTTGCCCTTGGCAAAAAGGTCGTGTACATAGTACGAAGCATCGGCATTCCAGAAGAAATAAGGGAGATTAGGCATACGGTATCCGTAATTCACGTTTGCCACGGTCTGCGTTTCGTTAGTGAAGGGCTCTTTGTCCCGTATATCCATATAGGTCATGGTTGCACCTACAGTAGCTTTATTCTGATAATATACCCGCGCTTCTATATCGGTACCCCATCGGGTCACCCGTCCATAGTTTTGGTTCATATAGACAGCCTCTCCGTTCATTTCATCCCCTATCCTGCCAGGCAAGCGCTGGATGAAGTCGCGCGTATCCCGGTAGTAGCCCGCCCAGTCGATGTAAAGCGTATAGGATGGGCTGACCTCCTTATTAAGCGTAATACCTATGTTATAATTGTACGATTCCTCGGGTTTTAGCTCAATGTTTCCGACTTCCATGATTTCGTCTCCGAAAAGTTCGTTGTCGGTAGGCAGTCGATAGACCTTCTCGGCGGATGCCTTTAACTGTAGATCTTTGAAAAAATAGGTCGTAGCAATACCATAACCGACTTTGCCCGTGTTCTCCTTGCGCCTGTAGACCAAGTTTTCCTTAGTCGTCCCAGGTCCTGTGGCTCGGTTGAGATAGTGCTTGGCAAAGAGATTGGTATTCCATTTGCGCCTAAAGGTGTAACGGTACTCAAGCCCTAATGTATTCTTGAGACTCGTCCTGGTCATGCTATCAGCCGGCGTAGGTAAATCGGGATATAGCTCATCGGCAATACTTTCGATATCCGGGGTCCGGACATAGTGAGTCACGTTGTCATTTACATTGATAGAATGGTCTTGATAGATCCGGTAACTGATATTAACTGAGCCGGATCGGTTGCTGTTAGCGTATTCGGACATACCCAAGTCTGATTCGCCGTAGGCGGCATGGTTCCCTCCCAGGTCGGCGATGAGCTTTCTGGATCCATCCCAGCTGTACTTGTAGGCAGAGGTATCTACGCTTCCCGCCTTTTCATAATTGTAGTTCCCCATCACCCGTACACTCAGACCGTCTACCATCAGGTTGCGCTTGTCGTACACAAACGAAGGAAGAATCGATCTACTATGTGCCGTACGTTCGCCAAATACATATCGCATCTCTGATCCGTTCTGTATATCGCGGTGCACCTGCCCCACAGTCAGGCCAAATAGCATACGGTCGGCCCATTTCTTGCCCACCACACCGACCTTAGCGATCACCGTTTCATTATGATAGGTGTCATGGAAGCGCTTGAACCATGCCGAATCCATAGACCAGGCAGATCCATTTTGCCAGTTATCGCCTTCTTCCTCGGACACTCTATCTTTGGCAAATACCCTGTAAGATGTTTTCACCTTGTAGCTGTTGTCTGAATAGTTCTGAAAGGCATCAAGTTGCAAGGATACACCAGATTTAAAGGTATGGCTAAGACTTAAGTTACTTTTATGGGTATTGAACGATCCGTAGGAATAGGATGCGTCTAGCGTGGTATTAGCCGACTGGTTGGTCACGATATTGATCACTCCACCCAGTGCGTCGGCCCCGAATTCTATCGGTATTACCCCTTTATACACTTCGATCCGTTCGGCTATATTAACAGGGATATTATTCAGCTGAAAAGCCGATCCCATGCCCTGCATGGGTACCCCGTCTATAAACACACGTATATTACGCCCGGTAAAACCATTTATCGAGATATTCATATCCGATCCCACTCCTCCGGCTTCCCGTATCTTGACCCCGGAAGCCTTATCCAAAAGGTGAGCCAGATCCAATGTAGAATTGTAGGATGATTTAGCGTCCAGTGCTACAACGTTGAAAGGTGTCTCACGCACTTCCTGAATGGCCGATTTGCCCTCGACTACGACCTGATCGAGCACTGTACCGGGGTCTACTTCCAATCTGAAATCCTGTTTCTTTTTTTCGTTTTCACGAACCGTTATTTTTTCCACATAAGCGGTGTAACCGACGAACGAAGCCATCAGTTCATATTCTCCCGGCGACACGCGCAATATATACTTTCCCCTCTGGTCTACTTGTGTTGTATAAGTGCCTCCCTTGGTATAGACAGTAGCATTTTCCAAGATATTACCTTTCTGGTCATATACAGTGCCTGTGATTTCCACAGATATCGGTTCTTGCGCACACAACCGATCTACAGATAGTATAAATAAAGTTGTCACGAGTAGCAGTATTCTCATTCTTATATTGAACAAATTGATGTGTTAAATAGCATTATTCGATCCATTGTTTTTATTTAGATTAAAAATAAATAACTTTGCAAAGTTATATTTACTACCTATTCTAAATAGCGATTTTCAGGATAAAAAATGGTGATATATATTATATGCGTACACGTTTAGCGATAAAGGAGATCAACAAGGTATTATACGACACAATCATTGAATATGACAATTCTTGCCTGAAAAATCCGGTCAAGAGGGAAGATTTTTTGTTGGATAATAACGGTGTTTTAATTATGATCAAAACATTATCTACCAACGGATTACATATATCAGAGGAATTTTTTCGATCAAATAAACCATTGACCATTGAATGGTTGACAGAAAAACCTCATATTCGGTTTTCTCTTTTCTTTAGTGGGCAATCTCATGTGTACGATGGTGCCGGAAATGAGCATTATACAAACAGCGTCGGCACAGTGCAACGCAATTTTTTGGATACACTAGGCGGAGGAGGTACAACGATTATACATGAAGATTTTGATACACGTTTTGTAAATATCAAAATGACCTTAGATTTCTATATCGATCTATTGAAGAAGGACGATTGGCTCAATGAAGACTCCTTTCATCAATATGTACTTTCCGGGAAACCACAGAACCGATCCAATGAGATCTTATTTATGGACTTGAAAATCCTGTCTATTATTCAGGAAATTTTAAATAGTCACGACATGGATGACGAGTATTGTTACCATTTTATCTGCTTGAAGATCAGAGAATTTTTTTTCTCACTACACCTAAATGCTCATAGTAGGATGCAGTCAAAGAAGGTATATTCACCTTCAGATAGTTTAGAGCATGTCAGATCCTATCTAATTCTAAATCTGGACAATCCGCCAAACAGTGCCAAGCTTGCAAAAATATTTAGGATAAACGAGAAGAAGCTTAAAGAGGATTTCAAGAGACAATATGGCATGACCATCTATGCATATGTCGTTCAGATAAGAATGGAAAAGGCAAAGAAGCTCCTATTGGAAGATCATAACGTCAATGAAGTGGCCATGCTTCTCGGCTATCAAAGTGTCTCCCATTTTATCAAAGTCTTTAAATCACAGCATGGCTATACCCCAAAGGAATTCGTAAAGCACTTTGGATGCGACCAACTAATTTGACCATAGCAAGTGCAACATACATTTCTTTGTAATACTTCAACAGCAACAAGCTCTCCGTTCTCCTTATCAATTATATGCAACTTCTTCCCACAAAATCAATGAACATTTCCTCTCCGGAGAGGTGGTCAGGCTTCATCGAGCCTTTTTCCCAGGGATGTTTACGGTGGATTTCTTTTAGGGGTTTATGATTTTTTTGTAACCTTTCCGTACTTCGTTTACCCTAATCAGTCAGAACATATAAATACCAAAAGTCATGGAATCAAATAATGCACAACAATCGTTAACACAAACATTCAACCTGTTAAGATACACCTTTGTGATTGTCCCCATCGTAGCCGGGGCCGACAAATTTACCAACCTGCTTACCCAATGGGATCAATACCTTAATCCGTCGTTAGCCAGTCTTCTACCGTTTTCCGCTGCAACCTTTATGATGGTTGTGGGCATTATTGAAATCATTGCTGGTATCATTGTGCTGAAAAAAGCCGAAATTGGTGGATATATTGTCGCAGCGTGGCTCATCGTTATCGCCCTCACGTTGTTGGCCGGTTTCAATTATGTGGATGTAGCCGTGCGCGACCTGGTGATGGCAATCGCCGCCCTGTCCATGGCAAGGATAGCTAAAATAGTAGCATAAACATGGTGCAATCTGAAAAATTAACCGAAGCGGAAATCATACGGCAGGTTCTGGACGGGGAGAAAGCCCTCTATGAAATTATCGTCCGGCGGTTCAATCCCTTTCTGTACAAAATCGGCAGGTCATACAACTACAACCACCAGGACACGCAGGACCTGATGCAGGAGACATTCATTGACGCGTACAAGAGCCTGTTGCAGTTTGAGGGTCGTGCCAATTTCAAAACATGGATTATCCGTATCATGATGAACAACTGCTACCGGAGAAAAGGGAAATCAGACTTTAAAAACGAAATCATGCAGGATATAAACGACCAATCAACGCCCATGTTTACCTATGCCCACAGCGATACGGATAGCATTATCCAGAACCGTGAGCTGGGGCATATCATTGAAAACGCGCTGGGGAAAATTCCGTTCGACTACCGGATGGTCTTTTCGCTGCGGGAGATAAACGGATTGAACGTGGCGGAAACCGCCGAAATGCTCCACATCAGCAAAGCGAACGTGAAGGTACGGCTGAACAGGGCAAAGGTTATGCTGCGGAGTGAAATAGAGAGAACCTATTCCGCAAGCGACCTTTTCGAGTTTAATTTAATCTACTGCGACGCTATGGTAGAAAATGTAATGAAGAAAATAAATGGAGATCACTCTCCAATTTTATCGGCCTAATATTTTAAAGTAATTTTGGATAATGTTCGGCTTGGAATTTGGGCATCGTATATGGTAAACAAAAAGATACGTAAGCAAACAGGAGAATCTTCACAAACAATTCCATTATTTTGATAAACAATGCCTATAAATCTGTACATTTGGGAAATCAATTATACCTAAAGACAATGAAAGCAAAGTTCCTCATCGCCATACTCCTGCTTTTAGCAGCATATCATGGTGTTCTTGGCCAAACCACCTTTAAAAATAACAAGTTTAAATTTCAGGCATCTATTCCCGACGATTGGATATTACGTCAGGAAATCAAAGCAGATTCACTTAATTTCACCATAGTTGGATGGGGACTACCCAAAGTGTATACCGAGATAGATAAACATGAAGTCGAAAATGCGGTTTCTATTACAGCTCTTGAGCATGGCAAGATAAAAAACCTAGACGATTTAGTTAAAGCAGAGTTCAATAGGGTTAAACATATCGGAACAATATTAAATCAGGTACAGATCGATTCTGTTGAGCACACTGCTTATATTACGAATACACTTATAAAAAATGTGTCTTATGTATCGCAGCAGTATTTTATCTTTAAAAATGGCATAGGTTATATCATTACCTTTACGGCAACGGTGGGAACGTTCACCATCAATCTTCCCAAATTTGAAGAATTTTACAAAACAGTAGCCATACTTTAAAAAATGCGTACGGGAATATTGGATTTGCCCAAAAATAATCCCGACCAAACCAAATGTTATGTCATTATCCGCCGTTTTTACATAAGCCCTAACCATTCCGTTTTTTATGAAATAGATATAGAAAATGAGGAGATATTCACTACTTTTTCTTTTAGTTTTATTCGGAATCCGTGCTTTATCGCAGACCGTGTATTCCACCAATCCGGATAACGCCACCTTGTTTCCTACAAAACATGGAACGTTCGAAAATTATGCGTTTGTGTTGAATGGAAAGGTGATCGAACAGCAATCATTGATCAATTATCCGGGCGCAATACTGAATAATGTATTCCCTTATGCCATTAAGCTGGAAGGACGGAGTTATCTTGGGGCAGTATACCTGCATACGGAAGAAAAGTATGCCCCTCCTGTTCATTATGCCAACGACCCGGCCTATTTTATCAACGGCCGACAGGTTAGTCGTTATCATTTTCGTTTGAGCAAAGCAGAAGCTTACAACCGGATCGAAAAGTCTACACAGGATACGACAATAAACGGCCGATTATATAGAGGCTCCATACATATAGATACCGACGAGGATTTTTTTGCCGACCGGATTGCCTTGCCGGAGCTTATCGAAAAGTATACCGGCTTACCGCCGGAAAAGGTCATCGTCCACTGGCGCACTTCGAGATACCAGTACACATATGAAGGAGATCTCGGTACCATCATTAGAGACCGTTTCCCAATTTATTCATTCAACATCAGCAGTTTAGGCGTACGAGCAGTGGAAGTAGACCGCATCCGATTTGCCGAGGGCGAACGATATGTTGTCCATATTGTCGATAACAGTTATAAATGGAACAACCCTAAAGCAAGTTTGATTTTTAAAGACCCTTTGGCTATTGATACGGTTTTCCCATGCTACATTACTGATTTTGACCCAACAGATCATACAGTTTTGATCCATACGGAAATTGCTCCCCAACCGTATCAAGGCAAAGACGCTTATCTGAAAAAGCTATCGGCGACGATGGGTTTGCCTGCAGAAAAAACCAGCAGACCAACGGTCGGGGACTCCATCACCGTCCAATTCATCGTACTCAGGGACGGGATGCTTGCCGCACTTAAAAGTACGGACCCCGACAAAGCCGGTCATAAAGACGTATTGAACGCCATCAAAAAACTTGCCTGTATGTGGCAACCTGCCATACAAGGTGGCCGCCCATTGATGGTTTGGCAAAAAATGATTCTCTTCTATAGCAAGGATCAAAAGGGAAATATCCAATCGCTCGATAGTCTTGCATATCGGTATGACACCATACAACCTAAAGCCACATCTCGTACGTTATCCCAACAGGTATATGTTACAAACACAGATAGTGTTACGTTATTTCCGACTAAATATGGAACGTTTGAAAATTATGCGTTTATACTAAATGGAGAAATGATCGAACATCATAAGCTACTCAATTATCCGGGAGCAAGATTGGATAGAGTATTCCCCTATAACACGGAAGGGAAAGGCAAATACCAAGGTGTTGTTTATTTCCATACACCTTGGTATCCACCTTCGCCCGCCGAACAGTATGCCAATGACCCGGCTTATTTCATCAACAATATACAAGTCAGCCCCTATGCGATCCGGTCCTCAAGAGCGGAGGACTATAACCGTATCGAGAGATCAGAACAGGATACCGTGATTGACAACATATTGTACAAGGGCACCGTACATGTGTATACCGATGAGGATTTTTTTGCGAACCGCATCGCCATTCCGGAGATTATTAAGAAGTACACCGGCTTACCGCTCGAACAGGTCATCGTACATTGGCGCGGCCGCTTTATAGACGCACTGAATCCCGGCGTCGTCATTCATGACCATTTCCCCTTGTACTATATTAACCCTAAAGGTTTGCAGGAAATAAAGGTTGATCGTATCCGCTTTGCAGAAGGCGAACGATATTTCGTGCATTTGGTAGATCGGGGGTATCGGTTCAGCAATTTTACAGAAAATGGTTGGAGAGCCCCCCAAAGAACATATTTAATCTTTGATAACCCTCGTGCCTTCGATCTAAGCGGGCCTTGCTATTACGAGGATTTTGACACGAGGAATAAAGAGATTCATCACCGTGCGAAAGAAGAGCCTAAACCTTTTCAGGGAGAAGCGGCTTACCTAAAAAAACTATCAACTATCATGGGGTTGCCTACCGATAACACCAACACAGCAACGACCTTAGATTCGATCACCGTCCAATTCATCGTACTCGGAAACGGACAACTTACCGGGGTTGAATCCATGAGTCCGCAAAAACCTGGTCATGTAAACATTTTACAAGCCATCAAACAGCATTCTTGCGTCTGGTCCGTTGCGCGGGACAATAGGCGACCTTTACTCTTTAGGCGAAAAATAACATTTTTTTACAGTAGGGATAAAAAAGGAAATATTCGATCGTTGGATACCCTTGAATATCGGTATGATGATGAATGACCTGAATCCGGATGCTGTCGGCCATCGGATTTTTAGACTACCGAGAGACTTCAAACGCTCGTTACCAAACAATGTCGATGTCAAAGAAGCGCTCGATTTAGCAAAAGAAACTTTGCTAATTTTTACAATTGATCCCATAATAACTGGTAAAAACAATACAAACATTGTATATTTAACGGGTTGTGCATGATATCATACACAACCCGTTATCATTTATTCCAAGTTATATCAACATGAGTAAATAACGTATTTATCTTAAAAGAACAGTATATTTAATATAGTAAATCGTTTAGTAAACATGACACAAGGCTCGCAAAATGTATTGGATTATCATGGCAACAATACCATTTTTACGGTTTGGAATTTTAAGGAAAATAGGACAGTGAAAGAGGCTTTTCAAGAAATTTGTGCACTGGTCATCAACCTCAATCATTCGGCCTATATACGCTTTCCAGACAATGGTGCAAGCTGCGTGATGGGTATTGGGTACAATGCATGGAAATTTTTAGACCTTCCCGAGCCAATGCCCAAAGAACTGGAAAATTTTGCTCCTATTATCGGAGAAAAACATACAGCTGTTGCTACCAATGGCGATCTTCATTTTCATTTACGCGGACTTAACAGCAGTATTTGTTATGACATGGCAGCAGATATTGCAAAAGTACTGGAGCCAGTTGCTGATTGTGTAGAAGAAACACATGGCTTCCGGTATTGGGATGGTCGCTCGATTCTGGGTTTTGTAGATGGCACAGAAAACCCAGAAGGAAAGCAACGCGCATATTTTGGATTGATAGGCGATGAAGATGTGACATATAAAGGTGGCAGCTATCTTTTCGTACAAAAGTATATACACGATTTAAAAGCATTTAAAGCGTTGCCTCTTGAAGAACAGGAAAATGTTTTTGGAAGATACAAACAAAGCGATATAGAAATGCCTGATAATATCAAGCCAAAAAATGCGCATTCTGCACTGGCAAATGTTGGTGATGATTTTAAAATCATTCGCGACAATATGCCCTTTGGAAATATATCCACCAATGAAATGGGCACTTATTTTATTGCTTATGCAAGCACTTTCAGTACGGTAAAAAAAATGCTCAACAATATGTTCATTGGTGACCCTCCAGGTAATTATGACAGACTGTTGGATTTCAGTACGGCGAAAACAGGCAGTCTGTTTTTTGTGCCAACCATAGATATGTTGGATAACTTTTCTTCGGGAGATTTTGATATACTAACAACGCCCCATATAAACGACATGAAGGACACAACCGAAGTGCAGACTACTGATGGCTCGCTCGGTATTGGTTCATTGAAATAAAAAACAAAAAGTATGAATAATTTACACCGCAAGCTCGCGCCCATATCCGAAGCGGCGTGGGCACAGATAGAAGAAGAAGCATCGCGCACACTTAAACGTTATTTGGCTGCGAGACGTGTGGTAGATGTAGATGGTCCCAAAGGCTTCGATTTATCCGCTAAAGGTACCGGGCATATCCATCCAATTGATGCACCGGGCGACGGTATACAAGCATCTATCCGGGAAGTAAATCCTGTTGTAGAATTACGTATTCCGTTTGAACTTACACGACAGGCTATTGATGATGTAGAACGTGGCTCTGAAGATTCAGATTGGCAGCCACTTAAAGATGCTGCACGTAAAATGGCTTTCGCCGAAGACCGCGCCGTATTTGAAGGATATCCAGCGGCAGGGATATCAGGCATCCGGCGAGGTAGCAGTAATGCAGCACTCACACTTCCGGGAAGCGTAAAAAATTATTCCGATACGATTGCCCACGCATTGAATGAATTGAGGCTTGCCGGTGTAAACGGGCCTTATATGCTTGTATTGGGTACAGAGGCCTATACGGCAGCGAGTGGTGGTAGCGACGAAGGATATCCAGTATTGCATCACATTCGTGAATTGGTGGATGGGGAGATTATCTGGGCACCAGCTATTGAGGGTGGTTTTGTGCTTTCTACACGCGGCGGTGATTTTGAATTAAGCATTGGGCAGGACATTTCTATCGGATATCTCAGTCATACAGACACTACGGTAAAATTGTATTTACAAGAAAGCTTCACATTCCAGTTTTATACTTCTGAAGCAGTAGTTTGTTTAGAACCAACGAGGAAGTAATGCCAATTAAAAATAAAACAAACAGATGAACCCAAGGGTTGATACCAATCTCAGCATACATGACGAGCAATTAACATACATGGTAGGCTCGTCATGCAATGAGCCAACAACCACTTGTAAATGAACCAACAGCAAGTCTGTTCAATGATTGATGATATTAATTTGGAGGAACTAAGAAAAGCGCGCCGCATTGGATATTATTTTCGTTATCCTTTGCATCGTCATGATTTTCACGATCTTAATATTAGGAATCATGCTTACGGACATTACACGGCAAAACCGCTTTATGGCCGGTTCACCCCAGAGGGGCGTGTTGATAAATCGGCTGGATTCAATGGAGACGTTGCTGTACTTTTTGTACCGTTAACAGCAAAATTTGCTGATGATGTAGCATTGTTTATTTTTCATACAACACCAAAAAACATACAGTTACCATCAGGAAAACGAAATTGGAAAAAGATAAATGAACGAGTAGTAACAGCGCTAGTAAAAAAGCTCATGATTGTTTAATCCGCCTATAAATTTCGGGATGGTGCTTTCTGATCTTGATCTTCACATATTTAGATGCCGGCATATTACTTTCTTTCACTACGTTATTGACAGATACCAATACATTCGTTTCTGGAAAGTAAGTGACCGTATTTTTCTCAGGTATAGGATATGGGACAATGATAAATAGCGGAGCGATACGCTCAATACCATCATCATAATTGAACAAATCTACTTGATCTCCTGCCTGAAATCCTGCTTTCTGAATATCTATTTCATTCATAAAAATCACTCTCCGCCCATTATAAATACCACGGTAACGATCGTCCAATCCATAAATAGTGGTATTGAATTGATCATGCGTGCGCGTGGTCGCCATCATATATTCATCATTGGCCAATGTATTATCCGGAATTTTCGTGAGGGTAAAAGGTGCACGGTAATCGTATTGCTTTGCAAAACGCTGCTCATCTCTGGCCGCATTGGGCAAATAAAAGCCACCTTTCTGACGTACCCTTACATTATAGTTTTCAAAGCCGGGAATACATTGTTCAATATCATCGCGAACAGCATCATAACTGTTGTGATACCGCTGCCAGTTCACTACACTTTTATCTCCCAAAGTAGCCATTGCCATCCGACAAACGATTTGTGTTTCATTGATAAGATTGTCTGATACGGCTTTCAATACTCCTTTGGACGATTGTACGACACCCATGGAGTTTTCAGTACTGATTATCTGTAGTTCGCCATTTACTATATCAAAATCAGAACGGGAATAAGTAGGTAAAATAAGGGTTTCTTTTCCATGAACCAGATGCCCTCGGTTTAATTTTGTGGAAACACAAACGAGCAAATTCAGCTTTCTTAAAGCATAGGCCGTGTACGTGGTATCTGGTGCAGCAGATAGTAGGTTACCCCCCATACAAAACAGTATTTTTACTTTTTCTTCATGCATCGCTTTAATCGCACGCACCACATCATAGCCGTGTTCGCGTGGAACTTTAAAACCAAAGAATTTTTCCAGTCTGTCTAGTTGTTCATCGGTGGGCTTTTCATCAATCAACATCGTTCTATTACCCTGTACATTACTGTGACCACGAACAGGACAAACACCTGCACCTTTCTTACCGATGCTTCCTTTCATTAGCAGTATGTTCAGCATTTCCCGCACCATATCCACGCCATTGGGCTGTTGGGTAATACCCATTCCCCAAGATATAATGATCCGTTTTTTGAAAGCAATCATTTGAGCTGCGTCATACAGTAGTGCTGCAGAAACGCCACATGCTTTCGCAAGTTCTTCCAGCTTATAATGATCAAACTGTTTTACAAACGCATCATAGCCGATCGTTTTTTCTTCTATGAAAGGTCTGTCTAGCACTTCACCAGGCGATTTCTTTTCAAAGTCAAGCAACAACATTTCCAGAGCTTTCAGCAAAGCCATATCGCCATTGATTTTTACCGGCAGATAAATATCTGCCAACTTTGCTCCTTCAAGTATTCCTTTTATTCGCTGTGGATCTTTAAAACCCATCAGACCTGTTTCGGGTAAGGGGTTAACCGCAATAATCTTTCCGCCGTTCGCTTTACATTTTGACAGTGCACTCATCATGCGCGGGGCATTCGTTCCAGGATTCTGGCCTATAATGATGACAACTTCTGCATCGTAAAAATCTTCTAATTTTACGGTTCCCTTTCCAATACCTATAGTTGGGCGCAAGCCTGAGCCTGATGTTTCGTGGCACATATTAGAACAGTCGGGCATATTATTAGTGCCGTATTCTTTGGCAAATAACTGATAAATAAATGATGCTTCGTTACTTGTTCTGCCTGATGTATAAAACGCCGCTTCATTTGGCGAATCCAATGCGTGGAGATGTTCCGCAATCTTTTTAAACGCATCGTCCCAACTAATCGGTTGATAATGCGTAGCGCCCTTTGGCAGATATACAGGATCAGTAAGTCTGCCCATTTTTCCTATATGATAATCATCCAATTTGGAAAGATCATGCACGGAATTTTTTTGAAAAAATGCGGGTGTAACCTTTTTAGTCGTGGCTTCTTCCGCTAATGCTTTCGCACCGTTCTCGCAATATTCAGCGATCGGCGAGCGGTCATCATCCGGATCGGGCCAAGCGCAACTCGAACAATCAAACCCACCGAATTGGTTCATCTTAAACAAAGCCTTTGTGCCTCGTATCAATGTTTTTTCTTCAATCAAATCAGCGAAAGAAGCCAATACGGCAGGAATACCGGCAGCACTTTGCTCAACATGTCTTACTTTGAGGTGACCTGTAAGCTGATATGGATTTTCGGCTTCCGGTTCTTTTTCTATGCCTTTTTTATTTTCTTCCATAAAAAATTATTTACAAGAATATTCGAGTTTCCTTTAACCCGTAATTTCATCAGCTGCCGGTATGAACCTATTTTTACCTAAATGGTAAACGTTAAATCTACCTTCTTTCAGGAAACCTAACAAGGTCATGTCAAATTCCTTGGCTAAATCAACCGCCAGACTTGACGGTGCACCAATAGCAGCAACCACTGAAATACCCGCCATGGCTGCCTTTTGAATTAATTCGAAACTAGCTCTGCCACTCAGTAATAAAATATACTGATTTAATGGAAGTAAATGATCCATGAGAGCAGCTCCAATTAATTTATCCAATGCATTATGTCTGCCTACATCCTCGCGTAACAACTGTAGCTCGCCATGAATACTAAATAATCCTGACGCATGGATACCGCCTGTTGCAGAAAAATCACTTTGGGCTTCTCGCAACTTTTGAGGCAATTTGTAAAATATAGTAGCACATAATGCTACGGGCTGTTTATCTATATGCTGAAAAATACTGACTGTTCTGATCGATTGGATAGAGCCTTTACCACAGACACCACAACTGGATGTGGTATAAAAATTCCTGTCAGACTGATTCAAATGCGGCATAAAATTTTCCACTAGCTCAACCACAATAATATTTTCTTTTTGGAATGAACAGTTCATATCCATATGATACACCTTTTTCAGGTTCTCATAGGCGGTAATAACTCCTTCCGTAAATAAAAATCCAACGGCAAGCTCTACATCATTGCCCGGTGTACGCATCGTTACCGAAATATTCTTTTGCTTTCGTTCGTTTTTAGCACCATAAATGATTCTGATCTCCAATGGTTCTTCTACAGAAAGTATGTCTGAAGATTGGATTGTCTCCGTATCGCAGACATTTATTACCTGCATATATTTAATGGAAACAGGCTCTTGAACATTCATTTCCATAAATCTTCGATTAATAAAGGAATAATAGCTTTTGCTAAGTTACTTAAAATTTAAAAGGAATGCATAGAAGATTAAACCAACTCCGTCATTGAATGACAGAAACTTGAACACCAAAAATGAACACAGATAAAAAAAGACAACGACTATGATGATTTTTTGTTGTCATGTATTCGTGAATGCAAAGCATTTTATCTAAGTTTGGGAGGAGGGAATGAAGCCATGGTTGATAGTTTCGGACGTACGATGAATTATTTACGGCTGGCGGTTACCGATCGATGTAATCTCCGGTGTACGTACTGTATGCCCAAAGAAGGGCTTAACTGGCTACCCCGTAAGGAGCTCATGACATACGAAGAAATGGTGAACATCTGTTCTTTATTTGTCAAAATGGGTGTTAAAAAAATTCGTATCACAGGAGGTGAGCCTTTTGTTAGAAGAGATTTATTGCCGTTCTTAAAAACGATTTCCGAGATAGCTGGTCTACAAGAACTGACGCTCACAACAAATGGACTACTGACTCATCGTTTCGTTCCAGAATTAAAAAAAATGGGTATTCGCTCTGTCAACCTCAGTTTAGATACTTTAGATAAAAATCGCTTTATTCAATTGACTCATCGGGACGAGCTAGATCAGGTACTAAAAACGCTCGACACACTTTTAGCATATGATATTGCAGTAAAGATCAATACAGTGGTCATGGAAAACCAGAACATTGCAGATATCATTCCTTTAGTTGAGTTAACCAAATCATTACCAATTAGCGTACGCTTCATTGAAGAAATGCCTTTCCATGGCGGTACGCATCACATCTCGTTGAATTGGAATTACATCCGTATATTCGAGCATATTCAAGCACATTTCCCCACGCTTGTCAAAATACCTGCACCTCCGCATGCTACTGCAGATCAGTACCAAATTTCTGGGCATCAGGGAGATGTAGGCATTATTGCTGCCTATACACGCTCCTTTTGTGGCTCATGCAATCGAATCAGAATCACTCCGACAGGCATGTTACGAACCTGCTTGTATGACCATGGCTCATTCAATATTCGCGATGCTTTACGAGCAGGAAGAACAGATAAAGAGCTGCAAAAAATGCTGACACAAGCCATCTTAAAAAAGCCACAAGACGGCTGGCAGGCGCAGAGGGCATCGAGTCAAAAATTAAATCATGAATCGATGGCAACCATCGGAGGATAATATATGGACATCATTCGCGTAGCAGAGGCAGAGAAAATCATCCATTCAGAAATAAAGGATTATGGTGTAGAAGAAATTCCATTGGAGATGGCTTTGGGGCGAGTACTAGCAGAAAATCTTTTCGCCGATCGCGATTTACCACCTTTTAATAGGTCTACCGTAGATGGCATCGCTATTGATTATAGGGCATATCAAGAAAACGTGCGCGCCTTTAAGATAAAAGGAACACAGGCAGCAGGAGAGACACCCCTATCGATTACCCAAAGCAGTGAATGCGTTGAAATCATGACCGGTGCAGCGTTAGACAATACAGTCAATACTGTTGTTCGGTATGAAGACATGGAAATAAATGGTCATATAGCGACTATAAAAAATAGTCCTATTAACAGTGGACAGAACATCCATCTTCAGGGCATGGATAAAAAACAAGGTGATATGGTGGCTGATGCCTTCCGACTGATTACTCCCGCACTGATTGGTTTAGCGGCTTCTATTGGAAAAACGAAATTGTGGGTAAAAAAACTTCCTCGTGTGGTTATCATGACCACAGGAGATGAACTGGTCGGTATAGAAACGACACCTACTCCTTATCAGTTGCGGCGTTCCAACGGTATCACCATAGCAACGGTACTACAACGATACCATATTCAAGCAGATATACTGCATCTGAATGATCATTTGGAACATATGAAAACCGAGCTCGCCCGCTGTCTGCAAACATATGATGTACTCTTGATGAGCGGGGGCGTCTCGATGGGAAAATTCGATTATATTCCGCAAGCATTCCGAGATCTGGATGTAAAAAAATTGTTCCATAAGGTAAAGCAACGACCAGGAAAACCCTTTTGGTTCGGCATCCATGAAAACCATACGACCATATTCGCATTTCCAGGAAATCCCGTATCGGTGTTCATGTGCCTCCATCGTTATTTCATCCCGTGGCTCGAAATGTCTTTTCAAATCAAAACCACTGCACCAGAATATGCCATTTTACAGCATGATATACACTTTCCCTACCCCCTACAATTTTTCCCACAAGTAAAACTAGGTATTGATCATCAGGGACAGCTATGGGCAGCACATGTTCGGGACAACGGATCGGGCGATTTCTCCAACCTCATTTACACAGATGCCTTTATGGAATTACCTATGGAAAAAAATGAATTTAAAAAGGGAGAAGTATATCGGGTATGGAGATACCGGATTTAATTGATAATTTTGATGATGTCTGATTTTTCGCATTTAAATAAAAAATCTCAGCCGGTTATCGTAGATGTAGGTGAGAAGCAAATAACCCAAAGAAAAGCAGTAGCACGTTGTGTCATCTCTATGCCTGAAAAAGTTTTAGAAGCACTTAAAAAGGATGATTTTAAAACAAAAAAAGGAGCTGTTTTTCAAACTGCTATCATCGACGGCAACATGGAGACAAAAAAAAAGGGCG
>Ga0182744_1001344_pt1 | contig 21530 bp, 13 predicted proteins | sample eDN3rd30CKraftMG_FD_128525 | JGI IMG/M metagenome (GOLD analysis project Ga0182744, IMG submission 128525) | Enriched Miracle-Growth compost microbial communities from Emeryville, California, USA - eDNA 3rd pass 30_C Kraft MG (version 2) (version 2) ...
AGCCGTCGGGCAGCGCGGCCACTCCCAGCGGGTGCTGCATGAGTGCGTCCTCGGCCATGCCGTCACGCAGGCCAAAATCAAAAAGCCCCTTTCCGACGATTGTGGTCACCGACCCATCAGCGTCCACCCGGCGTAGGGCGGACGTTTCGGCGTCGGCCAGCCACAACCCGTCCGGCGTGCGGCCGGGGACGGGCTGTTCACCGGTAGGGCGCGAGCCAAGATCCACAGCCAGCCCTGAGGGCTGGGCAAACCAGGCCTGCTCGAACGAGCCGTCCGTGAGGCCCTCGTTCATCGTGCCGGCCAGCCACTGCGCCTGCCCGGACTGCGGATCAAACGTCCACAGGGTGTGGTTACCAGCCATGGCCACCACAAAACTGCTGCGAGAGGCCGACCACACCACATCCCATGGGGAAGACAACCGGCCCTCATTATCCGGGCCGCCCACCATGTACTGCAGGCCGTTCCCGGCGAGGGTTTGCACGTGCCCATCGGACAGCCGCACCCCGCGCAACGCGTGATTCACCGTGTCCGCAACCACCACGTCATACCCAACCACGGCGGCAAGCTCGGCAGGAACCGCGCACAGCCCGTTGGGCTCCGAGAACTGCGCCGTCTCCGGTGTGCCGTCGGTAAAGCCGCGCTCGCCCGAACCAATCCGGCGCACCAGGGTCTCCCCGTCTGGGGCCAGCTCGGCGAGGGAGTGGTGACCCGTATCAGCCACCAGGAAGTTGCCATTGGCCAGCTCGATCGCCTTGGCGGGGAAGCGCAGCGTAGTGGCCTCGGGTTCGGGCGGCACAAAGGGGCCGGTGCCCCGGTGCAAGGTGCCCTTGGCCTCGTGAGTGGCGATGAGATCCGCCACGAGAGCATCGATGCTCGCCGCGTGGCCCTCACCGGCAAGATGCGCAACGATGTAACCCTCGGGATCCACCACTACAAGGGTGGGCCAGGCACGCGCCGTGTACTGGCGCCACATCACGAGCTCTGGATCGTCAAGGACCGGGTGGTGCACGCCGTAGCGTTCTACCGCTGCCGCAAGCGCATCGGGATCAGCTTCGTGCACAAACTTGGGGCTGTGCACGCCAATAATCACGAGCTCTTCCGAATATTTGGCTTCGAGCTCGCGCAATTCGTCGAGCACGTGCATGCAGTTGATGCAGCAGAACGTCCAGAAGTCGAGGATCACCACTTTGCCGCGCAGCTGCGCGAGGGTTACGTCTTTGCCGCCCGTGTTGAGCCAGCCGCGCCCGGTCAGTTCGCTCGCGCGGACCTTGGGCAGCGTGGTGGCCGCTGGTGTGCTGGCCGCTGGAGCTTGCGTGGTGGGCAATGTGTTGGACGTGCGAGGTGATTCAGCCATATCTCAAGTGAACCACTTCCCAGTAGTCCAACACATCGAGATGGGCTCAGTCCTCGTGTGACATGCGCTCCAGCATGCGGTTGTACTCATCTAATTCGGCGTCGCCCTGCTCATCAACCCGGCGGTCTCTACGGCGCGCAACCCGCTCGTCGTTTTTGGACCACAGCACGGCCACGATGATCGCAAGCGCAACCGTGGGGATTTCACCGATACCCCAAGCGACCCCGCCGCCCTGCTGCTGATCCACAATTGCGGGCGGCCCCCAAGGCCGCCCCATCAAGCCAAACCACTCGGGGGCAAGAAGGATGTTTGAGGACATGAGGGTGACGCCAAAGAACGCGTGGAACGCCATCGTGGCAAGCAGGAGAAGGAGCCGCTGGGCGTAACCTGGCCGGTTTGGCCCTGGGTCGATGCCAATGAGTGCGTTGGCAAAGAAGTATCCGGCGAGCGTGAAGTGCACGATCATGGCGATGTGCCCGATGTGAGTGGTCATCGCGTATTCAAAAAGCGGCGTGTAATAGAACACGATCATTGAGCCGGCAAAAATGACCGCTGCAACGATGGGGTGGGAAAAGAACCTGCCATAACGCGAATGCACGATGCCGAGCACCCATTCGCGCGGCCCACGCGAGTCATCCTTGCGCGCGGGTATGGCCCGCATGAGGAGCGTCACGGGTGCGGCAGAGGTCAGGAAGATGGGAATCACCATCGCGAGGATCATGTGCATGACCATGTGCGCGGAAAACAGGATCTTGCCGTACACGGCCGCACCACCGCAGGTCACCCAGAACATGAGAATCATGCCCACGGTCCAGGATGCGGCACGCAGCATTGACCAGTCGTCGCCACGTTGACGTAACCGGAATACCCAGCGCCAATACACTACGAGTCCGGCCACACACAGGAAGCCGAAAAGCACATCGATGCGCCAGGTGGTCAGCCAGCGCACTGCGGTGGGCTCAGGCGGCAGTTCGTTACCGGTGATGAGGTAGGCGGGTGAGGGGTCAGCGGGTGGTGTGCCTTCGTCGGGAGGTTGGGTGCCCCCGAGCGCAACGGCCACGCCGGACACCGCACCCATGACTACGATTTCAAACGCGGCAAGGCGCCAGAACAGTACGGGCAGCGCGCCTTGCGCGTTGCCTCGCACGAGCGTGAGCTTGTCCACTATCCAGCGGCGGTGGGCAAAACCAAACACCCCTAATCCCACAAAGAGAACGGTTTTGACGAGCAGCAGCGCGCCATATCGGGTGGTTAGTCCGTCCCAGCCGCCTAATCGGATCAGAGCGTTTGCCACGCCGGATACCGCCACGAGCACGTAACACCAGCCAGCCACCGTGGAGTAGCGGTTCACCGTGGTGGCGAGGTGTTGTGCTGGGACGCTGCGCCGCAGATAGAGCAGTGCAATAACGGCGAGCGCGCCTATCCACACGGCTGCGCCCACAAGGTGCAAGAACATGGCGGAGACCGCCTGCTCGTGGTTGGCGTTACCCGCCGAGTGGCCCATGAGTGAGAGCAGCACAAACGCCACGGCGGTTGTCACGAGCGTCCACATGGCACCTATGGGACTTGTGACAAGGACAGTCAGCGTGGAGACCACCACAGCCGTGATGAGGATCGCGAACAGGGTGCGGCCCACGGGGATTTTGGTGAGGAACGTCAGCCACTGCTCGCCAAAGGCTGGATCGCTGAGCGAGGTACCGATGGTGTTAGCACCGGAAAACAGCAGCCGGGCTAGGGCGGTGAGCACCCAAGCACCAGCACCCCATGCCGCAATTGTCATGGTGGCGCGGAAGGTGACCGGGGATGTGCTTGCGGGGGAAATTTTCGACGATGTAGCAGCTGCGCGTTGTTCACCCCCGGTACGTCCGCCCCCGGAACCTGAGCGGCCTGAGTGAGCGTGGGCTGAACGCGTGTGGCCGGCGCGGGACTTGCCAGCACCGGGCACCACGAATACCGCAAGCAACAGTGCACCCACAGTCACCGCGAGCGCCAGTTCGCTGAGCAGTGTGCTGCCTGAGAGACCCCACCGCACGAGCGGCCCGGGGTCTAGGAGCTCTTGTGGCCCAAACGCGGCCGAATACAGCGCCGCTAGTACGAGCGCGCCAAGCGCCGCGAGCACTGCTGCGGGCAGCGCAATGCGCAGTGCGGTCCGCGCTGAATGCAGCTCGTTTGCGGTCGGGGGCGTCGGGTTGGGTTTGGGTTCCACCGTTCCACTGTATGGCTACGGCTAAGGTTCCGGAAAACTGTCGGATTATTTGTGCACAATTTGTCCCCAGCCTCACATCGGGCGCTGCGTTGCTGGCATACTGGCACAGACATACAGTGACAATTTTCGCGCTGTATCCCGCCGCTCACCCGCCACCGGAAGGCTTCCACAGTGTCTCAGCGAGGACAAGGAAACATCTCCACAGAGGAACTGGCCAAGGCCGGTTCCCTGCTTGCCCGAATCAACCAGATCTTTGACACCAAGGTGGTTGGCCAAAACGAGTTGCGTGTCTCGCTTGTTTCCACGCTGCTCGCTGGCGGTCACGTGCTGTTGGAGAGCGTTCCGGGACTCGCTAAGTCCACTGCTGCAGAGACACTCGCTGCCTCAGTAGGTGGTTCTTTCCACCGCATCCAGTGCACGCCAGATCTTATGCCTAATGACATTGTTGGTACCCAGATTTTTAACTACGGTACGGGCTCGTTTAGTACGCAGCTCGGTCCGGTCCACGCAAATGTGGTGCTTCTCGACGAAATCAACCGTTCCTCGGCTAAAACCCAGTCAGCGATGCTTGAGGCCATGCAGGAACGGCAAACCACAATTGGCGGTATGGAGTATCGCCTCCCGGATCCGTTCATGGTTTTGGCAACGCAAAACCCCATCGAGGAGGAGGGCACCTACGTTCTGCCTGAGGCTCAGATGGACCGCTTTTTGATGAAGCAGATCTTGGACTACCCCACACCGTCTGACGAGGTTGAGGTCCTTAACCGGATTTCCTCTGGACGCCAGGACGCGGATATCACGCTGGCTCCTATTGCATTAACGGACGTGAAGTTCTTGCAGGATATGACTGACCGCGTGTACGTAGACGAGGCGGTTAAGCGGTACATCGTGGATCTGATCAACACCACCCGCGGCGAAGGCCCCGCACCGATCCCGGGGCTATCTGGCCAGGTGCGGGTAGGGGCATCCCCACGTGGTTCGATTGCGCTGATGCGGGTTGCTCAGGCGTTGGCGATTCAGGCTGGCCGCGCATTTGTGGTGCCGGACGACGTCAAGCAGGTGCGCCACCGCGTACTACGCCACCGCATTGTGCGTACGTTCGACGCCATCGCCAATAACGTCACCGCAGAGCAGATTATTGACGCCGTATTTGACACTGTGCCTACCCCGTAGGCGCAGCTCTTACCCACAGGCACGGCGCTTACCCGCAGGCGCGGCGCTTATGCTGATCCGCTAACCCGCTCGGTTTCTAGCCCGCATCGCAGCACTCGCCGACTCACATCACAACCCAAAGGAAGTACACAGTGGCAGACCTCTCCCGGCTCGCGCAGGTTCGCGCGCACGTAGAGCTGCCCGTACTCAAACGGGCTGCAGGTTTGCTCGAGGGCTACCACCGCTCCATATTTAAGGGGCACGGCCAAGACTTTGATGACCTTTCGCTCTATAGTCCTGGCGACGACGTAGGTGATATTGACTGGAAGTCGTCGGCTCGAGCGGGTATCCCCATCATTCGTAGGTTTGCACAGCAGTCCAACCTGACTGTTGTGCTGGTGGCCGACACCGGACGCAATATGGCGGCGCTGTCCTCGGCGGGAGTACCCAAACATGAGGTCGCAATGTTCCTCGCGTCCATCGTGGCTTACGTTGCACGTGATCGCGGCGACCGGGTCGCACTCGTGGCTGGCGACAGCGAACGCATCGTGCAGCGCCCACCACGAGCTTCCACCCAGGATCTCGAGGTCATGCTCACCCAGCTCGATTCGATGTACTCGGTGGAGTCACCGGCGTCTAACATCGCCGTCCCACTCGAACGCGTACTGCAGTCGATGGTGCGCCGCTCGCTGGTGATTCTGCTTACTGACGAGGTCCGCCCCGCACCCGAGCACACTCAGTTGCTGCGCAAACTACGCGTCAAACACGAACTCATGGTGCTTAACGTCTCGGACGCTTCACCCCTAGTGGGTTCACGCCTCAAGGACCCCGTACAGGTGCAAGATGTGGACCGTGCCATGAACCTACCCCGCTTTCTTGGCAGCTCCACCAAGGTGCAGCAGGAAGCTGCGGACTTTGTAGCGAGGCAGCGTGCAACCACGGCAGACCTACTACAACGCAACTCCATAGTTAACGTGGTGGTGGACTCACCGGAGGACGCCATCATCCGTTTCACCGCAGCCGTGCGAAAGCAAAAGCACTTGAACTGACCTAGCACCCATCCTGACCCGATGGCACCACGACCCGATAACCACTTACGCAGGCACGTTACGAGAGGCACATGCACACTATCTACTCGCTCCCACCCGCGGACTACAGTGCCACCTGGTACGTTGTCATCGCGGTGGTCTGCGTCCTGGTCATCGGGTGGTTCATCGCGTTCCCATTCATTACGCGCCGCCGCATCGAAAAACGCATGGGCGTTACCCTGCACACCTCCCAGCGCGCATACCTCTCTGCTGAGGAAGCCCTACGTGAACGCTACCGTGCGCGCATCAGTCAGCTTGCAGAGCGCCGCCAAGCCGGTGAGATCACTGACCGCGAACTGCACCAAGACCTGTCCGTAGTGGTGCGTGAATTTGTTACCGAACGCATCGGTGTGCGCGCCGAAACCATGACGCTTACGGATCTTCTGGCCAATCAAGCCACCGCCCCCATGGCCTATGTGATCGAACGCTGCTACACCCCTGCCTTCTCCCGCGAGGGTGCAGTGTTGCCCGAGCCTGGCGTTGCCGACCCGCGCCTCGTCACCATTGGTGACGCACTTGCGGTGGTGAATGGCCTATGACCGGCGCTTCTGTCACCACCACACTCGCCTGGCCGTGGGCCGTCGCGCTCGTGCTGGCTGCCGCACTTGCGGCAGGAGCTATTCAGGTCCTCATCTCGCGCCACCGGGCCCGGAAGTCCTCGTCCGGATTACCGACGATCTGGGTTGCCAACTCCGAATACGTACAGTCGCTGCCCGCATTCCGTAAGCAGGTGCGTCAATACCGCGCCCTACAGGTGCTCGGTGCGGCATGCCTGACCGTGGCGTTGGCTGCAGCCGGGTTCCTTGTAGCGCGCCCCGTTGAAGTCACAGTCAAAGACCCACGCCTAGCTAACCGGGACATCGTGCTGTGCCTCGACATCTCCGGCTCCATGCTCGGATACGACCGCGCACTGGTGGATGTATTTGGGCAGTTGGCCGAGAACTTCTCAGGCGAGCGCATCGCACTGTCCATCTTCAACTCCACTTCCAGACTCGTATTCCCGCTAACCGACGACTACGAACTGGTCCGCGACCAACTCAACGAGGCATACAAAGCCTTGGACCCTGGCGTGCTTAACAACAATCCCAAGCTCATCGACAACTACCTGTACTTCACAGCCGGCGCGAATGCGGACCTAGGTGACGGCGGCTCCTCGCTCATCGGCGACGGCCTTGCCAACTGCGCACTGCAGTTCGGCGAAAACCCCCAGCCCACCACTGGGGCGAGCGACTCGGATAAGGCGGGGGAATCGTCGAAAAGCAAAAACGAAACCACCACCGCAGGTGAGCCGGAACGCAGCCGCTCCATCATCTTTGCCACCGATAACGACCTACTGGGCAAGCCCGTGTACCAACTCGACGAAGCCGCAAAACTAGCCACAGACCGCGGCATTTCACTGATCGGCCTCTACGGAGCCGGCGGCGGTGACCTGAAGCGCGAGCAGGAATACCGCAAGGTGTTCACCAACGCGGGCGGCATGTACTTCTACTCGGACGACCCCTCCATGGTGGACTCCATCGTGGCTGATATTCAGTCGCGACAGGCAGTTCTACATGACGCGGCACCCATTGTGACGCGCAGCAATACAACTGGGCCGTGGTTTATGATCCTGGTGGTCTCACTCCTCGCGTTCTTTGTAGTGCAAGGGAGGCTTGGCGAATGACCTTCACCCCGCTGTTTCCCGTCACCGGCTATGCAATTGCGGTAGTCCTCGTACTCCTAGCACTCGGCTACGCCGCGTACCGCGACCTTGCAGCAAACCGCTACGCACGCGCCATCTGGCTTACCTGGAGTCGGCGCACTGCGGCCTTCGTGCTCGTAGCATTCATGGGATTCGGGCCATCCATCACCGAAGAATCATCCGAGGTGGCTCGCGCCAACGTGGACGTCTACTTTGTGGTGGACCGCACCGGATCGATGGCCGCAGAAGACTACGGACCCGAGCACGAGCCACGCCTCGTGGGCGTGCGCCACGACATGCTGCAGATAGTCAACGAACTTGGCGGAGGCCGGTTCTCAATCATCTCCTTTGACTCGGCCGCCAGCCGGCAGATGCCGCTGACCACGGACACGGCTGCACTGCGCACCTGGGTGGACTCGCTCAATCAGGAAATCACCATGTACTCCTCCGGCTCCAGCTTGAACCGCGCATACACGGAGCTCGCCGCGGCGCTGCAACGCGGCGCTGAATCCAACCCACAAAACCAGCGGATCGTATACATCCTCACGGATGGTGAGAACACCACCGAAGGCACTAGGCAGAGTTTTGTTGACCTAGCGCAATACATCGACGGTGGGGCCGTTCTAGGCTACGGAACCGAGGCAGGCGGAAAGATGAGGCGGTATGACCCGCTGCTCGAATCCAACGAATACATTGAGGACTTCACACAGAGCCCCACAACCGCTGCCGTGTCCAAAATCGACGAAAAGCAACTCAAACAGCTGGCCTCAGAACTTGGAATTAACTACGTGCACCGCACCGAGCCCACCAACACCAAAGATGCCACCAAGGGCATCAACCCCAAGTTGGTGGCAGCCGATGGCAAACGCATAGTCAAGGTCAACCAGCTTATGCTGTGGCCGTTTGCCGCAGTGCTCGCCGGGCTACTGGTGTGGGAATTTGCCGCAACCACCTACCGCACTACCCGGAAGGTGGGTTAAGAATGCCAAGCACTCCACGTACCCGGCGTGCGCCTAAGCAGCGCACACCCGAGCATTTGGCGTTGCGCCGGCTGCGCACGCGATGGGCACTGTACTCGATCATCCCCGTGCTGGCCGCGGTGGGCGTAGTCGTCTTTGCCGCCCGCGTCCTGGCCTGGAACGAGACCGGACTTATGCGGTTTGACGAGGGCAAACACCGCCAAGCAGTGTACTCGTTCAAGCAGATAGACGGGTGGGCGCCGATAGACAAGTGGGTAGCCACCTACAACTTGGGCACCACCAACCTCGATGCTGGCGCTTACCTCAACGCCATCAACTACTTTGAGCAGTCCGAGAAGCTCGCCCCCCAGCTCACAGAGGGCAAAGACTACTCCTCATATACCGAGGACAACCTGCCACCATTTTGCAAGGTGCGACACAACCATATTTCCGCCTATGAGCAAAAGGGCGACGACGAGTTTGCTAGCGCTGCGCCCGCATGGGACGGCTACGCCTTCACCCTAAGCCAGCTGTCCTCTGCCCCGGACCGCGCCAGGTACGATGCCATCCTCAGCGAGAACCAGCGGTATGCAAAGGAAGCGATCACGTTTTATGAGCAGGCTTTAGAGTCCTACGACAAGGGACTGCTCCTATCCGCAGAGACCACCTGCCCGGATCTGTTTTCCACGAAGTCTAGGATCACCGGATATCGCGACAATACCCAAAACCGGCTTGATCAGCTGAAGAACCCTGTGCTGCCACCACCACCTCCCGAGTCCAGCGATGACTCAAAGGACCCGGACCAGCATCCAGACAACCAGCCACAAGATCCCGGCAAGAACTCCCAAAACAACTCCGAGGACCCGGGCGAGGACCCCTCACAGAATCCCGATGATCCCAACCAGGATCCATCTCAGAGCCCTAGCGACCCCACAACCGACCCCGGATCAACTGAGACTGACGCCCCCACGGAGGGCGATGAAAAGCTCCAGCAACTTCAGGACCGCAATAAGAAGGGCGCTGAAGCCAAGGAGCAAACTGAGGGGGCTTTCCAGGGCGGCGGTTCGGGCGACAAGCAGTGGTGACCACGTATCGGTAACCAATGCCCCAATCTGGCAGCCCTGCCGCACCCCGCCTCATTCCGCCCTGCCACGATCTGCTCCGCCCGTGGACATGACAAACGACGATGGTGCTGGAATCCAGCACCATCGTCGTTAATCAAACCCCAAGGATCAGGCCGGGTGAGCGCGGCAAGCGCGCAAACCCGCCGCGCTCACCCGGCCCAAAGCTACTCGCGCTGCTTAGCCTGCACCAAGCGCTGCAACAGAACGAACGCGAGCAAAATGCCACCCGTAATGATCGTGGTTGCGGCGGGCGGAATGCCACCGTCACGCGTAATGAGAACGTTCATCAAACCAAGCACAAGCGCACCCACAACGGATCCAAGCACAAAGCCCACACCACCGGTCAAAAGCGTGCCACCAATCACGGTCGCAGCAATCGCATCAAGCTCCCAGCCAATGCCCGTGATGTTCTGCGCAATACCAAGCCGAGCGGTGTAGACCACCGCGGACAAACCCGAAAGCGAACCGCTGATGATGTACACCCACAGCTTGGTGGATCGCACCGGCAAACCCATCAGCGAGGCGGACTGTTCCGAACCACCAATCGCATAAACGGTGCGGCCCATACGGGTGCGGTGCAGGATAAAGAACGCAACCAGCACCACAAGAATCGCGATAATGACACCGGGCGTAATGACAAAGTCATTCACCTTTGGTCCGTCAACGAGCTTGATCTTGGTGGCCAGCTGCCGCAGTGCGGAATCGTCGGGAAGACGCTCTGGAACCGTGCTCAACATAGAAGCCAAACCACGAGCCAAGAACATCATCGCCAGAGTCGCAATAAACGGCTGAACGTTGAAGTACTGGACCAAAATCCCCGAGATCGACCCAAAGGCAGAGCCAATGAGGATCATCACGATCATGACCACCCACGGGTTCCAGCCGTGGTTAATGAGCATCACGCCGGAAACCGACGAAAACGCGATAACCGCACCCACAGACAGGTCAATACCGCCGGTGATGATCACAAAGGTCATACCCACCGCGATGATAATGAGCGAGGAATTATTGATGAGCAGATTAGAAATCGTGTTCATCTGCAGGATGCGGCCATACGCCGCCTCGCCATAAATCACCATGGCCACAAAGATGACCAGGGAAGCAAGGGTGGGCATAAGGTCGATGCGGGACTTCACCCAGCCAGCAATCCGGGCCGCAAATCCGCGCGCACCCGCTTCACTAGCAGCGCCATCCGGGCGTCCACCCGGCACATCAGTACGGGACTCGGTTGTGATACTCATGCTGCCACAACCTCCTTTTCCTCCACGCTCGGCGCAGCGGCAGCCGGACTTCGGCCCTTAAACAGCGAGCGGATCCGATCAGACTGCAACAGGCAAAGCACCACAATAACCAAGGCCTTGAATGCCGGGGTGGCCGAGGAAGACACTCCCAAGAACACAACTGTTTTATCCAGGGTGGCAATGAGGAGCGAGCCAACAAACGCACCCGTGATGTTGAACTTTCCACCGGCAAGCGAGGTGCCGCCGATGACAACCGCAAGAATTGCGTCCATCTCCATCTGGTCGCCCGTGCGCGAAACGTCCACGGTCATCACCGAAGCTGTCGCAAACACACCGGCGATACCTGCAAGCAGACCAGAGAGCGTGTATACAAGGACCTGCAAGCCGCGGCGGTTGACACCCGCAAGGCGTGCAGCCTTGGGATCCATACCGATCGCCTCAATCATCAGACCCAGCGCGGATCGGCGAACTAGCAGGCCAACTGCAATGACAACGAGCAAGGCGATGAGGAATACCACCGGCAATCCCACCACGTAGCCGTTGGCAATCCACCGGAAAGAGCCATTAGTTGAGGCGGTATTTTGACCGCCCGTGATCACCTTGGCGATACCGCGTCCTGCAAGCATCATCACCAGTGTGGAGATGAACGGCTGCAACCCCACCACGGAAACCAGCAGGCCATTGACCGCACCAAGCACAGCGGCAATCGCCAATGCGAGCCCGAGAGCCGCAAGCGCTGCCCCCAGGTTGTCCGAAGCTCCCTTGAGGAACTCCATTGAAACCGCTCCAGCAACCACCATGAGGGAACCAACCGACAGGTCGATACCACTTGTGGCAATCACCAGACACATGCCCACCGCGATCATCATGACCGGCGCTGCGGCACGCAGAATATCGATCAGGTTACCTACCAGGTTTCCGTTGGTCTCATTGACCGTAATGGAGAGATAACTGGGGTCCTTGATCATGTTGATGAACAGGAGCAGGAGGATCGCCACGACACCCCAGATGTACTGGTGGTGGAAGATCCTCTTCAGCACGCCCATGCCCTTCGAGCTATCGTGGTTCACCGCTCGGCCTCCTCGCCTGTGGTTTCACCGGACTGATCGTCCAGACCATCTTGCGCAATCGTAGTAACAATCGATTCCGCGGTCACCTGTGGCCCATTTTCAAACTCGGCAATCTTCTTGTGGTCCTTGAGCACCACAATCCGATCGCTAAGGCGCACAACCTCCTCGAGTTCTGAGGAAATGAACACCACCGAGACACCCTCTTGCGCAAGTTCCAGCACGCGCTCTTGGATCTCAGCCTTCGCGCCCACGTCGATACCGCGCGTGGGTTCGTCGAGAATCAAAATATCGGGCTGGGTGGCGAGCCAGCGGCCCAACAGCACCTTCTGCTGATTTCCACCGGACAGATTTTTGATGGCGCGGTCTGGGTCCGCCGGGCGTACGTTCAGTTGGTTGATGTACTTCTCGACGATCTCGTCGCTTTCCTTCTTGGACAGCGGCTTGGCCCATCCCCGCTTTGCCTGCACAGCGAGAATCAAGTTTTCCCGCACCGACAGGTCCCGGATAATGCCTTCGTCGCGTCGGTTCTCGCTGGAAAAGGCGATGCGCTGGGTCAGCGCGGCAGCTGGAGACGAGATGTCCTGCTTTTCACCGTGCACGTGGACCGAGCCCGTTTCTGGTTTGTCCGCACCATAGATCAGACGAGCCAGTTCAGTACGCCCCGAACCCAACAGCCCTGCAAAGCCGACAACTTCACCCTTGTGCAAGGTGATGTCAACCTCGTCTATCGCACCCTTTTTGCTGATCCCCTGAGCCGAGTAGATTGGCTCGCCACGGTCCTCACGCTGGCGTGAGGCGCTCTGGGAATCGAGGCTACGCAGAGCAGCAATGTCCTTACCAATCATCTTGGCAATCAGATCAGTGCGGTTCAGCTCCTCGGTGAGGTACTCGCCAACAAACGTGCCGTTACGCAGCACAGTCATGCGATCTGAGATGGCATAAACCTGGTCAAGGAAGTGGGAGACAAAGAGGATTGCAACTCCCTCGTCACGCAGCTTGCGGATCACGGAGAATAATTGCTCAACCTCAACCGCATCCAGCGAAGAAGTAGGCTCATCCAAGATCAAGACCTTGGTTTCCGTGACCATCGAGCGGCTAATTGCCACCAGCTGCTGCAGCGCAATGGACAGGGAGGAAAGCGGTGCGCGCGGATTGAGGTGCCCGAGGCCCAACTTGGCTAGGTTGTGCGACGCCGCCTTATGCGTAGCACGCCAGTTAATCCCCAGCGGTGTGCGGACCTCGTGGCCAAGCATGACGTTCTCACCAATGGTGAGGTTCGTGCACAGGTTGACCTCCTGGTACACAGTGGAGATACCAGCATTTTGGGCGTCGGACGTCCCGCCAAGGCGGATCTCCTGCGAGCCCATGAAGATGTGGCCCTCATCGATTCGATAGACACCGGTCAGTGCCTTAATGAGGGTGGATTTCCCCGCACCGTTCTCTCCCATGAGGGTGTGCACCTCACCGGGGAAGAGCCGGAAGTCAACCTGATCTAGGGCTTTGACTCCGGGGAATGTAATCGAGATGCCCTTCATCTCGATAATCGGATGCGCTTGCGTCATCGCATTGCTCCTGCCTTGCTCCTACCTAGCGTTTGCCTAGCTGTGACCAGCGAGTAAAGCCCCGCTGCGCTAGCACCAGCGTGGCGCTAGCGCAGCGGGGCTCTCCAGCTAGTACCTGATCAGAACTTGCGCTCTGGCAGAGCAGTCTTTGCTGCCTCTGGCGAGTCGAAGGTCTTGGACTCAACGATGATGTATGGGTCCACAGACTGACCATCGAGGGTCTTGTTGACTACGTCAAGTGCGGTGTCACCGAACAGTGGGTTGTACTCAGCCACAAAGGAGAGCTTGCCGTCCGCCAGTGCTTGCAGGGCGTTCTTGGTGCCGTCAATCGTTGCGATCTTGACATCCTTGCCCGGTACGAGGCCAGCTTCTTCAACGGCCTGGATGGCGCCGAGGCCCATCTCGTCGTTCTGTGCGAACACCATCTGAACGTCGTTGTTGTTGGACTTGAGAACCGTCTCAAACACGGACTTTGCTTCCTCGGTGGACCAGTTTGCGGTCTGTGCGCCGAGCTTGTTGAAGTTAGCGTTATCACCGATCATGTCGTTCCAGCCCTGGTTGCGCTCGTTCACCACGGACACACCAGCTGGGCCCTCAAGCACAAAGTAGTTTGCGCCGTCTGGGAACTCGGAGATCGCCCAGTTAGCCACCGAGGTTGACACCTGGATGTTGTCCGGAGCGATGCGGGTTACGTACAGGTCGGTGTTGTTAGGCTCAATGCCGCGGTCGATGAGGATGACCGGGATTTCTGCTTCCTGTGCACGCTTGAGGGATTCTTCCCAGCCGGAACCTTCCGTTGCGGAGAGCAGGATGACGTCTACGCCCTCGTCAACAAACGAGGTGAAGGCGTCAATCTGCGACTTCTGGTCAAGCTTGGTGGCTGGTGCGTACTTCAGGTCGAAGCCGTTCTCCTTGGTGAACGTCTCCTGGATGTTGGTCTCGTTTGCCTGACGCCATGCGCCTTCAGGTCCAACTGCAACGAAGCCAATCGTGGTGAGGTCGCCGTCGCCGCCGGCCTTCTTGTCGTCGTCACCCGAGCAGGCTGCGAGGCCGAGGGACATGACACCGACCGTGATGAGTGCCGCGGTCTTGGTGAATCGCTTCCTAACTGACATTTTCTCCTCCTTGAGAAAGGCATTGCGGTAGTGATGTGTGGTTCTGAGACTTGGTTCGAGCGCCGCATTGCGTCGAAGAACTCCCTCAGGTGTTCAAAATGTTACCGGGAACATTCTGAAAACGGCAACAGTTGTAATGATTTTGTTATGTTAGCGGTAACATGGATTGTTTTTGCAGGTCAGCGCGCTGCAAGGGGGTTGACCAAAACGTGACAAAGCCACAAATGTTCCTGTTCCACCGTGGAACATTGCGGATGTGCCATGGAACATGGCTCAAAGCGTGGCGGGGAAGCTAGCTAGGGCGTGGCCGGGGTGTGTCCGCGATGTGTCCGCGGGAGGCTAGAAGCCATCCTCATTGGCGGCGGCGATCATTTCCACGATCGTATCCACAGAAACTCCCGGCCCGTTAAGCAGCTCGCCGATCTTCTCGCGGTCCTTGAGCACCACTATCCGATCACACAACCGCACTACCTCTTCCAGCTCAGACGAGATGAAGATGACTGCAATGCCGGTATCTGCCAACCTGGCGATCTGCTGCTGAATTTGCACTTTCGCAGCGATATCTACGCCACGGGTGGGCTCGTCGAGAATCAGAATTTTGGGGCGCGTAGCGAGCCACCGAGCGAGCAGCACCTTCTGCTGGGAGCCGCCAGAAAGATCCCTGGCCAGCGTATTCGCGGCGGCAGGAGCCAACCCGAACAGATCGATGTACCAGTTGACGGTTTCCTCCGCCTCGCTCTGCGAGATGGGATCACGCCAGCCACGCACCGACTGCAGGGCAAGCAGCATGTTGTCCCGCACAGACAGGCCACCAATGATGCCCTCCTCGATGCGGTTCTCACTGGACAGTGCCATCCGGTGCCGTAAACCGGAGCCAGGGCCCGCAAACGTCACCTCGCGGCCCTCCACCAAAACGACTCCGGAATCCGCCCGCCAAACCCGGCCCAACAACGCAGCCAACTCCGAACGCCCAGAGCCGCGCAGGCCCGCAAAACCAACAATCTCACCCGCATTCAGCGTGAAATCTGTAGGTTCCACCTGACCGCTCAAACCCAGTTTCTCGGCACGCAACACCTCCGGACCATCCGGATCGTGCTGGTGCGCGCGACGCTCCGAACCGAGCCGCTGTAGCGACTCAATATCCTCCCCCAGCATGCGGGAAATTAGATCCGCACGATCAATCTCATGCGTCAAATACTCGCCCACCTTCACGCCATCGCGAAGCACCGTCATACGGTCACTGATGGCGTACACCTGCTCAAGGAAATGTGAAATGAACAGGATGGCAACGCCCTTATCCCGCAGGCGGCGGATCACTGCAAACAGGCGCTTAACCTCGGCGACCTCAAGGCTGGACGTGGGTTCATCAAGAAGCAGCACCCGCGGGCGCGCCACCATGGCGCGCGCAATGGCCACGAGTTGCTGAATCGGCGGACTGAGCCGGGAAAGCCGGGCATCGAGGTCAATATCATCCAAACCCAACTCGGCAAGCTGCGCCGCCGCACGCCGCGAGGTTTCCTTCCAATCGATGCCAAAACGACCACGAACCTCGCGGCCCAGCATGACATTCTCGGCAACCGTAAGCGTGGGGCCCAAATGAATGTCCTGGAACACCACCGCAATACCGGCTGCCAGTGCGTCCGCAGGCGAGCGCAGCACAACCTCTTGGCCGTCAATAACAATGCTGCCCGAGTCCGGCTGATCCACACCATTGAGCACCCTGACCAGCGTGGACTTACCAGCACCGTTTTGCCCCATGATTGCGTGTACCTCACCGGGATACAGGTCCACATCCACACCGTTGAGGGCAATCGTTCCGGGGTAGCGTACGGTCACGTCCCGGATTTCGACGAGTGGGGCCTGTTGGGGTTGGTCGTCTTGCTGAAGGTGGTGGAGGCGGTCGAGGTGGTCGGTGGGATGGGCTTGTTGGGGTTGTTGTGCTTGCGGGGTTTGTGGGGTGGCATCTGGCTGGTAGGTCACAGTGTCTCCCCTCGTCGTGGCATTGGTTGCGCGCTTGGCATCTGCACGCTTGGAATCTGCACACTCGGAATCTGTGCGAGTGTCCGCGGAACGGCGGTTGAGGCTCTGACCTTGAGGTCAACACCAACGGTGGTGCGCTGCGGAATTTCAAGACCTTCAGCCGCTGCTTTGAGCACCTCAACTACCTTCACGCCAACTGCAGCGAAGTTCTGCCGCACTGTGGTTAGCGGTGGGATAAAGTGGGCGGCCAGTGGTTGATCGTCGAATCCAACCACGCTCATCTGTGTGGGAACATCCACGCCCATGTCATAGAAGCCGTGAAGCAGCCCGAGTGCCATCTCGTCGTTTGCGGCAAAGATGGCGGTGTAATCCGGAAGCTTCTTCATCGAGCGGACAAAGTCGTAGGCGAAGTCTGCGGTCCAGTCCCCCACCACGATGGGTCGGTCACGCAGGCCCCACTCGCGGGCACGCGCGTTGAACTGACGCTCCCGTGTGCGGGCATCGAGCCAGTCAAGCGGTCCTGCGAGGTGCAGGACATCGCGGTGCCCGAGCTCAGCGAGGTGGTCAACGAGCAAATCGGTTCCGCCCTGCTGGTCCACCGAGACCGTCAGGAAGTGTGGGTCCGAGTTTGCTTTGACCACACATACCGGCACGCCAATGGTGATTTTTCTTAGGGCCGCAACTGACGACGACCGTGGTGCGACCACGCAAAGGGCGTCGATTCCCTGCGCGGTCAGGTGATCTACGGCGTCCTGCGGCCCCATTGCACCGCCCTCGGATAGGGGCACTGAGGTAACGGAGTATCCGGCATCTCGGGCCGCGTCTTCAACGGCTCGAAGAGTGGAGTTGGGGCCCAGGTGCGCGGCAGATTCGATCATCACGCCGATCCGGCGCGTGCGCTGGCTGGCGAGCGCTCGGGCAGCACTGTTTGGGCGGTAGTTCAGTTCCTCAATGACCTCGAGGACGTGGCGGCGCGTGGACTCTTTGATGTTGGGGTAATCATTGAGCACGCGCGAGACAGTCATATGCGAGACACCCGCAATAGCCGCGACTTGCCTGATATTTGGCTTTTCAGGCGTAGTCTGCTCGCTCATTTCTGCCTCCGTCGCTGGAACCGCAATAGCATAGCATCGCGGGCCCGTTCACTTGCCGCATCTTTGAGTGGTTTACCTTGGGTTTGAGTAGCCTAGTGGCACACAAACCCAAGAAAACGTGCATAAATTTGAGGGCACCGGTCAGGCACTTCCAGCCTCGGAGAGCCGGATGAACGCGCCTTGCTCCGCCATGCCGACTATGTCTCTGGGCACAGCGTCCAGCAGAGCCGGTGAATGGATAAGGAAGGCACTGTGCTGCCCGCGTGAAATGGACACGTTGAGGCGGTTGCGGTTGCGCACAAAGTCCAGTCCGCGCGGGGTGTTTTCCGCATCGGACACGGCTAGGGACACGAGCGCTATCGCTGCTTCTTGGCCTTGGAATTTGTCCACCGTGCCTACTCGGCTGGGGTCCCAGCCCTCGGCTTCGAAGCGCTCCTTAAGCAGGTGGACCTGGGCGTTGTAGGGTGCCACCACGATGAAGTCTTCGGCCTGCAGCGGGCGTTTTGGCTCGTTGTCCTTTGCCCGCCAGTCTCGGCCGATGAGGGTGTTCATCAGGGAGATCACGGCGTCGGCTTCTTGCGTTGACTGGACCGTATTGCTGGTGTGTGGGACGGTCACGGTGTGCAGTCCGGGGCGCAGGCCCTCTACGTAACGGCCTGCGGTGTGGGGTACCGAGTAGAGTTTCCCCTCATACGACAGCTCCGAGACCACCTTGGTGAGCTCCGGGTGCATCCGCCATGTTTGGTCAAGGAAGTATCCGCGATCCTGGCTGATGGTGGGGTCCTGCCCAACAAGCCAGGCGAGCGCCGATTCGTCCACGGGTTCTGGGTGATCCCCTTGGGATACCTGCGGGAGTTGTTGCGGGTCCCCGAGGAGCAACACCCGCTTGGCTGCATGAGTCACGGCGAGGGAATTGGCCATTGAATACTGCCCTGCCTCGTCGATGACAATCAGGTCAAAGCCGCCGGGCGGCGCAAACTCCAGGCTGGAGAATTGCCAGGCCGTGCCACCCACCACGGTGCCCGTGGCCGAGTTGGCGTAGAAATCCTGGGCAGACTTAGGCTCGATCAGTGTGAACGGCCAGTCCGTCTCTTTGGCATGCTTGGCGCTGGGCTTTTTAGCAATGGCCTCGGGGAGCATCCCTCGTTTGAGCACGGCGTGCAGCACGTTTTCCACCACGGCGTGCGACTGCGCCACCACGCCAATGTGCCATCCGGCCTTAGCCAGCGTGGTGATGACGTGCGAGGCCACGTGGGTCTTGCCCGCGCCGGGCGGGCCCTGCACCGCTACCACCGCTGGATCATCACCGCGCAAGGCGGCGATGATGGACCCGGCTCTGTCGTTAGAACCGGAGTCGCTGCTGGAACTGGAGTTTCCGCTGGTAGCAGGGCCATCGTCGGAAATATGGGCAACGCTGCCGAGCCGGCGCAGCAGACGGATGCGGGCAGTGTCCGGGAATACGGGCGGCACAGCAGGCGCGGTTGTGGAAGCGGCGGCCGCGTCGAGAACGCTTAGTACCTCCGCAGCAAAATCGAACAGGCGCTCATCAATCGCCTTGGTGGAGATAGGGCGGCTTGGTCCCAAGCCGACTGGCAGATCGTCCCACGGCTCGCCGCCGGTCTTGGTTTTCTCCACGATAGTGACCGCGGCGAGATCTCCACTCACGCCTCCGCCCGCTCTCAGCGGCTCAATATCAACGATTTTGGCCGAATAGTGGTAGCCGCGGATGCCGTTGGCGGACCCTTCCATGCCCACCGGATAGGGCTCGTTATAGATCGCACACACGTCGGTTTCCGCGGTGAGTTTGCTGCCCGGCTCTAACTCGCCCACCAGTCGAACTGTCCTACTCAACGTGCGGGCGCGGGCGGGTTTGAACCAGTCCTCGATCACCTCGGCCCGCGTGGGCCGGAAGATTTCCGAGCCCGACCATTCCTCAATCGGGTCTTGGAGCCGCGCAAAGTGCGCCCACCAGTATTGCTTGTTTTCGCGGCGGTTGTATTCGAGCGCGGCCCACGCCATGCGCGTAATCATGCGCTCCTCTGGTTCGGGCACGTCACCGTGCCCGTGGGCTTCGGCTTCCGCGAGCGCGTGCTGCCAGCGCTGGGTCATGCGTTCGAGGTGCGCGGATAGACCCTCGGCTACGCGCAGGCGTTCAAGCACCTCGGGTGATAAGGCCTCCGCGTCCGCAAACGGCCCGTCCTCGTCGATTTCATCGAGCGTTCCGCCACCACCGTTCCCGGCGGCAGCACCAGCCTCGCCAGCACCTGTATCCCGCCACATCACCCCGTGTTCCTCGGCGATGCCGCCCACCCAGTTCAGTAGGTGGTAGGTGGATTCGCAGTCGTACCGGTTGTAGTCCTCGATCAGGCCGATCATCTGCGTGAACTGCGATTCGTCCCCTGCCTCGCGCGCGGCGATGGCCGCCGCGTATTCGGTGATGGAGTCGGCTGCGTTAGTCACGCCCGCGCGCGCTTGCCCGAGCGCGTCCGCGTAAAACGGTTCGAGTTTTTTGATGGACAGCGAGTGGCCCGAGGTCCGCATGGTTCCGCGCACCACCGCGTACAGGTCGATGAACAGTCCGCGCCGCAGGAGCACGTCGAGTTCTTCCTCGCGCGTTCCATGCCGCACGGCGAGGCGCTTGAGCGCCGTGGTTTCGTAGGGTGCGTAGTGGTACACGTGCATGTCCGGGTGCGCTTCCATGCGGTCGCGTAAATAGTCGATGAACTGCTCGAATGCTCGTTTTTCTTCCGCGCGGTTGTGCGCCCATAGTGCGTGGAACTCGGGCCGCCCGTCCGCTCCTATGTCCCGAGTGCACCAGCCGAACAGGTACTCTAAGCCCCAGTCCGCGGACCCCGCCTCCGCGTAGAGGGGGTCGCCCTCGAAGTCGAAGAAGATGTCCCCCGCGCTTTCCGCCCGCAGCAGTCCGAATGGCGCTGTGGCGAACACGCGATACAGTCCCTCCGGGTGCTCGCCCGCCTTCTCGCGTCCTTCCAGCACCAGTTGGGCTTGGGCCACGAGTTTGGCCAGCGTGGTCCGGTTGATATCAATGTTTTTGAGTTCGATGCCGCTGGCATCGTTGCTTCCCGACGATTCCCCCAGTTCGCGCTGTCCGTTCCGTCCCAGCGACGTCAGTTGGTCGAGGCCTGCTAGGTGGGCGAGGTCCGCCACACTGAAGATTCCGGCGTCGTTCAACTTGGCGCGATGAGCGGTGGTGCACCCCATGACGAGGAGCACGTCATCATGTGCAGAGACTTGTTCCTCGCACTCCGCACATCGGCCGCAGGTTCCCAGCATCCGTCCTGCAGCATCGGGCACGCCCCATTCGGCCAAACCCTGCCCCGCACGGGACGCAACGAGTTGCTCATACCGGCTACGCAATCGTCGGAAAACTGGGGCGGTATCCGCCACAGAGTGGCGGGTGGTTTCACCCGTGCCGAGTACGAGGTAGCCGTAGCGGCTGACCGGCACGCCTTGCTTAGCGAGCGCCTGCGCGTATGCGGTGATCTGGAGGACGGCGGAGGCGCGGGCGGTGCGGGCGAGCTTGGTGTCGTAGACGGCGTAGGTGCCATCGGACTGACGGATAACAAAGTCGGCGCGGCCAGCAAGTTCGCCGTCTTGGATATCCACCTGGAACAGCACGCGGACACCGGCGGCGAAGGCCGCTGCGGTGGCTGCGGCTCGCTCCGGATCTGGTACTAGATCGGCGCGGAACACGGCGTCAACCGGGCTTGATTCGGCGGTGGCAGACCCGCCATCCCACAGGCCGTACTGCTCTATGAGGGAATTGAGCATGGCGCGCTCGTGCGCGTCACCCAGCCGGGCCAGGCGCTCCATCATCTGGTCTGGCGTGTGCGCGGGGCAGCCCGGCAGCTCGCACTCGCGCGCGCTCGAGAACCCGCAGGCG
>Ga0182744_1001346_pt1 | contig 21515 bp, 9 predicted proteins | sample eDN3rd30CKraftMG_FD_128525 | JGI IMG/M metagenome (GOLD analysis project Ga0182744, IMG submission 128525) | Enriched Miracle-Growth compost microbial communities from Emeryville, California, USA - eDNA 3rd pass 30_C Kraft MG (version 2) (version 2) ...
TCCGTCCCGCTGACCGAGCACGATGCGGTCGCGCAGATAGTCGAACGCCAGTTCCTTGTTGGTGCAATAGGTGATGTCGGCACGGTAGGCGGCCTGCCGTTCCTGCATCGATTGCCCGCCAACCACCACGCCGACCGACAGGCCGAGCGCGTCGTAGATCGGCTGCGTCAGTTCGGCGTCGCGCCTGGCGAGGTAGTCGTTGACGGTGACGACATGCACCGGCAGGCCGGCAAGGGCCGCAGTGCCGGCGGCGAGCGCCGCCGTCAGCGTCTTGCCCTCGCCGGTCGCCATTTCGGCGAGATAGCCGCGGATCATCGCATAGGCGCCGATCATCTGCACCGGATAGTGGCGCCGGCCGCTCAGCCGTGACGACAGTTCACGGATGACGGCGAAGCACTCGGCCACGATCGCTTCGGGAAAGCCGTGGTTGCGCCGCAGCGCAATGGAGACCTGCCGCCCCCGAAGGCGCAGCGCTTCGTCCGACAGCGCCCGCATCTCGGCCTCGAAGGCATCCGCCTTCGGCACGATCCCGGCAAGCCGGCGAGCGCGTCGCCCGGCCCCCGCGACCACGGCATAGGCCACGACCTGCGAGGCATATTCGTCGAGCGGCGCACGCCGGACGTCCTTGCGCTCCGCGTAGAGGATAGGCAGCGGCGGCCTGGGGAGAACGACGTCAGACATTGAAGTGGCTCAGGAAGGTCTGGCGCACGGTGCGCATCCAGCGCCAGATCAGCGGCTCCCTGCCGTGGTCGAAGCGGACGAACACGCGGCTGCCCAAAAGCAGGTGCTGCGCCGCGCGCTCGGGAAATACGTCGAATACGAACAGCCCTTCCAGCGCGCGCGGCTTGCCGCTGCCGTCGGCGGCGGAGCGTACCGCGACGCTGCCGCCGCCCTCGACGGCAAGCGCCAGGCTCGGCAGGTCGAACTGGGCGGCCGGAACTTCGCGGCTGATGCGGGCAGGCACCGTATCGCCGGTCTCGCCCGCGTAGCGCACATCGACGCCATTGGTGCGGGCACGCACAAGGTCGACATCGCTCTGCGGCACGACCACTCGCAATTGCGGCGTGGCGGACGACACGACATAGCCGACGAGATCGCCCTGGTTGAGGAAGCGGCCGGGCAGGTTGGCCGCCTTGGGCAGGATGAAGCGCCCCGTGTCGTGCGCGGTCACCACCAGCCCGTCCTGCCGCTGTTTCACGGAGGCCAAAACACCGTCGACGTTCTTGATCTGCTGGAGGATGACGTCGGCCTCGACGCGGTCGGAAAACCGCATCGCTTCGTAGCGTAGTTGCAGTTCGTGGCGCTGCGCCTCGATCAGGGCGACGCGGCCGGTGATTCCGGGATCTTCCAGCCGCAGCAGCGGCGTCCCCGGCGAAACCATCGAATCGGGAGGGCTCAGAATCTCGGCGACGATGCCGGCCGTATCTGCCCGCACCTCGGCCCGGTCGGGAATCCACACCACCCCCTGCGCCACCGTCGCATAGGGCATCGGCACCGCCAGCACCAGAAGGAGCAGGGCGGCGGCCACGCCGCCGGACAGGGCCATGGCGCGGCCGCGCCGGTCCTGCAGGCGCGGCGAGGTGGCCAGGAATTTCAGGCCCTTGAATATCGGCATCGCCAGCGTGGCGAAGACGGTGGCGATGGCGAGAAGGACGCCAATGAAGAACAGCTTCGTCGCCACCAGCAGCGCGATCATCAGGCTGAGCAGGACGCGGTAGAGGAAGGCGAGGATGGCGTAGCCCAGCAGCCACTTGCGCTCGCCCGGCGCGGAGGCCGGGTTGTCGATGTCGGCGATGCCGAGGAAATAGCGCTGTACCAGATACCAGAAGTAGCGGTTGGCGCGGGTGCCGAGATTGGGGATCTCGATCAGGTCGGCGAGGATATAATAGCCGTCGAACCGTAGCAGTGGGTTGCCGTTGAACAGAAGCGTCGAGATGCTGCCGATCAGCATCACGTTGAAGGCGGCGGCGCGGGCAAGGCCGGGCTCGGCGTTGACCCAGAAGATCATGGCGGCGGCGGCGAGCGCGAACTCGACCATGATGCCGGCGCTGCTGACGACCATGCGGCGGCCCCGCTCGCGAAACGCGGTCGAGGAGGTCGCGTCCACGTAAGGCGCGGGGATCAGCACCAGCAGCATGACGCCGACCTCGTGCACGGCTCCGCCCCACGCCTTGGTGGCATAGGCGTGGCCGGCCTCGTGCAGCAGTTTGATCAGCGGATAGATGGCGAGGATCAGGGCGACGTTGCCGGTGCTGAGCAGCCGGTCCGAGGCGTCGGCGGCGAGTTCCGGCCAATGCATTACCCCCAGCACGATGCCCGTCCCGACCAAAAGCAGCCAGGCGAGCAGGCCATAGACGGTGAAAAGCGGCCGCACCAGCGGCATGGTGAGGTTCAGCCAGCGATCCGGGTCGAACAGCGGCATGCGCAGCGCGATCGGGTTGCGCAGCTTGTTCACGATCTCGCTGCGCGCGTGCTTGGTCGAGCGCTCGCTGAGCTCCTGGAAATCCGGCGGCAGTTCGCCCTGAAGAAGATCGGAGGAATGCAGTTCGGCGAGCAGGTTGATGACCTCGTCCTGCGTCGGCGGGTCGTCGCCGGCGCGCCGCCCGACAAGGTCCCATATCTCGTGCAGCGTGCGCCTGCCGTCCATCAGCGAGATCATCAGGTTGGCCGAACTCGACAGGCGGTGGAAGCGCCCGGTCTGGTGGTCCTGCAGGACGTACCAGATTTCGCCGCGAAAGCTCTGCCTGTGTATCTGGGCGTGGCGGCGCAGCCTGAACTTCAGCTCCGAGACGCGGTACCAGGAAGGGCTGAACAGCGACTTGGCCACGTCACGACATCCAGCGCCAGCTTGCCAGGCGCCACCATTCCAGCACCGGCCGCATCCATATGGAAACGACCCGGCGCCGGTCGATGGCGATCTTCGCAATGCCGATCATGCCCGGCCGCAGCCGCGGCGAGGCCTGCGTCAGGCTGCCCTCGACCTGGAACAGGTTCTTGCCGTCCCTGGCCTGCGCCACCGGCGTGATCTTGCCGATGGTCAGGTCGAAACGCTCGTCCGGCAGCGAGGCGAAGATGACCTCCCCCTTCTGGCCCTCGCTGACATCGGCGATCTGGCGTTCGTCCACCTGCATGACGACGCGGTAGTCGGTCAGCGGCGCGATCTCGTAGAGCAGTTCGCCACGGCTGACGGAGCCGCCGATGCGCTGGCTGAGGTCGCCGGAGACGATCAGGCCGTCGAACGGCGCCACGATTCGCGTACGCGCGATCTGCTCGTCGATCAGCTTGAGCTGCGCGTCGGCCTGCTCGATCTGGCTCTTGACGATGTTGATGGCGGCCGGCTGGCGCGTCGCCAGCGCCTTGTCGTATTCGAAACTGTATTGCTGCCGCTGGGTCGCCCAGCGCAGCCGTTCCAGCGCCAGTTCGCGGTCTTCCAGCGTTGCCAGCTCGTCGCCGGCCTTCACGACGTCGCCCGCCCGCGCGCTCGCTTCCTGGATGAAGCCGTCATAGGAGGAGATGACGGCGCGGCGGACCGAACCTTCGATCTGGGCGTCGGCGTTGACCCGGTAGGTGTCGGTGGCGAAATAGGCGAAGGCGAGCGCGGCCATGAGGCCGACCGCGGCGAGCTTGCGGCCGGTATGGCCCGGCCCGAGCAGCCGCTTGACCTGCTGCCACAGCGATTCACCGGTCTTGGTGATCAGCCAACGGTCGTTCAGCCGCTTTTCGTTGAGAATGGGGCCGATGGCGGTCGCGATCATGTCGAGGATCTGCAGGCTCTCCGGCTCGAAGGCGTGGTCGCGCCGGCGCTCGAAGGTGATGGCGCCGATGAAGGCGTCGACCACGAAGATCGGCACGGTCAGCACCTGGCCGTCCTGTTGCAGCCGGGAGACCTCGGAGTGAGCGTGGGTGGCGATGGGTTCGTCGGCGCCGATCGGATAGAGGATCGAGCAACGCTGGTCGATCGCCTCGTCCATGGCCGCCCCGATGGCGCGCACCAGACCCATCTGGCGGCCGAACTGCGCGGTATGGGAGATGGCGACGACGCGGGCCGCGCCACGCCGGATGAAGCCGATGCTGACCCGGGCGCAATCGAAGCGGATCGCGAGTTCGGTGGCTGCCGCCATGGCCGCCGGGGCGAAGCGCTGGTGGTCGAGGATGGAGGCGATGAGGTCGAGCGTGGCGCGCGAGCGGTCGAGCTGGCGCACGCTGGTCACGGCCCGCTGGCCGCGCAGATGATCGCGAAGCCAGGCCGAGCCCCACTGGATCTGGCGGATCGCCGCCCGCATCGCGTCCTTGGCTTCGGCCGGATTGGGGATGTCGATGGCGACCGCCACCACGGCGATGACGGTGTCCTCGAGCAGGATCGGGAACGCCACCGAGGGCCTGGCGGCGGAATCGGCCGTGGCCCCGCGCGCCACGGCGCGGTGCTCGGACAGAGCCAGTTCCGAAGTGGTGCGCAGGTCCGCCGGCTCGTCGCCGACTTCGGGCCAAGCCGACAGCAGGCGCAGGCCGCCGCCCTGCGCCTCTACGCGCACGATCCCCTGCGAGGCGCCGGGGATCATGCTGCATTGCAGGGCAAGCCAGGCGGTGGCCAGGTCCTCGGATGTCCGTGCTTCCGAAAGGCGCTTCCACAGCGCCGGCGCAAGCAGCGTCAGCGAACTGGCGGACACGGCATCATGCGCCGTCTCCGCATCGTCGCTTTGCGTGACCTTGGCCATCGGTTTCGGCCGCTATTCGACGTTGAGTGCCCCGTAGCGGGATTCGTGCTCGCGCAGCACGCCGCCCAGTACCGTCCACAGCCGCTTCGCCGCCAGCGGCGTCAGGATGATCCGGTTGGACAGTTCGACCGAGACGGAGCCGCCGTCCTCGACGTTCCAGGTGCGGTTGGTGCCGAAGAACAGGTCGACCTGTTCCCTCGTGCCCTGGACGTTGACGACATTGGCGAAGTGCGTGGCCATCTGGTCCTCAAGCCACTGGACGCCCTTGGGCGCCTTGTCGCCGCCGTTGCCGGACTCTTCGGATTTCGCCGCTGCTGCTGCCTTGGCCATTATGTTCCCGCCCTGTTGTCGCTGCCAGAAAATCGCGGCTGCAAGCCGCGTTCGTCGCGTGGACTGCTTGTGTCGATACCGTCTTGCCCGAGGCGGGCGCCGGCAGTCTCACGGCGGCGCGCCCGTGCGGACAGTAATTCAAACGGGATTGGACCGGAAGCCGTTTTCGCGGTCTCTAAAGCAGCCCTTCCGAAAGGATCCCGGTCCGGGGCCGGAGCATGGATGCCGTCAGAGGCGCGAGCCCGTGCGCTAGGACCCCGGACGACGAGCACGCGTTTCCGAGGGCTGCCTCGCCCTAGAAATGATAGGCGAGGCCGATCCGGCCGGTCAGCAGCGACGGCTTCAGTTCGACCTGCTCGAGCTGGCTATTCTCGGTCTTCAGGCCGTTGAACGCCTTGGTGTAGAGGCCTTCGACCCGCAGGCTCCACTTGTCGGTGAGCGCCGATTCGATGCCCGCGCCGAACTGGTAGGCCGACAGCATCTTGCGGCCGCCGCCACCCAGCCCGAAGAATTCCCCGTTGGCCTCGGTCCACAGGCCGGCAAAGCCGCCCTTGGCATAGACGAGCGTCGAAGGCGTCGCGAAATAGCCGGCGCGGGCAGAGACCGACAACGCTCCCTTGATGGTGCCGAACAGGGTCGGCGCGCTCGGGTCGAGCGAATTCTGCTCCGGATCGTTGAAACGGGCGGAGAGATATTCTCCGCCGGCCTCGACGCCGAGCAGGTAGGACGATCCGAACAGGAAATTGTAGCCGGCAAAGACGCCGCCGCCGAAGGCGGATGCGCTGAACGGCCCGATGGTCGCGCCGGCGACGTCGATTTCGCGGCTCATGAGGCCGGCATTGTAGGCGCCGCTGATGCCGGCGTAGAAGCCGCTCCAGTTGAGGTCGGGCGCGGCTTCTACAGGGTAGGAGGAGCCCCGGTCGGCGTTGAAGCGATAGGCAAGGCCCGCTGTCACCAGCAGGTAGCGCGGCTTGAAGACCTCGCCGTCGTCTTCGAGGGTGAACTTGTTGAACGCGTGGTAGTAGTTCGCCTCGATCCGCCCGGTGAGGTTACCCCACAGGAAGGTCTCGGCGCCGATGCCGAACTGGGCGGTGCCGACGGTCTTGCTGGCGGTCCCGGTAAAACCCTCCTCGGCTTCCAGCTTGATGCCGGCATAGCCCAGCCGGCCATAGATCAGCGTCTGCGGCGTCAGCAGGTAGCCGGCGCGGCCGCTGATCGAATAGAGCGAGTTGGCCTTGACCAGAGTGCCGAGGCCGCCGGCGACGTTCGGCGAATAATCGGCGCTGATCTGAGTATAGTCCAGTTCGAAGCCGGCGACCCAGCGATTGTTGAACTGGTAGTCGAAGCCGCCATGGACGCCGTAGACAAAGTCCTCGGAGCCGATGCGGTAGCTGATTGTGTCGCCCGGAAAGCCCGGCGTCGCCAACTGGTCATAGCCCATGTTGCCGAAGGCGGCGCCGCCGTGGACGCCGAGATAGAAGCCGGTCCAGGACGGACCTGAAACCTCCTGCGGCGGCGCGACGACCTGGTCGGCTGCCTGTGCCGGCGGCATGGCGGAAAGGAAGGCCGCAACCGCGACCGAAGCGGCGTACCGATTGCGAACCATGATGTTTCCCCTCGCCCAACTGTATTGGAATTAACACGCGATTCAGAATCGTGTCAAAAAATCGGCCCCCTACAGGAGCCGATTAGTATACGGTCGCCCGATACCGTGTCGAATCTGCAACAATGGCTGCTGATCGGATGAAAATACCGAGCGTCCGCAAGGAGGAGTTCAATCCGTTGCCCGTCGGCGCAGGCAGATTCGGGTTCCGGGCATGATCAAACCCGATCCGATTCGGCAGGTCGACCGGTTTCTGGAGACCGAGATCGAGGCACGGGCGCTGGCGCTCGCCTTCGCGTCCGGGCTGGTCGACCGGCTGGCCGGCGGCGAGCCGGTGGCCAGGGACGAGCTTCATCGGCTTGCCGGCATGCCGCAAGCCGCCTTCGCCTTCTTCCTGCAGGTGCTGGCGGGCAACGGTGTCCTTCGCGGCGAGGACCCGCTTCGCCTGACGCCGGATTTCCGAGCGGCCCTGGCGTATCGCGACCTGCTGGAGGCGAAGCTCTGGTTCGCCAACCTGGTGGCGCCGGATGTACATGGACTGTTTGCCGAACTTCTGTGCGACATTCCCCGCTTCATGGCCGAGGCCAGGGTGTTCGAGCTGTTCCGCTACGACCGCTGCATGGAGGTGACGCCGGACAATCTCGCCGCAACGGCTGAGTGGGTGAACTACACCTCGACGCTCACCCGCTACGAGGCCCCGGCCTGCCTCGACCGGCTCGACCTTGCCGGCGCCAGGGCCATCATGGATGTCGGCGGCAACAACGGCGAGTTCGTTCGCCAGATCTGCGAACGCTATCCCTCGATGACGGCAACGGTCTTCGACCTGCCTGTCGTCTGCGCGCTCGGCCGCCGCCATGTGGCCGGGTTCCCGCAGGCGGCGCGCATCGCCTTCCGCGTGGGTGACCTCAGGCGCGACCCGCTGCCGGCCGGTCATGACGTCGTCAGTTTCAAGTCGGTGCTGCACGATTGGCCCGACGAGGAAGCCACGGCGTTCCTGGGCAAGGCCGCCGCCGCGCTGGAGCCGGGCGGGCGCCTGGTGATATTCGAGCGCATGCCGATCGAAATGAGGGGCGGGCGGCTGCCCTATTCGATGGTCGCCAACCTCGTCTTCCTGCCGTTCTTCCGCAAGCCGGACTTCTATGCGGCCGAACTCGGCAAACTCGGTTTCGTCGATGTCACCGTCCAGACGGTCGGGATCGAGATGCCGTTCGCGCTCGTCACCGCGAGAAAGAGGCCGTCATGAAGCGGGCGCCCATCGTCGCGATATCGGGCCATCCGGGCAGCGGCAAGACCTCTCTCACCAAGGCCTTGCAGCAGCGGCTCGGCGTGCCGGCGCTGCATTATGACGACTACGAGACGATGACCGCGTCGTCGGCGGAAAGGGTCCGCGACTGGATCGAGCGTGGCTCGAACTATGACGAGATCATGCTGGAGCCGCTGGTCAGGGAACTGATCCGCCTGGCGGAGGCGACGCCGCGCCCGAAATGCGTCCTGTTCGACACGCTGCTCGGGCGGGCGCATCGGGCCACGGGAGAATTGATCGACACGCTGATCTGGGTCGATACGCCGGCCGACATTGGTCTTGCCCGCAAGCTCGGCGAGGCGGCGGCCAAGGCGCGAAAGGCGGGGCAGGCGCCGGCCTTCGTGGAATGGCTGGAATTCTACATGGCGCAATATACCGGCTTCATCGCCGACACCTATCCCCTCCAGCGCGAGCGCGTGCGGCCCGGCGCCGACATCGTCATGGACGGCCGTGCCCCGCCGCAAAGGCTGGCCGACGAGGCGGCGGCGGCGATCCGGCAGCGCCTCGACCTGTTCGCGGCCGCCGGCGATCCGAAACGGACGCCGATCGAGGCGCAGGGGCGGCGCATGCTCTCGCTGATCGAGGCGATGGACTGTCCCTTCGGCCTCGAGCGCTCGGTCAAGCTCGGCGCCGGGGCCGTCAACGAGGACCGCTTTCTCGCCATCGTCCACAAGGATTCGCTCGGGGGCCAGGCCGATGCCGGGCTCCGGCGCATCGCCCGCGAGCTTGCCATGCCGGAAGCGATGCTCGATCTTTTATGCCGGCATCTGGGCGAAGCCGAGATCGTGCATTTCGGCTACGAGGGCGGCAAGGCCGGCCTTTACAAGATCTATGCCGAGTTTTCCGGGCGCGTCCGGCGTGGCCTGGCCAAGGGCGCGAAGCCGGCAAACGAACTGGTTCACCTTGCGGTCAAATGGCGGCCCGACGATCCCGGCTCGGCGCGGGTATCGCGCTATGTCTGGCCGGCCGAGGCGCGCGGCGTGGACGCCATCCAGCGCCGGCTCGAGGCCATGCGGCCTGCCGAAGGCGCTTTCGCCTCGGTCGATGCCGCGCTGGCGATGATCGAGGCGGCTCGCCATCGCTGCCCGGACGAGCGCATCTTCTTCATGGAGGTGGAGGAGGAGGGCTCGCCCCGGCGTTCCTACGACATCAATTTCTATTCGGCCGGCCTGCGGGTCGCCGCGGTCGAGGGTGCGGTCAGGCGGATGGCCGACGCCTACGCCATCGCGCCGTCCGGGCTCGACGACCTGCTGTCGCGGATCGGGGGCGAGCCGCTCGGCCATTTGTCCGGCGGCATGGGAGGCGACGGCAGGGATTTCGCCACGCTTTATTTCGGCGCGGCTGCGCGACGGGGGGCGGGCCGTGGCTGATCTGCTCGACTGGGCGCAATCGGGCGACATGCAGTTCGACTACTGCCTGTGGCCCTACAAGCCGCTGGCCCCGACGGCCGGCAAGCTGCGCTCCTCGACGCTGCTGTGGCAATCCTTCGATGCGCTTGGCGCTCCGCCCCGGCTGGGCGAGATGGTTCGCGCGGTGCGTGACGAGATCGGCCCGCTCAAGACCGTCTGGGGTGTCAAGCAGAAGGGCAATGCCTATAGCTGGGAGCTGTATTTCTACGACTACGAGCGCCTGGAGCGCCAGGTGTCGATCGAGCGGGTGCTGGGCGCGCTGGCGCCCTATGCGCCCTCGGCGCTAACGCTGTCGCCGAAGCGGCCCTATTTCATGTTCTCGATCGACCTCGATGCGGAACTCGGCCGGGGCGAGCGCGGGATCGAGGAGATCAGCGTCTATCTCGGCAATCCGAGCGGTCACGTCTCGTCGGGGCTTTCCTACCAGCTCACCCGGTCGGGCCTGCGCTTCGACAATCTCTATTATTTCTTCGACGCCAGGGAGAACTGGGAAGACATCGTCGGCAAGGTCGCGGCCTCGGCGCATGTCGATCTCGAAGGGCTCGACATCTCGTCCATCCTTTGGCCGGAACTCGCCGATCACTGCGGTATCATCGTCGTCGCCAACAAGAAGTATAATGACGGTGTCTATTTCTCCCGCCTGCCCATCGACCCGTTGATCTGGTTCGTGGAAAGGCTGGGGTATCCGGCCGCCATTCGGGATTTCCTTGTCGCCCACCGGGATCGGCTCGACCATATGCTCTATGATGTCGGCATCGATTACCGTATGGTCGACGGAAGGCTGGAAATCCTGAAGAGCGCCTATTACGGCGTCGTGTAGATTTCCGACGGACGCGCCATGGCGATCTACGACCATACCAGATACGTCTCGCTGACGATGGAGTTCCGCTGCAACCTCAAATGCGTTCACTGCATGATCGAGGGGACGATGGACCGCCTTGCCCCCGAAACCGACGAGAGCTTCCATAACCTTCTGGACCATAATCGGCGCACCCGGCAATGGAGCGGCCTGATCCTCACCGGATCGGAGATCACGCTGCGTCGCGACCTGCCGGACCTTGCGCGCCAGGCGCGGGAGGCCGGTTTCGAGCATGTGCGCATCCAGACGCACGGCATGCATCTCGGCCGTCCCGCCTACAGCCGCAGTCTGGTCGAGGCGGGCGTCGATGAATTTTTCGTGAGCGTCGCCGGCTGCGATGCCGCAACCCACGACGCGATAACCACGGTCAGGGGCTCGTTCGACAAGACCCTGCGCGGGCTTGAGATCCTCGACGAGTACCCCGGCGTCGCCACCATCACCAACACGGTGGTGACCGAAGAAAGCTATCGGCTACTGCCGGCCGTGGTCGACAGGCTGGCGCACCTGAAGCGGCTGACGCAGATGGAGTTCTGGCTTTATTTCCCGATGGCCGAAACGGACGAAAAAGGGCTTGTCGCCAACCACTTGGACGTCCTGCCCTATCTGAAGGAAGCGTCGCACAAGGCTCAGGCCCTCGGCCGTTCGGTGGAAATCAAGAACTTTCCCGAGTGCCTTCTGGGCGAAGATTCCGCCCTTCTGGTCAACGATCAGCCGCAGCTTTACATCGATCCGGCCTTCTGGGACGAGTTCGCCAGGAACGGTTTTTTCCAGTGCCCGTACCGCGATCGCTGCGCCTCGACCCAGTGCCTGGGGCTGAATACGGCCTATATCGAAAAGTTCGGCGACCACGCCGATCGGTTGATTCCGCTGAACACTGGTTCAATAAGCGGTTGCACTCAGGCGAATGATCTTCTACTTTCCTAATGGAGAGCCATCTAAATTTAAGTGCAGGTAAGGGCCGGGCGAAGCGTCGACGGCTTTTTATCCTGTGGTGGGGGGAAAATGGCAAAGCAACTTCTGATATATGAACGTGCGATGCCGGTGTCGCGCCAGAGCCACGGCGACCTGTCGGTCAAGACCGGCAACAATTTTTCCTTCGCCCGTGAAGTCAATTCGGTGCCGCTGATGGCGGCCGAGTTCTCCAACGCGGCTGCCGAATATGCGGTGGTCTTCGCCGGCGAGGGCGACAACATCATCCCGGTGGTCCTCCTGGGCGTGCGCGACGGCGAGAACCTCTACGTCAACGAGGACGGCTCGTGGGCCGGGCGCTATGTCCCGGCGTTCCTGCGCCGCTATCCCTTCGTTTTCTCCAGCACCGACGACGGCGCGAACTTCACGCTTTGCGTCGATGAGGAGTTCGAGGGCTGCAACCGCAAGGGGCGTGGCGAGCGCCTGTTCGACGGCGACGGCGAGCGCACGTTGTATCTGCAGAACGTGCTGGGCTTCCTCCAGGCCTATCAGGTGCAGTTCCAGCGCACCCAGGCGCTGACCAAGCGCCTGAACGACCTCGGCCTGTTTGAATCGATGCAGGCCCGCTTCACCCTGCGCGACGGCAAGCTGCTGATGCTGTCGGGCTTCCTCGCGGTCAACCGCGATCGGTTGAAGGCACTGTCGGGCGACCAGTTGGCCGAGCTCGCGCAGGCCGACGACCTGGAACTGATCTATCTGCATCTGCAATCGATGCGACATCTATCGAGTACGGCAGAGCGCATGGGCGCCGGTTCGGTGGGGGCGAAGGATGAAACGCCCGAACTGGATACGGCGCCGGAACCTGCGGACGCATGATTTGAAAAAGGGCGCGGCGACTGCGCCCTTTTTCCGTTTGGGCTTGGAAAATAGGCAGGGACATGGGGCGTCCGGCCAGATCTTGTTGGGAGAACTGGCGCGGGCGGGGGTGAGCCAAAATGGCGTTTCCGTTCAAGTCGGAAGGCATTACCGGTAGGCCGATCTCACATCGGCGGGCGAAGCTTTCGGAAATCCTGAAGGCCAAGCTGGCCAGGCTGGCGATGGGATCGCGCGCGCAGCGCGAACTGGCCGACCGCGTGAGGCTGGTCTTCGACCCGCTCGAGCCGCGCCTGCTACTCAATGCCGACCTCAACGTCAATCTGGCCACCGACGGTCCTGCCGTCGACCATGAAATCCTCGTCCGGCTGTTCGAGGAAGTGCAGACGGTCAACAACGTCGCCTCGACCGTCCAGACCGTCCAGATCATCGACCAGACGAACGGCGGCAAGGTGCTCGCCTTCGGCGACCTCAGCACGATCAACAGCATTTCGATCACCGGCGGTGCCGGCAACGATACGCTGAAGATCGACGAGGATTCCTTTGGCACCCATACGCTCGTCCCGAAGATTTCCTTCCATGGCGGCGCCGGTGACGACCGCGTGGTCTTCGACAGTTCTACCAGCGCTGCCTGGACGCTGGACGGCACCAATTCCGGTAAGGTTGCCGGCGCCCGGGTTGGCGTGATTTTCGACGGTACGGAGAATGTGCGGGGCGCGGACGGCAACGCCGACACGTTCACGATCACCTCGGCCGCCAAGTTCAGCGGCACGATCGACGGCGGCTTTGGCGGCCGGGACACGATCATCTTCTCCGGCGCGACGGCGAACGTCGACGCGCTAGGTGCCAACGGCTCGGCGACGTTCACGTTCGGCGGCAGCACGCTCTCCGTCGAGAACATGGAGCCGTTCAGCAGCACCGTAGCGTTCAGCGGTGCAAACGGCGTGCAGCTCATCGACCGCTCGAGTGCTATCGCCGCGGCTGCCGACAAGAACGTTGGCGTTTCCAACAATGGCGGCAGCCTCAGCCTGACCATCGACGGGACCAGTTCGGATGTCGCGCTGGCATCCCCAAAGGTCTGGCTCTATCTCGGCGACCAGGCCGGGACCACCACGATCGCTTCGCTCCCCAACCCGGCCGTCTTCTCGCTGATGGTGGACGCGGGCGACGCGATCGAGGTCGACGCCACGCTCACCCTTTCGGGCCATCTCGGCCTGAGCGCGGAATCGATCAATATCGGTCCGAGCGCGGTCATCACCGCGCAGTCGATCGACATCCAGGCTGTCGACTGGACGCGCAGTTCGCTCGATGCCTCGACCGCAGGCGCGACACTCGACGCCACGTCGGCCACGTCGGCGACCGTCATCATCAACGGTTCGCTGAAGGCGACCGCCGGGGCCGTGGCGATCTCGTCGCAGGTGTCGAACACGGTCAAGATGCATGGCAAGGCCTCGACCGGCCTGCGCAGCATCACTGTCGGGATGACGAACGCATCGACCGTCACCCTCGCGGGCAACGCCAGGGTCGAAGGGTCGGCCGTCAACATCGCCGCCAATACGGCAGTCGATGTCGACCTGGCGATTTCCGAGGTGCCGATCCCCAATCTTCTGGGGCTCACGGAAGTCACGGTTCCTGACAACGTGCTGGCGCTCACCGATCTGCCCGCCGACCTCATCGGCCGGATCAAGGCGGATAGCGTCGACGGCTTGTTCGACACCGGGTCGCAGGCCTTCAGCAATGCCCTGGCGCGCGGCGAGATCGCCATGCAGGACCTGAAAACGATGGCGGAGAACGTCATCGACGGGTTCACCGACGCGCAGGTCGCCTCCGCCGTCAACGTCACCAATACCACGGCGGTATCGATTGATGCCGCCGCTTCGCGCATCGTCCAGACCGGCGGCACCGCCGGCGACGGCACCAGCGAGGTGCAGGTCTCGGCTGCCGACGACAGCCGCGTCGCGGTGATGTTGCAGACGGAAAAAGACGTGCTGATTCCCGGTACGGAGGGCATCGTCGTCTTTTCGGCAATCAGTTCCGACACCGATATCGACCGGACCACCAGCGTCATCGTGGGGCAGGCAACCGGAGCCGTCTCCGCGCAGCCGACCGCGATCAATGCGCATGGCGACGTCGCGCTCGGGGCCAGCAGCACCGGCCAGGTGCGCAATGCCATCGTCTCCAACGCGCTCGGCGCCACGACCAATGTCGCCGCCGACAAGACCACGGCGCTGCTCCGCGGCGTGACCGCCGATGCCGGCGGCCTCGCGGTGACTGCAGGCAGCGCCACGACCTACAGCGCCACCAGCCTCGATTCCGAAAACAGGGTCACCGGCGAAACCAGCGCCGCCATCGACCAGAGCGTGATCGACGCGGGCGCGGGCGGCGTTACCGTGCTGGCGGGTGACTATTCGACCTTCATCGCCATCGCGACTCCGTTCCAGCCGCGGCTCAATCCGGACGACACGGCGCCCTCCACCCAGGTGGCGCGCGTCAGCGTCATCAACATGGTCGACAAGACCACCGCCGCATCGATTACGCAATCCGACGTGACCAGCGCCGGCACGGTTACGGTCGCGGCCACGAACGAGACCAACCTGCTCGCCTATTCCTCGACCGCGCCGGTCGGCATGGATGCCGACGCAGATCCGGCCGTCGTGAAGAACGCCGTCGCCGGCGTTCTCGCCGTCAATGTCGTCAACGGATCGACCACCGCCACCATCGACGGCAGCAGCGTGACGACGACCGGCACGGCCGATGTCGCCGTTACCGCGACGGATAACAGCTTCGTCGATGCGACGATCTATGTGGACATCGACGGACGCGGTCCGGTCAGCCTCGGCATGGCCTCCTCCAAGGCCATTACCGGCCTCGAGGCCCTCAACGTCATCGGCTTCAACATCGGTACGACGGCGGCCGATATCGCCCGGGCGACGCTCGACACCATTCTCGGCACCCAGTTCTGGACCGACGAGCAGCCGGTCAAGGTAAGCGCGACCATTTCGGATTCGGTCGTGGCGGCGGCCGGCGCGCTGATGGTGATGGCGGTCTCGAAGGGCGTGGTAAATTCCACCGTCAGCAACGTTTCCCGCAACGTGGCCGAAGGCGGCGTGCTGTCCAGCGGCGCCAAGTCGATCGGTGGCGTGCTGGCGAGCAACCAGGTCAGCCGGCTGGCCTCGGCGACCATCGACGGCGGAACGACCTCCAAGGCGGTCGGCGCAGGCGGCGATCTTCGCGTCGCTGCCCGGGACGATACGACGATCAACTCCAACACCCGGATCGCGACCGGTGCCATCACCTCCAGCGACGGCGGCCTGCATGCGCTGAGCGACTTGTTCGACGATGGCCAGAAGCCGGATACCGACCGGCTGCTGACCGATGGCGGGGTCGTGTCGGTCGCCTACGGCACCACGGTCGGCCTCGATTACGACGTCAAGACGGACGGCTACACCGGCGCCATCGACGTCAAGACCGGCGACATCGTCTATGTATCTGCGCTGGGCAGTTCCGGGCATCTTTACAAGTATACCGGCCCCGATGCCCATATCGACTTTGACCACAGCTCCACGGCCGTCAATTTCTCGACTGACCCGAACTGGGTGCTTCTGACCGGCGAGCCGGGCCAGACCTTCACCTATCTCGGTGCCGACAACCAGACGCTCGACCTCACGGACCCCACCCAGGTGGACTTCACCGACGCGGACCTGTGGAAGGCCAAGCTCGACCACTCCGTCGTCACAGACGGGATGAACATACGCGCCACCGGCGGCACCGCCATCGGCGCGGCGATCGTGTTCAACGATGTACGCGGCGGCGCGACGGCGCTGATCAACAACGCCACGATCAAGGCGGGTACGGTTTCGGTCACCGCTGATTCGACCGGCACGATCCTGGCGGTCGCCGACGTGTTCAGCGAGGCGCAGGGCGGCGGTCCCTTCAACCAGGATGCGCTGGTGCAGAAGGCGCTGGGCTCGGTCAAGGGCTTCCTGTTCAAGGCCGGCGGCACCACCGCGCAGGCCGCCAATGTCGCGACCAACCTGATCCAGGGCGAGACTTCGGCAAAAATCGTCAACTCGAACCTCGGCACGAGCCTCGACAAGGTCGGCGACGTGACCGTGTGGGCGGAAAACCGCTCGCTGGTCGACGCGCATCTGTCGACGGTGGCGACCACCGAAGGCGGTTCCGCCGGCGCCTTCCAGATCGCCAACAACACGATCGGCTGGGAGCGCGGCAACTTCCTGTTCAACACGGTGGAGACGCTGCTCGGCGACGTGGTCGCCGATGTCGCCGGGGCCGTCGGTGACACCGACACCAGGCTGCGCACCGAAAACCCCTTCAATGTCGAAGCGTCGATCACGGGCGGCACGATCGTCTCGGACGGCGACGTGCTGGTGAATGCCGTCTCCAGCGCGATGGTGACCTCCAACATCGACAACGAGGCGTCGGCCAATGTCTCGGCGCTGTTCCAGGGCGCGACGACCGGCTATGGCGCGGTGATCGCGGGCAACAAGGTTTCGAGCACGGCCAAGGCCTTCATCAGCGGCAGCGCGGTCGAAGCCGCCTCGGTCGCGGTCGCGGCGAAGGATGCCGCGTCCATCGACGCCACCACCGGGCTCGGCATCTCTTCGCAACTCGACAACACCAACGGCGTGAACCTCGTCAACAAGATCGCCGCCAACCTGCTCGACGACTACGACTACACCACCAAGTCCGGCTCGCCGAATCTCAACCTGGGCGATACGGTGCGCATCAGCGATGCCGACGACTATGCGGGCAAGGGAGAGCAGGGCGCCGTCTACCAGTATATGGGCCCCGACAACACGCAGGTCGATCTGGCGACGGCAGACTTCGACGACTTCGACCTGTGGAAGAAGCTCAATACCGACAATCTGATCCCGGCCGACATGGTCAAGACCGGCCTGCTGGCAGCCGGCATGTCGGAAAAGGATGTTGTCGGCAACGCCACTGGCACCGGCGGCATCTTCGCCCGCAACCAGGTCAGGAGCGACGTTTCGGCGAAGCTGGACAGCGCAACGGTGAAGGCATCGGGTGCGGTGTCGGTGACGGCGGATGAATCCGCCACGATCACGTCGAGCGACACCAGCATCATCAATTCGTGGGATTCCACGAGCGGCGTTTCCGTTTCCAACGTGGTGCAGGGGGGCGCCTCGGCCTCCGTCGAAAACAGTTCGGTCACCAAGACGGCCGCTGCCGGCATCGACAACGACCTGACCGTCAAGGCCACCACCACGGCGACCATCGACGCCACGGCGCTCAGCCAGGCCTATGGCTCGGGCACCGTCTACGGTTTCGTGCTGGCGTTCAACGCGGTCGGCTGGCAGCCGCAGAACCTGCTTTTCGACGCCGTGGACACACTGATCGGCTCGCCCGAGATCGGCAAGGCGCTGGGCGGGGAAACGCCGGTCGAGACCACGGCCTTCATCAAGAATTCCAGCATCGACGTCGTCGGCGACATCGATATTTCGGCGCTCAACGACGCCGGCATCAGCGCCACGACCGGCAACGAGACGGCGATGGACTGGACGAATACGTTCACGCCCTCGGCCAAGTATGGCGTCAGCGGCACCGCCGCCGGCGCGATTCTCGCCTCCAACAAGGTCAGCGCGGGAGCCTCCGCCTATATCGACAACACCGGCGCGGCCAAGACCGTGGCCGCCGGCGGTGGGGTCGGCGTCGAGGCCTCGAACGCGGCGACGATTTCGGCCGATATTTCCGTGGTTTCGACGGCGAATCCGGGCAGCAATCTCGACTCGCTCAAGACCGTGGTCGGGACGGTGGCCAAGGAACTCGGGCTGGGCGATTACGACTTCACGACCAAGTCGGGAACCCGCACCGTCGAGAAGGGCGACAAGGTACGCGTCTCGCTGGAATATACCGGCTCGTCTGACGTCAACAAGGGCGAGGTCTACGAATATACGGGCGACACGCCGTTCACCGGCGACCTCGCCACGGTCGATTATTCGACCGGGCCGTGGAAGCAGCTCCAGACCTCGGATTACGAGGACATCTTCTTCCCCGCGCTCGGCAATGTCGTGACGACCAACGGCAAGGCGATCGGCCTGTCGATCGCCTATAACGACACGCGCGGCGACGCCAATGCCTACATCAAGGGCGCGACGGTCAACGCCAATGGCGGCGATGTCGACGTGATCGCCACCGGCAGGTCGGCGATCACCGCCTATACGACCAACACCGTGGCGGCCAACGGCGGCAGCGGTATCGACGGCACTGGCGACGTGCTCGGCTTCAACGGCCAGATCGACACCAACGTCGTGCTCGGCAAGACCTCGGCCAGCGTCGAGAACAGCACGATAACGGCCAGCGGCGGCCTCACCGTCAGCGCCGACAACGAGGCGCGCATCGACGCGCGGCTCTACGCTTCGGGCGTTTCCGGCGCCACCGCCATCGGCGTGACGCTGGCCTACAATTCGGTCGGCTGGGAAGCGCAGAACCTGCTGTTCAACACGCTCGATACGCTGATCGGCGCGCCCTATCTCGCCGACAACGCCTTCGACGGCAATGTCGGCGCCGATGCGACGGCCTCGATCATGGGCAGCGCGGTGGACGTGAACGACGGCGTCACCGTCTCGGCGCTCAACAACGCGCAGATCAACGCCACGGTTTCCAACGCGGCGGTCACCGATACGGCGGCGCTCTACGGCGCATCGGGCGCGTCTTATGGCGCGGTCATTTCCGGCAACAAGGTTTCGGGCGCGGCCAGGGCCACCATCGACAATACGGGCGTGGTGGGCAAGGTGATCAAGGCGGGCAAGACCGTTTCGGTCACCGCCAACGATTCCTCCGGCATCTATTCGAACTCGAAGCTGGTCTCCGACACGTCGGTGTCCAACGACGGCGGTGCGTCGATCATCCAGGAGACGATCAACGACCTGGCGCCGGCCGACTACGACACGAGGCCCGACCCGAACGGCACCAAGATCCGCGACATCAAATATGGCGACCGCATCCGCATCGATGACGGCTACGCCGGCAATGTCGTCATCAATCTCGACCAGATGCTGCCGCCGTCGAAATTCCCGATCTCGACCGGTGATGCCGTGCAGTTCGCGGCCGGTGACGACCAGGATAGCGGCCCGATCTACCAGTACAACGGCGAAAGCGGCGTCATCGACCTGGAGGCCGTGGCTGCCGCACTTGAGGCTGACCCGACAGCGCTCGACAACGATCCGAATTGGACGAAGATCGGCGGCAATGCCGGCAGCATCTACATCTACATGGGCGACGATGCGAGCGGTAAGGGCCTCGATCTCGCCAGTACCGACTTCAGCGACCTCGGCTACTGGAAGGAAGATCCGGCGGCCACCGTGCTGCTGCAGGACCTCAACCTTTCGACCTCGCCGTCGCAGGCGGTCGGCGGCCTGATCGTCATGAACGACGTGCGCGGCGGTGCCGATGCGTCGATCAGGAACGCCACGGTTTCCACCACTTCCGGCGACGTCCAGGTGGTGGCGCTGGAAAGCGCCGACATCAGCGCCAAGGTCGATAGCTCGGTTTCCGCCTCGGGCGGCAGTTCGATCGACTGGGACGGCGACGGAAAGACCGACGGCAAGAACGGCAAGCCTGCCGATACCGACCCCGGCACCGACCACAAGCCTGGCGCGGCCGCCGATCCGGCCAACCCGGTAACACCGGATGATCCGAAGGAAGAGACGCCCGAAGACAAGGTGCTGGCGATCAACGGCACCATCGCCACCAACATCGTGCAGTCGAGCGCCACCGCCACGATCTCCAACAGCACCGTGAACAGCGGCGGCGCCGTGGGCGTGGCCGCCGAGAACGTCTCCTCGATCAAGGCCGACACGCAAAGCACCGCCTATACCAGCGGCGGCGACACCGCCGGCGTGACGCTGGCCTTCAATACGATCGGCTACGGCGCCAGCAACGTGCTGTTCAACGGCGTCGACGCCCTGCTCGGCGACGACCTGATCTCCGACGCCTTCGGCTTGCGCAATCCGTCGGTGACGCAAGCTTCGATCATCGATTCCACCGTCCACGCCATGGGCGCGGTGGAGGTGACCGCCGACAACAAGGCCGTCATCGACGCGTCGGTCGGCAACAAGGCGACATCCTCCTCGACGTCGATCTCCGGCACGGACGGCAAGGCCTTCGGCTTCATCCTGGCGCTGAACAAGATCGCCAGCGGTTCCTCGGCCGTTATCGACAACAGCCATGTTCCGACGGCCCAGGTCACGGGCACCGACGTCACCGTTTCCGCCATCGACGACGCCTCGATCACCTCGGAGGGCAACGTCCTGGCGCTGGCCGAGATCAAGAACGACTACGGCGCTTCCGTCGTCACCAACCTGATCAACTCCGCGCTCGGCAGCTACCAGTTCACCACCAAATCCGGCTTGCAGACGGTCCACAAGGGCGACCTCGTCTATATCGACGACGCCACGGGCCTCAACGGCCCGGCGGCCGGCGAAAAATGGGTCTACGACGGCCCCGACGGCGCACAGATCGACCTGTCGAACATCGATTTTGCCGATGGCAACTGGTCGAAGTTCGTCGCCGAGGACATCCTCAACTGGATCAACACCAATCTGGTGCCGAGCCTCGGCGGCGGCGACGCCATCGCGGCGGGCGGCATCGCCACGCTCAACAGCATCGAAAGCGGCGCTTCGGCCAGCGTGACGGCGGCCGAGATCATCGCCACCGGCAATATGCTGGTTTCGGCGTTGCAGACAGGTCTTATCAAGGCTGACACCACGGCACGCGTCGAATCCACTGGCAGCGCCAAGGGCACGTCGATCGCCGTCAACGGTGTCATCGCGACCAACAACGTGATCGGTCACGCTACCGCGCTGGTGAAGGACAGCGATATTACGGGCGTCAATCTTGGCGTCACCGCGCAAAGCAATACCGAGATCGATGCGACCATCGACGCGGACACCATCGCCAAGGCGAATGCCGCCGGCATCACGCTCGCCTTCAACACGATCGGCCTCAGGGGCCAGAACTTCCTGTTCAACGCCGTCGATACGCTGGTCGGCACCAACCTGGTCGATGCCATCTATGGCCACGACCCGAATGCGCAGGTCAGCGCCAAGATCACCGGGTCGACGACCGACCTGAGTGGCAGCCTGGCCGTTTCGGCGCGCGCCGCGCAGACGATCAGCGCGGAGGTCTCCAACTACGTCAAGACGTTGCGCGGCGGCGCACCCAATTCGGTCAGCGTCGGCGGCGTGTTCGCGCTGAACCGCGTCATCAATTCGGTCGAGGCCGTCATCGAGGATTCGACGTCGATCTCCGCCCGCGAGTCGATAAGCGTCTCGGCCCTTAACCTGAGCAGCATAGCCTCGGAAGTCGTCGCGCCGGTCGTTTCCATCAACTACACCTACGGCGACAAGCCGAACGGCGAGTCCGTTTCGGTCGGACTGGTCGTGTCGCGCAATGCCATCGACGTCGGCGTCGATGCCAGGATCGACAATGTATCCGATATGGGCGCGAAAACGGTTTCGGTGGAAGCCGCGCA
>Ga0182744_1001352_pt1 | contig 21429 bp, 18 predicted proteins | sample eDN3rd30CKraftMG_FD_128525 | JGI IMG/M metagenome (GOLD analysis project Ga0182744, IMG submission 128525) | Enriched Miracle-Growth compost microbial communities from Emeryville, California, USA - eDNA 3rd pass 30_C Kraft MG (version 2) (version 2) ...
CGCCGCGGCAGGCCTGTGCGCAGGCGAGCATCCGCTAAAGCCGTTTCACTGGCAGGTCGAATTTCCGGAGGTGTTTCAGTGCGAGAACCCCGGCTTCGACGCGATCGTCGGTAACCCGCCCTTCGCCGGCAAGAATACGATCACAGCCGGCAACCGCAATTATTACCTGCCCTGGCTCCAGACGATGCACGAAGGCGCGCACGGCAATGCCGATCTCGTAGCGCATTTCTTCCGTCGTGCCTTCGGATTGTTGCGCCGAGAAGGAACATTCGGCCTGATCGCGACGAACACGATCGGCCAGGGCGACACACGCGATACAGGACTCGCGGCGATCATTGAGCAAGGTGGTGCGATAGCCCGCGCGACAAGGCGGATAAGGTGGCCAGGCGAGGCGGCGGTGATAGTAAGCGTCGTTCACGTTGTGAAAGGCACTACCCTGTCGCCGATCCTAGATGGTCGGCACGCGCGGCGTATCTCGGCATACCTCGTGGAGGGCGACCTCGACACAGCGCCGGAAACGCTGGTCGCCAATGCTAACAAGGCATTCCAGGGCTCGATCATTCTTGGGATGGGCTTTGCCTTTGATAATGTCGCGGCCGCGAAGGGTGAGGCCGAAAGTCTCGACACAATGCGAAAGCTGATAGAGAAAGACCCACGAAATGGCGCGCGCGTTTTTCCGATGCTTGGTTGGGCCGAAATAGCAAACTCTCCAACGCATGCGAACAACCGGTTTGTTATTGATTTCGCCGACTACCCATTAAAGCGCGATGAATCGTACGGGTCTTGGCAGAAGGCAAGCAACACAGAGCGACAGAAGTGGCTGCACGATGGAGTAGTGCCGTCAGATTACTCGGGGCCCGTCGCAGCGGACTGGCCAGATTTGCTCGAAATTGTGGAGCGGTTCGTCAAGCCCGAACGAGATCGGGACAAGCGGCCGGCGCGTAGACGCCGATGGTGGCGGTTTGGCGATCGACAGCCGGGCCTGTATGCCTCAATTGGCGGTCTGCAATTTGTCATCACAACTGCGAGCCAGGCAGCAAGCGAGTATTGCTTTGCAAGGGTGGCGTCTAGAAATGTATTTACATCGAACCTAAATGTATTCTGTTTCGAGACATTCGACCCTTTCTGCATTTTGCAGTCGCGAGCTCATGAGCTTTGGGCAAAGCGATTTACATCGACACTGGGCGACGGCTTGGCATATGCGCCGACCGATTGCTTTGAGAACTACCCATTTCCTCAAAGCTCGAACACAAGTAACGAACTTGAGGAGGCCGGCCGCGCCTATCACGACCACCGCGCTGCGCTGATGGTCGCCCGCAACGAGGGGATGACCAAGACCTACAATCGCTTCCACAATCCCGTCGAGCACAGCGCGGACATCGAGTGCCTGCGCGAGCTGCACGCCGAAATGGATCGCGCCGTGCTGCGCGCTTACGGCTGGGACGATCTCGCCGACCGCGCCGAGCCGATCTTCCTCGACGAGACGAACGAGGACGACCACACCTACCAGGGCCGCCTGTTCTGGCCCTCCGCCTTCCGCGACGAAGTTCTCGCCCGCCTCCTCGCCCTCAACGCCGAACGCCACGCCGAAGAACTCCGCCTCGGCGTGGCGCCGGGAATGAACGGGAAGACGCCCGAAGAGGGAGAAGGCGAAGGTGACGAGGAGGATGACAATGATGACGGCCGGGGGCTTCGACTCGATTAGAATGGGTCCCCCGCGGCCGGAAAACTTGGTCTAGATAGTGGATTACGATGGCTCCGAAGTACACCAAGACCATCATTTGCCTTGCAAATTCACGCAAGATCACGGGGCGTTGCGTGGCCGGCAAGGAGGTCGGCGGTGGTGGGCCCGGCGCCTGGGTGCGGCCGATTAGCGGACGGCCGACAGGCGAGTTGTCGGAGGAGGATCGCCGATACGAGAACGGACAGGACCCCAAGCTGCTCGACATCGTTCGGATTCCGATGGTCGAGCCGAAGCCCCATGGCTTCCAGACGGAGAACCATCTGATCGACGATGGCTACTACTGGGCCAAACAACGTCAGGCGACTTGGGAAGAACTGCAAGCTGCGCTCGATAAGGTGCCGGGAGCGCTGTGGGACAATTCGTCATCCAGCTATAATGGACTGCACGATCGCGTTGAGGAAGCGGCAGCCAATCAACTGGGTAGCTCCCTTCGTCTGATCGAAGTGAAGGACCTGAAAATCGTCGTCGCAGTCGAAGGCGCGGAGTTCGGCAATGGAAAGCGAAAGGTTCGAGGCCATTTCACCCTCAACGGCGCTCAGTACTGGTTGTCTGTTACCGATCCGGTCGTGGAACGACAATACCTCGCGGGCGAGGACGGCGAGTTCGAGGTTGGGCATGCGATATTGTGCGTCAGTCTTGGGGAACCATATCAAGGCTATGCCTACAAGCTGATTGCAGGCGTGTTTGTTAAACAGTGAGGAGCGCAGCTAGCAGGGGAACAGGTGTGGAAGCGACTGAAGTTCTGACCATTGGACATTCAACGCTGCCGTATGAGCGCTTCTTGTCGCTCTTGCGCGGCGCGCGCGTGACCGCGATAGCCGACGTACGAAGCGCGCCTTACTCTCGTCAGTTTCCGCACTTCAGTCGCGACGAGCTATCCAAGGAACTGCGGTCGGACGGGATCTCCTACGTCTTTCTCGGCAAGGAACTCGGTGGCCGACCCAGCGAGGACAAATTCTACTGCGAAGGCATAGCCGACTACGAGAAGATGTCGCAGGCGCCGGAATTCAACAAAGGGCTGGATCGCGTTATCGAAGGTGCAAAGAAGCATCGAATTGCGCTGATGTGCTCGGAACGCGATCCGCTGGATTGTCACCGATGCCTGCTGGTAGGGCGTGCCTTGGCGCGACGTGGGATTCGCGTCAGCCACATTCTGGGCGACGGGAGCATGGCCAGCCAGAACCAAATCGAAGACAAGCTGCTGGAATTTGCTGGCCGCACTGATGATGATTTATTTGCCTCGCCCTCGGAGCGCTTGGCTACAGCCTATCGCGAGCGTGCACGCAAGGTTGCGTTTGCGGAGCCGCAGGCTCCGATCCGTGCGGCCCGATGACCGCGGAGTGAGGTTGTGGACAGGGCGAACGTCTCGACAATCGGGTTCACCAAGACCAATGCCGAAGGTTTCTTCGAGCGGCTCTTGAAGGCGGGTGTGAAGAAGGTCGTGGACGTGCGGCTGCACAATACGTCCCAGCTCGCCGGCTTCGCTAAGGCCGACGACCTCGCCTACTTTCTGAGAAAGATTGGCAGGATCGACTACGTGCATCAGCCGCTGCTGGCGCCGACCGATCCGATGCTCAAGGCGTACAAAAAGGAGAAGGGCGACTGGCACGCATACGAGGAGCGCTTTCTCGGGCTGATGGCGGAACGTGAGATCGAGAAGCGCTTCAAGCCCGAAATGTTCGACGGCGCCTGTCTCCTTTGCTCCGAGGACAAGCCGCATCACTGCCATCGGCGGCTCGTCTGTGAGTACCTCAACGAGAAATGGGACGGAGCGCTTGACGTGCATCACCTGTGATGTGAGCCGCTATTTCTTCTCAAGCAGATCGTTGAGAGAGTTGACGCCTTCGCGCTTGAGCAGGGTGTCAAGGCGCATGTCGCTTCGGTAGCCTTCGGCGAAATCCTCCCCGTAGGTCTTACGGAGCGTGCCGACGTGAGTGTCACCCCGCTTGGCGCGCGTTTGACCATCATCATTGCGATGGCGGCCATCCAGGCCGGGCTGTTTGGCATGTGGCATTTCGGTAATCCCTTTTGGAATCAGAGCATAAAACGCAAGATAATCTTGCAAACGTAATTCCGCAACGATATATCTTTGCCGGCGGGAGGCAGCCATGGCTAACTCTTTGATCGGACAGCGCTTGAGGGTTCTGCGGGAGGAAAAGGAGCTCTCGCAGGACGATCTTGCGCGCCTGTTCGGCTTCAAGGACCGGCAGACCGTTTCAGCGATCGAAACCGGCGAGCGCCGGCTTTCAGCTGACGAGCTTCTGCTGGCCGTTCGGGAGCTTGGCGCCCCGCTGGACTATTTCACCGATCCGTTCCGCCTCGTCGGCGAGGGTCGTTTCAACTGGCGGCAGTCGAATGTGCCGCCGGCCGTGCTCGGTGCTTACGAGCGCGTCGCCGGTCAGATCATCGCCGCCTTCCGCACGCTCGGGACAGAGGTCGGCGAGAAGCCGCCGCTGGTGCGCCATTCGCTTCGGCTGACCAAGAACTCGCGCTTTGAGGACGCGGCCGAAGCCGGCGAGCGTTTTGCGGCCGAGCACGAGCTCGGTGATGTTCCGGCGCAACGACTCGCTGAGGTGATGGAACGCCATCTCAACATTCTCGTGTTGATGGTCACGCCGAGCCATGCCGGCGTTTCCGGCGCAGCCTGCCGTCTTCCCGAACTCGATGTCGTGCTGATCAACCGCGACGAAGTGCCGGGCCGCCGACACTTCGATCTCGCGCACGAGCTCTTTCACATCCTGACCTGGGATGCGATGCCGCCGGTCCACGTCGAAGACGCGACCGAGACCGGCGGCGCCAATCGGGTCGAGCAACTCGCTAATTCTTTCGCCTCCGCCTTGTTGATGCCCGCGCGTATTGTCCGCGAGGCCGCCGACTGGCGCTCGCTTCGTCAGGATGCGTTGATCGCGCGACTGAACGCGACCGCCGACCGCCTCGAAGTGACATCGTCGGCTCTCGTGTGGCGGCTTGCGAGCCTCGAACTTCTGGCGAAGTCCGATGCACGCGCCATATCGGCATCGGAGGCCATTCGCAACAACGGCCATCCCACCGGGCTCTTTGCTGACACCCGCGCTGCCGGAAGGCCGGCATTGTTTTCGAAACGCTTTGTCGAGATCGTCGCTCGTGCTGTCGAGGAAGGGCGCGTCTCGATCCGCAAGATCGCGGGCCTGCTCAACCTTTCCGTCGATGATCTAGGCGATCTTTTCGCCGCGCACGGCGTTCCGGCGCCTTACGAGCTGTGAGGCGACGGTGGCGCGCTGGCGGGGGCCTGTTCTCGTGGATACGAACGCCATCATCGAGGCGTGGCGTGTCAATGCGTGGCGGGCGCTCTGCGGAGGCTACGCGCTCGAAACGGTGGAGGAGTGCGTGATCGAAACTCAAACCGGCTATCAGAAACGGCGGCCGGAGCAGCAAATCGATCGGGATACGCTCCTCGCGGGCCTCAAAGCGGCGCACACGGTTTCGGATGCCGAGCGGGCCGCTGCGCTCGTTCGCGACGGCGAGATCGCGATGCTCGATGAGGGTGAGAAGGCGCTTTGGGCGCATGCGCTCGCTCGTTCGGATGCCTGGGTTCTCTGCGGTCCTGACAAGGCGAGCCTGCGCATCGGCGTGCGATTGAATCTGCGCGACCGGCTCTTTTCGCTTGAGAGGCTTCTGGAGGAGGCCGGGTTTCGTCCGAAAACGGCGCTCAAAAGCGCCTATCGTGAAGATTGGTTGAGCCGAACGCTGGTCGAGCTCGCGCAGCGCGAAGGAAGGATCGCATGACCGCGCCAAGCTCAACCGATGTCCGTGCACGCCTCGTCGAGACGTTGCGCCGCGACCTAATCGGTCCCGGTCCGTTGGACGTCGATCTCGCGCACGAACAACTCAAGGAAAAACCTTCAGGCTGGTACGTGACCGGCTATCTTGCGCCCTTGCCCGAGCCAGCCGGACCTTCCACCGGTACTCCGAAGGAAGAAGAGGACGATCTGTTCGAGGAGGGCGATCCCGTTGTCGGCGACGATCTCGGCAGCGATGCCGACACCGGCCGTGCACGCGCTGCCGACGATACGCAGGAAGATTTGGCGCCCGTCGTCCGCATTCGCGCGCCATCATCGCTCGGCCTGACCGTCCTGCTGGATGCGTCGGTCCGCGAGGTGGAGGTGAATCTATCTTGGGGCGACTACGTGACAGTCCCGCCCCTCAATGAGCTTCAACTCCTCGACGACAAGGCCGAAGCGCCGGAGGTACTCTGGGAGCGAGTGCCGGGCAGCGAAACCTTGAAAGTGGCTGTCCCGACGAATGGGAAGCGAACTTCTGTCGTTGTTCCGAACTCAGGCGGCAGGCAGCGCCCTGCGGGCGCGCTCGAACTGGTGCTGCATGCGCGTCCCTACGACATTACGGAGCCCGACGGCACCAAACGCAGCCTGCGCGTGCTGACCATCATGGTCGTGAACCGTCGCAGCTCGGTGCGACGGCGCTATCAGGACGTGACCTATGCGTTTCAGGTGCGGCTTGCGGTGCGCAGTGAGGCTGGGCTTCATCCGCGCGTTAACATGCGCGGCTTCGGCTCGACCGACCTCGACGAGGCGATTGCCGATCTGCACTACCGCGATGTCTGCGAATATGCGGTGGGGGTGAACACGTCGGCGGACTGGAGGGCCGATCCAGACGGGGTCGTGCGCGAAGCTGCGACGGATTATCTGCCGACCGCCGAAGTCGAGCGCGTCGAGCCGAACGAGAACATCGCCAATGTCGAGTTCGGGATGGAGGCGCTCGCCGATCTGGCGCGGACCGGCCCCGACGATTTGCGCCGCGCGCTCGAAGGGTTGCCGGCCGCTTACGATGTATGGATCGCCGCACAGGGTGCTCTGGTCTCATCCATTTCGGGCGCGCCGCGGCAGGCCACCGCTACGAAACTTGTCGATGCCGCGCGCGAGGCGAGCAAGCGCATTTCCGAGGGGATCGATCTTCTCGCGCGGGATCCGCATGCACGGCTTGCCTTCCGCGCGATGAATGAAGCGATCGCGCGTGCCAATCGCCAGCGGGGGGCGGGTCACGGCGGCGATCCGGCTGCCCAGAAGGCGCCAAAATGGCGGCCATTCCAGCTCGCCTTCATTCTGCTCAATCTCGCCGGTCTGCACGATCCGTTGCATGCCGATCGCGAAACCGTCGATCTGCTCTTCTTCCCGACCGGCGGCGGCAAGACCGAAGCTTATCTTGGCCTTGCCGCTTGGGCGATCGCGCATCGGCGCATCACCAATCGCGGCAAGCTCGGCGCCGGCGTTGCCGTGCTGATGCGCTATACGCTGCGGCTTCTCACGCTCGATCAATTGACCCGCGCTGCCGGCGTTATCTGCGCACTTGAATTGATGCGCGGCGAACCAGCTTGGCGTGAAGGCGAACGCAACACGCTGGGTGACTGGCCGATCGAGATCGGGCTTTGGGTGGGGGCGGCGGCAACGCCGAACCGCTTGGGCGGACGCGGTAACACCGGTCCCGACACTGCGGTTACCCGCATTCGGCGCTACAAACGCGACGGGCGCGAGGCACCGGCCCCGATCAAAGCTTGCCCGTGGTGCAGCGAGCCATTTACGCGTGACAGCTTCCGCTGCACGCCGAGTGATGTCGCGCCCCAGAACATGGAGATCGGCTGCGCGAATTCTCTCTGTCCATTCGGTGCGGGCAAGCCGCTGCCAGTATTGACAGTCGACGATGCAATCTACCGGCGCTTGCCGGCCTTCCTCATCGCTACGGTGGACAAGTTCGCTGGTCTGCCGTTCGTCGATCGGGTGGGAGCTTTCTTCGATCACGTCGACCGTGAAGACGATCACGGCTTCTATGGCGCGGCCGAGCCCGGCACCGGACGCAAGCTATATGGCAGCGCGCGGCTGCTGCCTCCTGCGCTGATAATCCAGGACGAGCTTCACCTCATCAGCGGACCGCTCGGCACAGTGGCTGCGCTCTATGAAATCGCATTGGATCGATTGGCCTCGCGCCAGTATGGGGATCGGATCGTCCGGCCGAAGATCGTCGCGAGCACTGCGACCGTTCGGCGGGCCGACACGCAAATCAAGGCTTTGTTCGACCGTTCACGGACGGCGATCTTTCCACCTCCCGGCCCTGATCGTCGCGACTCCTTCTTTGCCATCACGGTGCCAGCGGCCGAAAGTCCTGGCCGTCTCTATGTGGGGCTTGCAGCTCCCGGCAAGGGACCGAAGCTTCTGTTCCTCCGTGCCTTGACGACGCTTCTGGCAGCAGGCGCCAAAGACATGCCGTTAGGCGATGTGGCCGATCCCTATCTGACGGCGCTTTGCTATTTCAATGCGTTGCGCGAGCTTGGTGGGGCGCGGCGAATTGTCGAGGACGAAGTAAGGGCCAAGCTCGCCGACTACGGGACGCGTCGCCGCCGCGTAAATCCAAAGGATCAGCCTTTCGAGAACCGGGTGCTCCGTGAGGTGCTCGAACTTACCTCCCGAGAAAGCACCGACAATGTCGCCGCGGCCAAAGATGCGCTTGCGCGCTCGGCTTTCACGCCGAACGGCGTCGATGTGGCGCTAGCGACCAACATGATTTCAGTCGGTCTCGACATCGGCCGGCTCGGGCTGATGGTCGTCCAAGGGCAACCTAAAGCGGCCGCCGAGTATATCCAGGCGACTAGTCGTGTCGGTCGGCTCGCCGAAAAGCCGGGTCTCGTCCTCGCGCTGCTCAATGTCCATAAAGCACGCGACCGGCTCCACTATGAAGGATTCCGTCAATTCCACGCCTCGTTCTACCGCACCGTCGAAGCGACCAGCGTGACGCCTTGGGCCGCACGCGCCGTTGACCGCGCCCTGGCTCCCAGTGTTGTGGCGCTCGCTCGCCATCTTGAACCGCTCCTCGCCGAAGAGCGCGCCGCAGGCAAGATCGGAGATCACTCCTATCTCCGGCAGGCGATCGCCGACGAGGTTGTGCGGCGCGCCCGGTCAATGAATGTCGTCGGTGGCCTCGTGGCATTGCGTCAGCAAGTCGAGAAGCTGATCGATCTCTGGATCAGGCTGGCTGCGGACGCGACCCAAAATGGCGGCCGCTTCTACTACGGTTATCCCGTTGGAGAGGCACTTGTGCGCGATCCGTTGTCGCCACTATTGACGGCGAGCGGTCCCGAATACGCAAACTTCAAGGCGTCACGCTCGATGCGAGATGTCGAGCACGTCTCGTCGGTCGAGATTCTCGATCCCTTCGGTAATGCGTTGAACTGAGGGGGAAGGCGTGGCCGAAAACCAGATACGACTGAGCCAACTCATCGGCTACTATGGTCCTGGCGCGATGCTCGATCTCCCAGATCGATCGGTGCTGGTGATGGGCCTTGACGATTGGGATCAGCGCAGCGGCGCTTTCCGCCTGATCGAAGAGCCGAGACTCTCCAGACTTCTGCGTTTGCGGTTACAGGACGGGAACGATGGCCGCCTCGCGACGAATGGCGATCCACAATTGCGAACGCCCCCGCTCGATTTGCGCGATCCGCGCAGACCTTCGCCAAAGGTCAGGGTGAAAGTTTTCCCTCATTGGTTCGTGTGCGATGTCCTTCCGGGTGATCCGCCGGATCGGCGACGGCTTGTGCGGTTCCAACAGTTGGAAGCTCCAAAGCGAATCGACTATCGCGGGGACGATGGGAAGCGCCGCCGCGTTTCGCCCATTCGCTTTGTTTGTGGGTGCGAGGACGGCCATCTTCAGGATGTCGATTGGCGGCGCGTAGTTCACCAAAACGCTCCTGGTCGCGAAGGGTGCCAGGAACCGCTCTGGCTTGAGGACGGCGGGACCACTGGCGATCCCCGGCAGACGCGCGTCTACTGCGAATGTGGCGCATCGCTTTCGCTCAATGACCTGTTCTTGCCGGGGCGGTTGGGCCCGTGTCGAGCGGAGTGGCCGTGGATCGACAACGGTCGGGACCCGAATGGTTGCACGCACATGCTTCGGCTGTTGACGCGAAGCGCCACAAACACCTATTTCCCGCAAGTTACCCGCATCATCTCCCTTCCGACTGCGGTAGATCAGTTGGCTGAATTGGTGCGGAGCGTTTGGTCGTCGTTGCAGAGCTGTTCCTCCGCGGACGACGTTGCCTTGGCCCGACGCTTCAACCCTCAAGTCGCGGCGACATTGGAAGGGTATTCCGACGCCGAGGTCTGGTCGCGCATCTCCACAATGCGGCATTCCGACGATCAGGAGGAACAAGCGGAAAATCCGCGTCTCGCAGAGTTCTCGATATTGGCAAGCGGCCAACCTGTCATCGGCACGCCCACACCTGACGCGTTACTACATGCTGAAACCCTTGCAAGACCCATCTGGGACCCAGGCAATTCGCCCCTGCTACAAGGCATCTCTTCGCTGGTCGCGGTCCACCGGTTGCGGGAAGTGGCTTGCTTGTATGGCTTCACGAGGTTCGAACCTGCTCCCGTTGTCACGGACGAGTTCGAGGATGTTGGCCTCGCCGTGCGCGGCGCGCCGCTCGCCCGTAACCCACAATGGCTTCCCGCGGTTGAGCAATTTGGCGAGGGCCTTTTTCTTACCCTTGATCGTGACGCTCTTCAAAGCTGGCGGACCCGGCCTCAGGTGCAAGATCGAATCGGGGCGCTGCGTTCAGGGGCAGACCAGTGGCTCCAGCAGCGCCGGCAGCGCGGAGAGAACATTTCCGATCGTGCCATCAGCGATCAGCTTCGTCCGGAATACCTGCTCGCCCATTCCCTCGCGCATGCATTGATTACCGAAGTCGCCATTGACTGCGGCTATCCCGCCAGCTCGATTCGGGAGCGCATCTACATTTCGCAAGGACTCGGTGCTGCCGTTCCGGCGGTTGGTATCCTCATCTACACGGCCTCGGCAGGAAATCAGGGCACGCTCGGAGGCCTCGTCGAAGTAAGCCGTCGGTTCGCGCAGGTCATGGAGAGCGCGCTCGAAAGGCAGCGCTTGTGCTCCGGAGACCCGGTTTGCGCAGACCACGATCCAGCAGAAGCGGCCGATGATCGTGCTCTTCACGGCGCCGCTTGCCACGGATGTCTCGTAATTGCCGAGACTAGCTGTGAAGCACGAAACCTCTTTTTGGATCGTGCCCTATTGGTCGATACGGTCGGCCCCACCGGCGTAGGCTTTTTCTGAACCCCCACTCTTTGCAGTTGCTCCCATCGGCGAGTCGAGCCTGACTGCGCTCGCCCGATCAACCGAGGGAGCCGCGGATGGCGCGAGCCCGCAAACCGCATCCTGCCGATGTTGCCAACGCCAATGTGGTCGCATCGGCGGTCCGCTTCGAAATCGCCCTGTTCCTTGGGGCTGGCCGCTACGCCACCGATACCGCGCAGACACTCGACGAAGCGCGCAGGAAGGCTGCTGGCTTGGTCGCGATGCACCGTAATGGCCGGCGTGCGCTGATCTATGGCGTCACCGCCGACGGTCGATCGGGTCTCGTCACTGATCCCTGCAAATCCATCACGGAGGACCTGATGAAGACTTATGCGAAGAAGTTCAACGCTCAGCGCGCCGCGAAGGCGGCGGGGTACGAGCCCGACGAATTCGATATCGTGAAGACGAAAGACGGCTTTACGTGGCGCGTGAAGCGGCAACGGAAATCTGTGGCCGATGCCCGTGATGCAAAGCTCGTCACCGATCCATCGAGAGAGCCGCCGGCCGGTGGCGCGAAACACTCCGCCACGCCGAAGCGAGCCCTCGGCAAGCGCGCGACAATCGAAGCCGCGGCCCGCGAAGGCAAGATGCCCGAGCCGCCCGATTTCAGCGCGCCGACGCACACGCGGTTTCGCAACAAACTCGCCAGCGTCGTTGAGCTTGCCAAGGCCGGCGATCTGAAAGGGCTGCAAGCCTTTCAGATCAATCCCGTTAGCTCGAGCCCGAAGGCAATCGCGCGCTACCGCGATCTCTGCATCATCGCGCTTGAGGCGCGCCGGCACGCCGCCTGATCACGGGTTCGCGGGTCCGGCGACATTCTAGAATGCCACGCGGCCCGTCACATGACGGGCCGTGTTTTATTTCCCGGCCGGCCAAAGCACGGCCGGTTTTGATGCATGCACGTTGGAAACAGCTGCGACCAAAGAGGCGCCTGATCTCACGATAAGGGCGGCTCGTCAGATCGACGGCTTCCCGACCATAAAAAGAACCCGATCGGGACGATTTGTGCGGAATCGGCCGCAGGATGGCCGAAAACATCCCGAACGGGACGATTTTTGCCCTCCGACTTGGCAGTTCTAACGGGCGAGCGCTTTCGACGCCACACGCATGCGGCCTCCGGCCGCGGTCACGTCGTCGGCACTGATCAGCGCGGCATCGTAATCTGCAAGCGCTTATCTCAAGATTCGCGGCGATGGTGCGCACCCGCGCACCCGCAAAGGTGCGCACCCAAAGTCCGGGTGCGCACCCGGAAATCTTGTCTGCCGCTAGAATCCGATCGGGCCTTTGCCGCCCGCATACCTTTGCGCGGGGGAAGAACCTAATGCCGGGGGCGCCCAAGATCAGCAACTGGGACACGAGGCAAGGGACAAATCCAAAAGAGATTTGTCCCCTTTGCCCCGTTGGGTCCTTGGGACTAAGGCGGGATTTCTCCTCTTTTGTCCTATTTGCCCCATGAGCATCTTTCACGACAAAGACCAAAGCTTGCCCCCGTTCATGGCGAGCACATGCCGCTCCATTAGGCGAGTGATGGCCCTTCGGACTGCCTTCCTTGCCTCGGATGGCGAGGCTGCCGTCACGCGCCCCGCAGCGAATTGGAGAAAGGCTTCAAAGTCCACAACGCGCACCCGACCCGATTCGGGGAAACCGGTGCCGGCCGGATTTGGCTCTCCGTGATCGAGGACGAACTGGTAAAATGCATCGTGGACGAGTTCCTGAATCCTCCCCTGCGGCCGAGGCTTTCGCTTCGGAGCATCTGCGTCAATCGCGACGGCGCTGGTCACCGGATCGCCGTCCTCGTCTGTGCCCAACGCCGCGGCTTTCAGCACGAATCCGTACTCGGCTCCGTCTGCGCCATCGCGCTGCTTCGTCACCTTGATCGCACCCGGCTCGCCCTGCTTTCGGGTGATTTCAATCTCGGTCGAAACGGCTCCGAGCAGAAGGCTATGGCCTCGTGCACCACGTGCTTCGTCCTTTCCAGTATGATGAACGATCAGCACAAGGCAGCGGAGTTCTTTCGAGATTCGGTCACACAAATTGACGAACGCGCCCATGTCCTCCGCCGCGTTCTCGTTTCCGCCAGCGATGTTTCGGCTCAGCGTGTCGATGACGACAAGCCCGCAGCCTGGCTGATGGATTTGCACGTCCTGGATCAGCGCGAGCGCGTCGGTTTCGTCGCTGCGGAGGTTCAGCATGGCTGTTGAAAAGCGGAATCCCGGCGGGCACGGCGCACCGTACTCGGCGCACCACGAAACCACCCTGTTTGCGAAAGCGCCGCCACCCTCTGACGCGATGTACGATACTGGGCAGGGTTTGGTTTTGAGGCCACGCCAAGCCATCCCGGCCGCGGTGCGCAGCGAGATATCGAGGACGACGAGAGACTTTCCGCAACCGGGCCGGCCATAGACGACGCCCATTCCCTCTTTAGGGAGCAATCCCTTGATGATCCAATTGCCGCTCAGCACGGGAATGATCGAGCCGCTCACCCATTCGAAACGGGGCGGCGCTTTCGGATGCGGTCTCGCCGAAAAGCCCTTGGCAATCTCTGCGGCAGTGCCCGCCTTCCAGCCACTCTTCAGCGTTGGCAGGATTTCGTGGCGATCGAGCCCCGCATCCATTGCGGCTTCGGCGAGGCGGCGCCGAGCGTCCGGTCCGTCAACCTCGCCATGAATCGCCATGCGCGCGGTCTCAAACGAGATTCGATTGAGCGTGTCGTTGCGGGTGCCCGGCGGCGCGTTTCTAATCCTGTCGGCCTGCACACGCGCGATACCTGGTCTGAGTCGGTCGAGCATCCATTCCGGCAATGGAGCGAAGTCGTAGAGTCCGGGCGGCAAGGCCCATGTGTAGATTCTACCGTTTTCATGGACGGAGCCCGGCCCCACAACACAACCGCCGTCACCGCGAATATCGGCGCCGGGGAATATGCCAGCCGCGTTGGGAACATCGAAGGAGCCGGGATGGCGGAAATAAACATGACGGCCTCTGCCGGTGCGCACCGTAGGCGTATGCGGCAGCCCCAACCGCTTCGCCTCGGCTATGGCCTCATCGTTATCAAGATCGAGGACCACGATCTTGGAGATGCGGCCGGTGACGATGCCGATGTTGCATTCTCTCTTCGTCCATTCGCGCACCTGTTCAAGGGATGCGGGCTCCACTTGGAATTTCTTCCACTCGCAAAGCGGCTTCTTCCCACGAGCCTCAAGAGGAAAGACGCTCCATCCTTGTGAAATGGGCGCAGCCCAGATGTCCGGCAGCGTAGACAGGTCGTCCATTTGACACCCTGTCGTGGATTCAAACTCGCCGCTGCCGGTGGCGTTGAACAGGTGCGCCGTCTCGCGGGACGTTTGGACCTATGGTCGGCAAACGCCCGAGCCAGCTGCGCAGGTCGTCAACGCGAATGAGAGTCTTGCGGCCGTATTTCGCGGCGACGAGATCGCCGTTCTTGATCGCCTCGTACAGCGTGGTTCGACCGATCCGCGCGGCTGCGCACGCCTCGGCGACTGTCAGAGCAAGTTGTTCCAAGATTGTCTCGCCATCGTTGGCCGGTTTGACTCCGGCGGTCAGGCCCACGTTCGTGCGGGCGATGGCAAATCAATATGAACAGAAATTCGGGCCTGTCGCCCCAAAAATTCAACGAGTTTGGACGCTCGAACGCCCGCCAAAGCCGTCTGAACGTGGTCGATTCAACAATCTCTGCGGCTCAATGCAGACATGATCTCATGAGCCGCTTTCGACAATCCAAATCATTCCTTCGCGCTCGGGCACGATTCGCCATATCGTCGCATGAGGAAGATGAGAAGCACCTCGCTTCAATTCGATCATTCGATTTGAGCTGCCGCAATCGAGCGTCGGCTTAGCGACGGGAATCGAACCCGCGATTTTTTAAGGCGGAAATCGTGTTGGTTGACGTGTTGGCTCACGCCGAAGTCGCATCGAGAGACGCGTTAGATATCAACCCCTTGCGTTCAATGTTCGATTCCGCCCCTGGGCACCATCCAGCCCTTCCCACAGCGTCTCATCGCAATATCGAGACCTGGGCGAAAGCGATCTCGTACGCTGGCCTGGAACGCCGCTGAAATCGATTGCGCGGTCTGCGGTGAGAGTCGGCCCGTCGTCGGGCGATCGCGTGTCAGCTGGCGCCGGTGCTATCGGCCGGGGCCGGAGGCGATCCTGGTCGATGCGCAGAGCGTCATGATCAGCCGCGTGATGCCAAGTGCCGTGATCTGGTTGATATCCAGCGACGGATAGTGCTCGGCGACGTTGAAGCCGACCAGTCGCCCTTTGCCGCCGATCTGAAGAAATAGATCGGCGACCTCCTCGTACCGCAGGCCGCCCGGCACCGGAGCGCTCGTGCCCGGCATCACCGAGGGGTCGAGGCCGTCGCAATCCAGCGCCACATAGAAATTGCCGCCTTCCGGAAGTTCGTCGAGCACCGCATCGATGCCTTTGGAGCGCAATGCCTTGACGGTGACGATCTTGTTTCCGCGCGCGAGCGTATCGTTCACATCGCTTGGCCGGGCGCTGCCGGTGCCCCTGGCTCCGACATGAATGATCCGCTCGACCCAGGGCATCTCGGCCGCACGCCGCATCGGGCTGGAATAGCCCGTGGTCATACCGTCGACCTCGTCGCGATAGTCGATATGAGCATCGATCTGGATGACCGTCAGCGGCCCGAATGTCTCGAACGCGCCAAGCGACAGCGCGGTGATCGAATCATCGCCTCCGAGCACCAGCGGCACGGCCGCGCAATCCAGAATGTGCCGCACGGCGGCGGTGGCGCGCGCATTGTTGCCGGGAATATCGCCCGGATGCCCGATAACGTCGCCGCAGTCGCGGATGCGGATATTCAGATCGGCAAAGGCGCAGCCAAAATCGAAATCGTAGTTGCCGAGCATGGCGCCGAACCGGGCCGAGCGATCGCGGATGGCTTTCGGTGCGTCCGACGCGCCGTAATGCACATGCCGCATCTTGTAAGGCGAACCGAACGGCAGTCCCACGATGGCGAAATCCGCCTCGCCGGCGTGCAAGTCGGCGGAATAGGGCATGCCGAGAAACGTCGAGGCTGTTCCTTCGGGCGGCTGCGTCAGGGTCATTCCGGAATCCTTCCTGCGGTCTTACGGAGGCGCGAGGATGCCGCCGATCTCCTTCGAGACGGCGTCGGCTTCGGCAACCACGGCAAGGCCGAAACGATGAACATCGTCGTCCTTGATCCGGTAGGTCGGGCCGGTGAGATTGATGGCGGCGACGATCGATCCATCCGGTCCATAGATCGGCGCTGCGATTGCCGTCACGTCCGCTTCCAGTGTCTGGCGGGTCGCGGCGAAGCGGTGCGTTCCGACCTTGCCGGTGATGGCGGCACCGATCGCGGTCCCCTCAACAGGAACCGTGCGCCCGAGCCAGGCCGCATGGCGGATCGACTTCGGGCTGAGGCACTGGCGGACATAGATGATCCGGCCGTCCTCGCCCGAGATGCCGAGATAGCTCGATTCGCCCGTGCTGTCCGTCAGGCGGGTCAGATGCACTTCGGCGACTTCATAGATCGGCAGATTGCGCAAGCCGTTCAGGCCGATCTGTATCAGGCGCGGGCCGCAGGCATAGGCTCCGGCCGACCGGCGCAGAAAGCCGGCGTGTTCGAGCGTCGCCAGAAGCCGCGAGACCGTGCTGATCGGCAGCCCGGTCGATCGCGCCGCTTCGCTTAACGTCAGCCTGGCCCGTTCTTCCGTGAAGCAGTTCAGCAAATCCAGCGCCCGCTGGACCGCCCGCACCGGTGAGCGGTCGCTGTCCTCGTCGTCGCTGTCGGCTCTTGACTCCTCGCGTTTCATCAGTTCAAGATTTCCATCTGACGATAGCTATTCTCATCTGGTGGAAATACTACCGAGCGTAGATCGAGGTCAAGGCGTGACAGACGTTGATTTGATCCTCCGCGGGGCGGGCGAACTGCTGACCTGTGCCGGTCCCGCCACCGGGGTCGCCGGGCCTGCTGTCGGCCAGCTTGAGGTGATCAGAGACGGGGCGCTCGCCGTCAGCGGCGGCAAGATCGTCGCCGTCGGCGCGTCGTCGGACATCGCACGCACATTCACCGCCCGTGAGACGCTGGACGTGGACGGCGCGCTGGTCACTCCGGGATTCGTCGATCCGCATTCGCACCTGCTCTATGGCGGGACGCGCCACCATGAGCACGAGGCCAAAGCGACCGGACGCTCCCGCGGCAGCGGCCTTCAGAGCGGGATCAATTACACGGTCCGCCGGACGCGAGAGGCCAGCGACGAGGCGCTCGTCTCCCAAGCCATGACCGATCTCGATGTCATGCTCGCTCACGGCACGACGACGCTCGAGGCCAAGAGCGGCTACGGGCTCGACCGCGATACCGAGTTGCGCCTTCTGCGCCTGACCAAGGGATTGCGGCACACGGTCGAGATCGTCACGACCTATCTCGGCGCGCATGTGCTTCCCTCGGAATACGAGGGACGCACCGCCGCGTATCTGGACCTGGTCATCGATATGCTGCCTGACGCCGCCAGATTTGCCGAATATTGCGATGTCTGCTGCGATCCGGTGAGTTTCACCTATGACGAATGCCTGCGGGTCGGCAAGGCGGCGAAAGCGCAGGGCATGGCGATCAGGGTGCATGCGGACCAGACCGGCGATGCCGACGGCGCGCAGCTTGCAGCCGACCTCGGGGCGCATTCGGCCGATCACCTCGACTATACGTCGGATCGCGGTTTTGCCGCGATGGCGCGCGCCGGTACGGTGGGCATCATCTTTCCGGCCGTCACGCTGCATATGTGCGAGATGACGCCAAAAGCGCAGAACGGATCGTTGGTGCCCGCCGACAAGCCGTTCATGCCGCAAATGGCGCGCCGCGCGGTCGAATCCGGTTGCACGATCGCGCTGTCGACGGATTACAATCCCGGCTCGTGTCCGACGCCGTCCATGCAGATGGTGATGCAGCTTGCCGCCCGGCTGTTCCGGCTGAGCTATGCCGAGATATGGAATATGTGCACGATCAATGCGGCGGCCTCGCTGCGCCGCGCCGGGGATCGCGGAAGTCTTGTCAGCGGCAAGCGTGCCGATATCATCATATGGAAGGTGCCGGAGCACGGATTGGTGATCAATCGCTTCGGCGTCAATCTGGTCGATAAGGTGTTCGCTGCCGGGAAGCTCGTCGTTGCCGATGGCCAGGTGATTGCCCCGGCGGCGCCGCATCCCAACAAACTGTTCCGCGTCGCGGTTTAATGTTTGCCAACAGGTGAGGGGAGTTCAGTCATGATGTTTCGATCTTCAACAATAGCGGCTTTGGCGTTGCTTGCCTCGGCCGCGACCGCGTCGGCCCAGGATGTCCGTATCGGGTTTCATGTGCCGCAGACCGGCTTCGCCGCGGCTGACGGCAAGTCAGCCATGCACGGAGCGGAACTCGCCGTTGAGCAGATCAATGCGCAAGGCGGTATCAACGGCCGCAAGATCGCGCTGGTCGTCTATGACGATCAGGGGCGCGCCGACCAGGCGCAGCCGATCGCCAATCGCCTGCTCGGCGAGGGCGTAAAGGTCGTCATCTCGGGGAGCTATTCCGGCCCGACGCGCGCCGCCGCCGGCATTTTTCAGAACGCCAAGATCCCGTACATCTCCGCCTACGCCATTCATCCGGATATCACCCGCGCCGGCGACTATGTCTTCCGGACCTCGTTCATGGGCGAGGTGCAGGGCCGGGCGGGCGCCAAGCTGGTCGGCGACTTCATCAAGAAGAAGCGCGTGACCATGATCAACCTGAACAACGACTTCGGCCAGGCGCTCGGGGCGGGCTTCAAGGAAGCGGCGCCCAAATTCGGGCTCGATATCATTTCCGAGTACAATTACGGCATGAGCGACCGGCAGTTCGGTTCGATCGTCGCCAGCGTGAAACGCGACAACCCGGAAGTCATCTACGCATCGGGATATTTCTTCACGGCCGGGCCGCTGGTGAGCCAGCTTCGCGCCGGCGGCGTCACCGCGACGATCGTCGGACAGGAAGGCTACGACACGCCGAACTTCGTCGAGATCGCCAAGGCGGCAGCCGAGGGGGTCATCATCACGACGTCGCTCGACCGCGATTCCAAGGACGTGGAGATGCGCGCGTTCATCGACGGCTACGAGAAGAAATACGGGATCGCGGCGGATATGGTCGCCGCCACCACCCACACGGCGGTCCGCATCGCTGCCGATGCGATGCGCCGCGCCGGCCCGGACGACACGGTCAAGATCCGTGATGCCATCGCCTCCGGCAAGGTGCATGCGGCGACCGGCACGATCGTGTTCAACGAACTCGGCGAGATCGCCAAGAACGTGCAGGCCCAGATCATCAAGGGCGGCAAGTTTCACCACTACGCGGTAATCGAGGACCCGGTGCTCCTCGCGCCCCCCAACAAATAGCTCGCATTCGCGCGGCAGTCCGATGTTCCAGCTTGAACTCATCGTCGTCGGAATCGTGTGGGGATGCACCTATGCGATGATGGCCCTTGGGCTGACGCTGGTCTACGGACTGCTGCGCATCCTTCACATCGCCCATGCGACGGTGTTCACGCTCGGCGCCTATATCGGCATTCTCGTCGCCAACCTGACCGGCAATCTCTGGCTCGCTTTCCCGGTTGCCATGCTTGTCGCCGGCATTGTCGGCCCGCTGATCTATCGCCTGGTCTACGAGCCGATCCTCAAGGAGCCGCCTTACGTTGCCCTCATCGCGTCGATCGGCGTGCTGATCGCGATGGAAGACGGCTTCCGCATCCTGTTCGGGCCTTATGGATTGTCCTTCGCGAACAATCCCTGGTTCACCTCCGTTTACGACTTCGGCGGCATCACGCTCAATGTCGTGCAGATCTGGATCGTGCTTGCCGCTGTGATCCTGATTTCCGCCTTCGCGGTCTTCAGCAGCGCAACGCGCTCCGGTGTCGCCTGGCGCGCGACGGTGTCCGATCCGCCGATCGCGTCGAGCTTCGGCATCGACGTCATTCGCGTGCGCTACACCAGCTTTTTCATCGCCTCCTGTCTCGCCGCGGTTGCCGGCGTGCTCGTCGGGCTGCTCAACAATCTCGTTGAGCCCGGCATGGGAAATATCGTCAGCTACAAGGGGCTGGCGATCATCGTGCTCGGCGGCCTCGGCAATGTGGTCGGTACGCTGATCGCGAGCATCGTCCTCGGCGTGATCGAAAGCTTCGGCACGGTCTATCTCGACAAAATTCTCGACCGCGATGCGATTGCCTTCCTGTTCCTGATTGTCGTCCTCCTGGTGCGGCCGCAGGGCCTGTTTGCGGCGAAATAGCCATGGAACTCTATCTCATCAGTCTTGCGACGGTTGCCGCGCTCAACGTGATGCTGGCGGTCGGCCTCAATCTGATCAGCGGCTTCTGCGGACAGATCAGCCTCGGGCACGCGGCGTTTTATGGTCTCGGGGCGTATGCGGCTGCGCTCGCCGCGGTCGCCGGCGGTCCGTTCGTCAGCAATCTGGCGATCGGCGTTGCGGTTGCGGCGTTTGTCGGGTTCATCGTCGGTTTCATTTCGTTGCGCGTGCGCGACGATTTCCTGGCGATCGCCACGATGGGTGTCGGCTTCCTGTTCTTGGGATTCGTCCGCAAGCAGGAATGGCTCGGTGCCGAGATGGGGATCTCGCGGATTCCGGCGCCGCCGCTCGACCGCACGGGCTTTGCCGCGCTCTGCGTCGGTCTTGCCGCCTGCGTCGTCGCCATCAGCCTGCATATCGGACGCAGCTGGATGGGGCGCACGCTGAGCGCGGTGGCGCAGGACGAAGACGCCGCCCGCAGCGTCGGCGTGAACGTGCCGCGCTTCAAGCTTGCGGCCTTTACCATCGGTACGGCGGCGGCGGGGCTCGCAGGCGGTCTTTACGCCTATCTCACCCAGTTGATCGTTCCGGACGCTTTCAATTTCATCCAGTCCATCACCATCCTGGCGATGGTGGTGATCGGCGGGATCGGCTCGACCTGGGGCGCTGTCGCGGGCGCGATCATCCTGACCCTGGTGCCGGAGGCCTTTCGCTTCATCAACGACTATAAGCTGCTCGTGTATGGCGTGCTGCTGCTTGTCATCATGCGCTTCGCCAACGGCGGCATCGCCGGTATCGTCGGTGCGATCATCGGACGGTTGCGCTCATGAGTTTTCTCCGCGTCGACAACCTGTCGATGGTCTTTGGCGGCGTGCATGCGCTCGACCGGGTCAGCATGACCATGGCGAAAGGCGAATTGCTCGGCCTGATCGGGCCCAACGGCGCCGGCAAGACGACGTTCCTGCGCGCCCTGACCGGCGTGTTCCAGCCGACCGCGGGGCGCGTCTATTTCAAGGACCGCGAGATCACCCGCCTGCCGGTGCATGCGCGCGCGCAGCTTGGCATGGTGCTCACGCATCAGGTCGTTCGCCCGTTCCGCGACATGACGCTGGTCGAGAACGTCATGCTGGCGGCGGAGCCGGCGCTGATCGCAAGCCCGTTGCGCTCGGTCGTCCGGGTCGACCGCAGCGATGCCTGGCAACGCGCGATGGCCTTGTTGAAGCGGCTGGGCATCGACGACGCC
>Ga0182744_1001353_pt1 | contig 21426 bp, 27 predicted proteins | sample eDN3rd30CKraftMG_FD_128525 | JGI IMG/M metagenome (GOLD analysis project Ga0182744, IMG submission 128525) | Enriched Miracle-Growth compost microbial communities from Emeryville, California, USA - eDNA 3rd pass 30_C Kraft MG (version 2) (version 2) ...
ATAGCTGCTCTCCTAATCAATTAGAAATTTTTCTTCTTTGCTACTTAAATACTGACGATTGTGTTCGGAATAAAGCCCAGAAAGGTCCGGTCCTTTTGGGAGAATACCATTATGACTCTTCTGATCATTGCCAGCTATATGATTTGAAAGATGATAATGTCTCTTGATGGCGTCAAAATCAGTAGTATCACCAAAACCTGGGGTTTGATATAAGTCTCGTAAATAACCCCAAAGATGTGGGAAATCAACAATTCGGTTTCGATTAGTCTTAAATGCCGAGTAATAGGCAGCATCGAAGCGAATTAATGTTGCATATAGCCGTACATCTGAGTCAGTAATATAGTCCCCGAATAAGAAACGTTGTTTCGATAAACGCTCCTCTAATCCATCTAATCTTGCAAATAAAACATCATACGCCTGTTCATATGCGTCCTGAGACTGCGCAAAGCCGCACTTATATACACCATTGTTCACTTCATGGAAGATAACATCGTTTAAAGCATCAATCTCTCCACGCAAAGACTCCGGGTATAAATTGGGAGCATCTTCTTTATGAAAGTCTGACCAGACGGTTTCTAAATAGTTGGTTAGCTTGAAATAATCATTGTTTACAACCTTTTGTTCCTTCACATCCACCATCACCGGTACTGTTGGCCTGCCAGCGTAATCAGGCTCAGTCTTCTTATAAATATCACTCATATAACGAATACCTAATACAGGGTCTACCCCGCCTTCATCTAAAGAAAACTCCCAATCTACATGGTGAAGTTTAGGACGCATCGGGCTTGCCGTTCCTAAACTAATTACCTCTTCTAAGCCAAGAATCCTTCTGACAATCACCGAACGATGTGCCCATGGGCAGACCGCTGACCATAATAGACGATAGCGTCCTGCCTCTACAGGAAGCTCACCTTCACCAAATCCAAAAGGTGTATTAAATCTATTTTTTTGCCTTTTAAATGATCCATCTCTGCTAATTTCAGCAGCAAGACTGCCCTGCTCTTTTTGTACCATATCATTACACCTCTCTTTCATAGCTTAAAAAAATAATAACGGAAATCCTCATCTAATCTATATTTGGTCATTTTAAATGCAGAACCCTATGTTCATCATCCAAGTATACTCCATTCAGTTTCATGGCTTTTTCTTCAATTCCAAACACTTTAAAGCCGAGTTTAGAATATAGCTTTTTAGCTGGTTCGTTACTTGCAACGACAGATAAATTAATTTTTTCGATTGCTTCTATTGATTTTGCTTTATTAATCGCTTCTGTAAGCAATGCTTCCCCTACACCTGCTCCTTGTTTCTTTGGAGTCACATACATCGCAAAAATGTTTGCACGATGTTGTATTTTTTCTGCCTTTTCTCGTAAGAGTGTTACAACACCAATTAAATCATCACCTTCGAACGCCCCGAACGTATAATTCCCTTCTGTTGTAAAATTACTAACAACCTGTGCAATTGGATTTTCTCTTTTTACCGCATCTTCATAACTGGTTAAAAAGGCCTCTGGAGCCTGCTTTAATGCTTCTAACCGTATCTCCCAGTACTTTTCTGCATCAGAAACAATTAGTTGTCTAATATACATTGGGACACTCCCCCTAAATGTTAAGTTATATATCTACTATATTACTAAAATTCAAAAAAGATAGAAAATAGTTTGAAAAAGAGTCACAAAAAAGAGGCCTATCGCCTCTTTTACTAACAAAGTCATTTTTCTGTCTTACCTAGTTCGTTTCTATGATGACTGGAGCTCTTGGATTCCCCTTCTGGTATGACTCGGTCAATATCAAGATAAGGTTTTCCTCGTAATGCATCATTAGAAACAATTGTTTTATTTTGTTCATTAGTACTCATTATAACTACCTCCCGTTTGGATGAATTTTCCCTCATAAGGTAGTTTGTGTTATTACCCTCTTTTCAAAACCTATCCTTTATATTGAAAAGTAATAAAAATAACTTGATTCCTTTTTAAAGCCAATTTTTTCATATAGTCTCTGTGCTTTTACATTATCCTGACCAGTTTCTAATGATAATCCTTTTGCGCCAGTCTCTTCTGCAAGTCCAATAGCTTTTTGAATTAACTTCTCCCCAAAACCCTTTTTACGTGCTGATGCATTTACATATAAATCGTTAAGGATCCATGATTTTTTCATACTAACAGATGAAAAAGTCGGATATAGCTGAACAAAGCCAACCGGATTGCTCTCATCAAAGGCAATGAAAACGACTGAATCCTCATTTAGTAATCTTTCTTTTAAGAAAGACCTTGCTCCTTCAGGATCAGATTCCTGCTGATAAAATACTCGGTAGGAGTCAAATAGCTCTGTTAAAGAATTAAGATCTTCTATTGCCGCCTTTCTAATATTCATGATATCCCCCTGTTATAGTTTAGAATAGTATGCAATTAGATTTTTTAATAGGCTTTCTAGAGATGTAAAAGTGTATCCTAATGATTGAACAAGTCCCGTGTTCACAGACCACGATCCTGGCAAATTATAAGGAGATGGATCACCATCTGTACTAACCTTTGCTTTAGTTCCTAAGTGATCCTCTATTAGTCCAATCAATTCGTTCAAACTGATATCTTCTTCGGAGCCCGGGTTAATCGGACCTTGATAATCCGATTTCGCTATACTGTATAAAAAAGAAGCTGCTTCCCCCGAGTCGATGAAGCTATATCTAAAGTTAGGATCTTCAATGAATATCTGCTTTCCTTCTTTTATGTGCTCAACATGGAATTTTAAACGATTTGTATAATCGTCTTCTCCGATAATAATAGGAAAGCGTACGGCTGTCACTGGAATATCAGCACTCTGAAAAAGAATAGCTTCAGCTGCACGTTTTGCTTCCTGATAACCTACATATCCTATGTAGTCTTTTCTAGTCTTTACTATTGGTTCAAAATCTAAGGGATTGAAACCTTCCTCGGAATGGTTTGCACCAAAATCATAAACGGCCTGACTGGAAGTAAATATATACTTCTGTACTTTCCCCGTCAGTGCTTCTAGCGCATCAAGGGCTTCTTGTGAGGAATAACAGGTTTGATCATATACAACATCCCATTTTTTATCCTTAAAGGCATTTTTCAAGGTTTCAACATTTTCTCGATTTATTATCAATCTAGAAACCTGGTTTCCAAAGGGATCCACAGTCATCCCCCTTGTGGCGATTGTCACCTCGACACCTTCATCTAATAATAACTGCACCAGCCTCTTACCAACAAATTGCGTTCCTCCGAGTATTAAAGCAGACTTCATGTAAATCTCCCCTTTTTACCATTCTACTTTTTTAGAATACCTCATTTTCCCAATTAAGTAATACTATCAGGATACCTAGTTAATAGAAAAATTCATGATAGAAAAAGGGCAATGCTTACAACTGAATGTAAGCATTACCCTTTTTAATTTTCATCATTCAATTAAAAGGCACCGATCATCATTAACAGCTGACGAAGTCCTTCAAGAGCAAATCTTCCGATAAAGCTATAGGCAAGGATTGCAATGATTGGTGAAAAGTCAATCATACCTAGTGGCGGGATAAACTTTCTAAATACAGATAAGTAAGGATTAACTAGTTTACCTACCAGTGTTCCAATTTTAGATGTTTGAAATTGCGGAAACCAAGAACCAAAAATATTAATCAAAATTAACCAATAATAAATATCATAGATATAATTTGCAATTACTAAAATAGTTGTGCCCAAATTTATTCTTCCTATCTATAATTTTTTTCGATACCGATACCTTTACATATACGTATTATACTCAATTAGGTTTCAAATATATCTATATTTTTAATTAAATCGGCCTTTTTCATAAAAATGAGAAGAATCTAAAATGTTCAATAAATGTTCACCACCTTCACTCTCTTCAATGAGTATTATTAAACTATGAAAGATGTTTTGGTTTCTACTATTTTTTAGGGGGAATTGTCTAATGGCAAAAGCAATTAAAGAATATTCGTTAGCAGACCTAATGGAACGAATTGAAGAAATCTTCAACCAAAATCCTGGTCCTATTCAAGGATTTAACGCTGTTGTTCAATATGACGTCCATGGTGAGGAAAAAGGCACGTATCAGCATTACTTCAAAAACGGAAAACTTACGATAAAAAAAGGAGTAGAAACCACTCCTACCTGTACCATGCAGCTTTCTTACGATAGTTTCAAAAAATTTGTATTAGGGAAACAAAGCGGAACAATGGCGCTCCTAACAGGAAGAGTAAGAGTTCTAGGTAACATAAGTACCGCTATGAGAATTGAAACCATTTTACGGCGTTACAATATTAGAGAACCCTTTTAAATTCATTTTGGGAATACTACTTTATACACGGATGCTTAAGGGCATCCTTTTTATTTGGCGTTTTTTGAACGAAAAAGAATGTTTTTGAATTTTTATGATTGATTTTAATTATTTTTAGTAGTAAGATGAGAGTAGTACAAAACATGAAAGCGTTTTAGGGAGCGATGATGATGTTAGAGCCAGAACGCCATCAAATCATATTAGATGCATTAAAAACAAAGAGTTCTGTTAAACTTCAAGAACTCGTAGAACTAACGAATTCCTCAGAATCAACGATCCGAAGAGATCTTATACAGTTAGAACAAGAAAAACTTTTAAAGCGAGTTCATGGAGGTGCTGCTCGGCTCCAAGGAAAACTTCAGGAACCAAGTATGACGGAGAAATCCTCCAAAAACCTTCAATCAAAACGTCAAATTGCTCAATATGCGGCAGGATTGGTGAACGAAGGTGACTGTATTTATTTAGATGCAGGTTCAACGATCGTTGAAATGATTCCTTTTCTTCCAGATAATATTGTTGTTGTAACCAATGGACTTTCACATGCAAGTGAACTTCTAGAAAAAAATATAAAAACATTTTTAATAGGCGGCTTCGCAAAGCCAACCACGAAAGCATTGATTGGACGCGGAGCATTAGATAGTCTTGAACACTATCGATTCGATAAATGCTTTATGGGAGTAAACGGAATTCATTCACAATTCGGCTATACCACTCCCGACCCTGAAGAGGCAATGGTCAAGCAGCTGGCGATTTCACTATCAAGTGAAGCCTATGTAGTAGCAGATGAATCTAAGTTCTCGGAAGTTGCTTTTTCAAAGATTACCGACCTGCATCAGGCAACGATTATAACCAATGAATTAGACCCTGATACAAAGGAGCAATACCATAGTAAGACTAACATTAAGGTGGTTACATCATGATATATACCGTTACATTAAACCCATCACTAGATTACATCGTAGAAGTAGATTCAGTAACACTTGGTGATTTAAACCGAACAAAAAATGAAACCAAATTTCCAGGCGGCAAAGGAATCAATGTCTCTCAGGTTTTAAAGAGATTAGATGTTGATAGTCATGCTCTTGGGTTCTTAGGCGGCTTTACCGGGAATTATATTGAAGGTTTCTTAGCATCACAAGGTATAAACTCCGACTTTGTAAAAGTCGATGAAGATACGAGAATAAATGTAAAAATTAAATCCGACCGGGAAACTGAGATCAATGCTAAAGGTCCCAATATTACTTCAGAAAACCTGGAAGCCCTAAAAGCACAAATTCGTAAACTTACAAGCGACGATATCCTTGTTCTTGCCGGCAGCATCCCATCCACTATGCCAAAAAGTACGTATGAAGAGCTTGTCAAACTATGTAATGAAAATGGTACAAAGTTTGTTGTCGACGCCGAGGGAGAATTGCTTAAGAAAGTCCTTCCATTGGGGCCATTCCTAATAAAACCAAATCACCATGAACTCGGTGATTTATTCAATACAGTGATCAACTCTTGTGAAGAGGTTATTCCTTATGGCAGAGAGCTCGTCAAACAAGGTGCACAAAATGTAATTGTATCTCTGGCTGAAAAAGGAGCTGTCTTCATCAATAATGACATCGCCTTAATCGCCACTAGCCCAAAAGGTGATGTTAAAAGCTCCGTCGGTGCTGGGGACTCTATGGTAGCAGGATTCATTGCAACCTATGGAAAAACAAAATCAGTTGAAGAAGCTTTTCGTTTTAGTGTGGCCGCTGGCAGTGCGACTGCCTTTTCAATCGGATTATGCACACGTGAGAAAATGGAAGGCTTGCTCCCTCAAGTAATAGTAGAAAAGTCAAACCTAAGAGGAGAATGATGATGAGGATTACAGAATTATTAACAAAAGAAACCATCAACCTTTCATTAACAAGTTCAACAAAAACCGGTGCAATTGAAGAGTTAGTAAGTGTTTTAGATACTGCAGGAAAGTTAAACGATCGTTCAGAATACAAAAAGGCCATTATTAAAAGAGAAGAGCAGAGCACAACAGGGATTGGTGAAGGTATTGCCATTCCCCATGCAAAAACAAACGCTGTTAAGCAGGCAGCGATTGCGTTCGGTAGGTCAAAAGCTGGTGTAAACTATGAATCTCTCGATGGCCAGCCTTCTCACCTGTTCTTTATGATTGCAGCTACAGAAGGAGCAAATAATACACATTTAGAAGCACTTTCTCGTCTCTCTACCATTCTATTAAAAGATGAAGTACGCAAACAGCTTATAGAAGCTAAAAGTGCTGATGAGGTCTTAACAATTATTAACTCTTATGATCAAGAAGAAAAAGAAGAAGAACAATCCATGGCTGGCAAAAAGCAATTTATCGTTGCCGTAACAGCTTGTCCAACAGGAATTGCCCACACGTATATGTCTGCAGATTCTTTAAAAGCGAAGGCGGCAGAAATGGGTGTCGATATTAAAGTTGAAACAAACGGTTCTGGAGGAGCTAAAAATGTTTTAACAGCAGAAGAAATTGAAAATGCTGTTGCCGTTATTGTTGCTGCAGATACAAAAGTTGAAATGAATCGTTTCAATGGCAAGCATGTATTAGAAACACCCGTTGCGGATGGGATTCGTAAGCCAAAGGAACTTATCGAAAGAGCGTTAAAGCAAGATGCTCCTATTTATAGCGGCAGCGGAAAATCTAATCAAGAGAATGAACAAACTGGCAGAGGTGTCGGTTCGACTATTTATAAGCACTTAATGAACGGTGTTTCGAATATGCTTCCGTTCGTTGTCGGCGGCGGTATCTTAATCGCAATCAGCTTTATGTTCGGAATTAATGCAGCAAACCCAGATGATCCAACCTATCATCCTATTGCTGAAGCGTTAATGACGATTGGCGGAGGGAATGCTTTTGCTTTGATGGTTCCTATTTTAGCAGGTTTCATTGCCATGAGTATTGCGGACCGTCCAGGTTTTGCAGCAGGCATGGTCGGCGGTATGCTTGCTACAAGCGGCGGCGCTGGCTTTTTAGGCGGACTTGTTGCAGGTTTCCTAGCAGGTTACTTAGTTGTTGGTTTGAAAAAGGTATTGTCTGGCATGCCTGCTTCCTTAGAAGGGATCAAAACGATTCTATTATATCCATTGTTAGGGATTGCTTTAACCGGATTCATTATGTTATTTGTTGTCAATAAGCCTGTTGGCGCATTGAATACCGCAATTTCTGAGTGGTTGTCTGGTTTAGGTACAGGAAATGCTGTTTTACTTGGAATTATTTTAGGATTGATGATGTCGTTTGATATGGGCGGTCCGGTCAATAAGGCTGCTTATGTATTTGGTACTGGATTATTAGCAAATGGTGTTTATGAGCCAATGGCTGCGATTGTGGCAGCAGGTATGGTTCCTCCATTAGCCATTGCGATTGCTACAACATTGTTTAAAAAGAAGTTTAGCAAACAAGATCGAGAAGCAGGAAAAGTGAACTATATCATGGGACTTTCTTTCATCACTGAAGGAGCGATTCCATTTGCCGCAGCTGATCCACTACGTGTGATTCCTTCTGTAATGGCTGGTTCAGCTATTGCCGGTGCTTTATCGATGATGTTCAGTATTGGACTCCGTGCCCCGCACGGCGGAGTGTTCGTTATGCCTCTTGTTGATGGCAATTGGTTGTTGTATTTATTGGCAGTGGTAATTGGCTCAATTGTGTCCGCATTATTAATTGGATTCTTAAAGAAGCCGGTAACCAATTAAAAACGAAAAGCCCAATTTCCCTTTATTAACGGGAGATTGGGCTTTTTATTATTTTACGATTGCTTTAGTATGAAGATTAAGCAATTGACGGACAGCATAGGCAAATCCATCCTCATCATTTGATTTTGTCACAATGTCTGCAGCCTGCTGTACATGAAGCGGTGCATTTGCCATAGCAACAGAAGTTGTCGCTGCCTCGAACATAGCTAGGTCATTACCGCCATCACCAAAAGCAATAATCTCTTCAAAATCAAGATTCATCATGTTTTGGTAACGCAACAATGCTTTTCCTTTATGCGCTTCGCTTGAAGTGATTTCTACATTATTTGGGAAGGAAGAAGCCATTGCAATAGGGAATTTGCCTTCAAGTGCCTTTTTAACCACTTCGACTTTTTCTACTTCATCAAGGTGTGTTAAAGCAATGATTTTATAAATTTTCAACTGATCTTTTTCAAGAATTTCATCGTAATTGAATTCTTCAAATAAGGTATTGAGCTCTTCTTTGCTTTTTTTATGAAGCGGCGGTAAGGTCGATGGAAAGCCGCCATAATTGGTATAGACTAAAATACCAACACCTAATTCCTTTAAGATTGGAAACAGTTCATTGTACGTTTCAATCGATATAGTTGCCTCATATAGAAGCTCTCTTTTATCAGAGAATAATACAGATCCGTTTACACAAAAAATAGGAATCTCTAAATTTTGTAATGCATCTATTTTAATAACATCACCATATGCACGGCCTGTGTTCAAAATAACAGCATGACCTTGGTCATTTAATTCATTTATAGTTTGCATGTTAGCTTCAGATATCTCATGGTCAGAATTTAATAACGTACCGTCTAAATCGATTGAGAAACATTTCATATAGCAGTCCTCCCTATCTATCTCAAAGACTACTATATCAGATTTTCAATGATTAAAAAAAGTTTAATTTTGGAAGACTTAAGAAGATCAGGGACCTCAGTTAGTGGAATGCCCCTGAACAGTTTCACTTTTCCTATCCTTTAATATATCTTGAATAATTTCCATATGAAAAGCCGCCCATGCCTTTTCACGAAAATGGATCACTACACTTATCCCTAATGTAAGGAGGTAAACGATACAAAAAGCAGCCCATAGCCAGGATCCATCTTTGAATAGATAATTTGCTAATTGCTTTGAGAACAGCAGTAATAACCAGGGAGCAGAGGAAACCAAGATGGGAATAATACCTGATCCGTTGTATTCCTTTATCATTCTGTAATGAATTAATTGCAGTGTACCGCTATCCAAAGACTGATAAAGAGTTTGAATCTCTTCAATTTCTTTAAACTCCTTTGTTTCTCTGATAATATCACCATTATGGATTGTTTTTTTCACTCGTAGAAAAACCTTGTGGGCATCCCCTTTTAAAGAAAACATCACCTGCACATCCCTCCCATTATTAGGGTCTCCTAGAGGACTATGCTTTTATTACAAAATTTAATCAAACGTTTGATTAGTTATTCTAAAACGAAGTTTTCATAATTTTACAACATTTATATTCCTTGTTATTATTATCCACGTTAGGAGCTTTCTAATGAAATACAAAACTGAGAAAATTTATGTTTAGAAGGTGTTGTTAATGCCCGATTGGTCTTATCATCCACTCAAAAAGCTTATTCTTGATAAAGTAAAGCCGAAAACAAGCCGAGAGTTTATTCATAAATCCATGAGCACCATTGCTTCCATTCCTGGCGGCCGGAAGCTTATTGGTTTTTTAGGACATATGAAACCGCCGCAGGAATTAATAAAAGAATTGAACCATACTTACTTCCCATCTCCAATAGGATTAAGCGGCCAAATAGATCCTTATTTGACGGGCAGTGACGCCTTTCAGGAGTTGGGCTTTGGTTTTTTAGAAATTGGCCCCATCGTGCTGCACGACCCTAAAGCACAAATAGAACCAAGAGTGGTAAATAACAGTATTCTATTTTCCGAGCATTATGAGAAGGTTCCACTTAAACTAGTGATTAAAAAGTTAACTAACCTAAATATGAAAGTCCCTATATTTGCTAAGATTGATGAACAAGTAAACAAAAATGAATGGGATATCATTGTGCAGCATTTAACACCCTTTGTGGATGCTTTTATTGGAACTAGTGAACAGATTAATTCATTGCTAGATAAAGATGCATCGGCCATGGAGCGGTCTTTTTATGTATCATTTTCAACTGATGAAATGAACAAAAAAGAAGGTGAAATGGAAGAAATAATACAGCGGCATAAAAGTATTAGTGGAATAGTCATTAATGCTCCTCGTCAAACTGTGGACAGCTATTGGCATGAAGCTGCGAATGCCAATGAAAACCTGGGTAAAGCAGTTAAACTGATTAAAGACCGGCATCCTGAGTTAATCGTAATAACCTCTGGCGGGGTGGAGACTCCAGAAGAAGCATGTGCATTGGTTCTTGCAGGTGCAGATTTGCTGCTCCTAACAGAAGGCTATGTAAAGACTGGTCCTGGGTTACCAAAACGGATTCATGAACGATTATTATATGAAGAAATTCGACCTATTCGCAATCAAAACTGGTATTGGTCATTTTTATTTGGGCTATCCATCCTCCTTGGAGGAATCATTGCCTTATATTTTGCCTATACTAGTATCATCCTTCCTTATGATGAATCCTTTATTGGCTTGACTAGAGATGATATTTTACAAATAAATCCACTCATTCTAGCATTTATGTCACATGATAGAATGGCGCTGGCGGGAACCATGATTTCAGGTGGGATATTGTATATCCAGCTTGCACACTATGGAATAAGGAATAACCTGCATTGGGCTAAGATTGCTTTTCATAGTGCAGCAATCACAGGATTTATAGGTATTGTCCTATCGATTGGCTACGGTTACTTTGATTGGCTGCACGGTTTATTTTGGCTTATCTTATTGCCTATATATTATTTTAGCTATAGGGAAGGAAAGAGAACCAAAGGTGCCCCCTTTTCCAGTCATGGAAGCAATGATAAAGCGTGGAAAGCTGGACTTTATGGGCAGCTCATGTTTATAATCCTAGGATTTCTGATCGCAGCAGGCGGGTTGGTTATTTCCACAATAGGAGTATCCAAAGTTTTTGTTTCAACTGACTTGAATTTCTTGTGTATGTCACCTCAAATGTTAGATGCGATTAGTGATCATCTGATCCCTGTTATCGCACATGACCGTGCAGGGTTTGGCAGTGCCCTTGTAAGTGTTGGCATGCTTGTTCTCATGCTATCATTGTGGGGTTTTAGAAAAGGAGAAAGCTGGATTTGGAATACCCTTGCTATAGGGGCTTTACCTGCGTTTATCGCGGGGATTGGAACACACTTTTATATTGGTTACACAACCTTTATTCATCTGCTTCCTGTTTACTTTTTAATCCTTTTATATCTTTTAGGATTAGTATTGTCTTATCCTTTCTTAAAGAAGAAATAAAACAGCCGTATCGTTCATGATACGGCTTTAACATTGTTAAGATCATTTAAAGGAAGGTTATTATTCCCCTTCGTTAACAACGATTTTATATCCTTCTTGCTTGGGTCCATCTTCGTAAACTTCCCGAGAAACAATATAAAAGGTTTCTTCTTTATCGTCAGTGATTACCATCTCACTTGGACTTTTATCAACTGCTGCAGCGTCTAGGCTAAAATACCCCATACCTAACATAGAAACATCAAATGCCACGTTCATCCCTCTTTTCTAGTTTTATTGCATTTTACCCTTTTTCTAGTGAAGGGACAAGCTAAAATGTTTGAGTATTATGAAACATTTTAAATACCTGATACGTAAATTAATGGAAGGGTTCTTAACAGGAGGGATCGCAATGAGCGAAAAAGGATGTATTAAATGCGGGTCTAGAGATACAGGTCAAAAGGAAGTGGCCATGACCGGGACCGGATTATCGAAACTATTCGATGTTCAACACAACACCTTTATTGTTGTTTTCTGTAAAAAATGCGGCTATTCCGAATTCTATAATAAGAAATCATCCACTTCTTCCAATATTTTAGATTTATTCTTTGGCGGATAAGATATCATAAAGGGGAACTGTATATGAGAGAAATCTTATTGATATTTCTTGGTGGTTACATTCTATTATCATTGATCTTAATACCTTTTCAGTATCGATATGTGGAGCAAATGGAAAAGATGCGAAAGGCAAATGAAAAAAAGGGTATTAATCAAGGTGAAATGATGGAAAATATGAAATTTGAAGAGCAAATATTACATGCTAATGTGCAGGGCAGTATACTTTTCTTCCTCGCGAATATTTTGGCAACAATTGTTTATAAAATAAAAAATCGCAAAAAAGGGTGAGATAACCAAAACGTAGAAATGCGGCTCCGAATCTTGGAACCGCTATTTTTTTGTATCTAAAACCCAATATAAAAAGGATGCTGTTTCTCATCTAAACAATATTCAATTCTTTGCCTAAAGTTGTTCCAGGTGACCATTTCTAATGCTTCTTCCAGCTTGTAAAAACCTACTTCTAGACTCTCTGGACTGGTTGTTAAGTTCCCGCCGATGGGTTTTCCTAAAAATAAGGTATTGCAAATGGAATTATCGATATTTTGAAAAATCCCACAAAACTTGATAACCTCTATGTCTATCCCAGATTCTTCTTTTGTTTCCCTGATCACGGCATCTGTCAAAGATTCCCCCTCTTCCACTTGACCGCCAGGCATTTCCCATCCTCTCCGTGGACCTTTAATCAGTAATATCTCATTCTTCTCATTTAAGACAATTGCCGCAGCTGAAACGATATGTTTTGGTACTGCCATTTTTTCTCCTCCACTCTGTCTTTTATCCATTCTTTTTGAATTTGCCCTATGTATTTCAACCATACTATAACTTGGAGGTGTAAAAAATGCCAAAAAATAATCCTATTGAATATACTGGAAAGGTTCTTAATCAACGGAATCAACTTACTGGTCCTGATGATTCGGAAAAAGCATCCTATCCTGAACGGCCAAAGAATGTTTCTATTCAGGAATCCACTAGTAAAGAGGATCAATAAAAATACAGAAGAGCTGCCTCTCCAGGGCAGCTTTTATTTTTTAGAGGTATGTAAATCCAATTCCCCTCAATACACTTACTTTAATTACAAAACGATTTATTAAGTATTATAAGCTATATTAATTGTTCACAGAATCGTAATATATTGATAATTCAATAAATTGTTATCGTTTTCAAATATAGTGATTCAGGAGGCGGAAAAATGAAAATTAATTTTAAGAGTCTCACTACTCAAGTAATTCTGGGGATATTACTTGGTATATCAGTCGGTTTAGTTTTTCCAGAGATTGGCTCACAACTAAAGGTCATTGCCGAAATTTTTATTAAACTAGTAAAAATGGTGATCGCCCCCATTATATTCTTGACGATTGTAATTGGAATTGCTGGAATGGGAGATTTAAAGAAAGTGGGTAAAATTGGCGGTAAGGCACTTCTCTATTTTGAAATCGTTTCTACCATTGCTCTAGCGATTGGGATTATTGTTGGGAATGTCATTAAGGCAGGAAAAGGGATTGATGCGGAAGCTGGCAAAGGAGATATCTCGCAATATACAGAAAAGGCTGCTGAAACTAGTCACGGTTTTATGGATTTTATCTTATCAATCATTCCTGACAGCTTCATCGGGGCTTTTGCTAAAGGTGAACTGTTACCCGTACTCCTTCTAGCTATCTTATTTGGAATTTCTTTGGCTCACCTTGGTAAAAAAGGAAAACCTGTAATTGAGTTTTTTGAAAAATGTGCAGATGTTTTCTTCGGCATCGTAAATATTATCATGAAAGTTTCTCCGTTCGCAGCATTTGGTGCGATGGCTTATACAATCGGGGAATTTGGTATTGAATCACTATTGTACCTTGGAAAATTAATGGGCTCTGTTTATCTCACAATGGCTCTATTCATTATCCTGGTCCTTGGTGGAATTGCAAAAATGTTTGGTTTTAATATTTTCAAATTCATTGCTTATATAAAAGAAGAAATCCTGTTAGTGGTAGGAACTTCTTCCTCGGAAGCGGCGTTGCCAAAAATGATGGAAAAGCTTGAAAACTACGGTTGTTCAAAGCCCGTTGTTGGGTTAGTTCTTCCAACAGGATATTCCTTTAACCTAGATGGAACCTCCATTTATCTATCGATGGCTGCATTGTTCATCGCACAGGCATATGGTGTAGATTTATCTATTTGGCAGCAAATCACTCTACTTACAGTATTAATGTTTACATCAAAGGGTGCAGCAGGCGTCACAGGGTCAGGATTTGTTACACTTGCAGCAACACTAGCCGTTTTCCCTTCCATACCTGTGGAAGGAATGGCACTAATTCTAGGGGTTGACCGCTTCATGTCAGAAGCACGCGCCATCACCAACCTCATCGGAAACGGAGTAGCAACCGTCGTCATCTCCAAAACAGAAGGCGAATTCAAACCAGTCCATGAAATCCCTGACAAAAAACAAATTACAGCATAAAAGCAAAAATGTGAGCCCTCTGGCTCACATTTTTTCATTCCTTCTTTCCTCTCCATACACTGTCCGCCTGAGGTGGACAGTGTCCACGGGCGGTGCCTGTCACCAAACAATAACTATTACAATTTACATTTGTTTCTATTTACCCATCGTCTCTCTTTTGGTACCTTTATATATGATGTCAGACTCATAGGTTGATTGAATTTTTGTTTTCTTTTGACCTTGTGGAAAGAAGGATATGTATGAAGGTGAAGGCTGATACAAGATTGTTGTTTCAGATTTTTTGGACGTTTTTTAGGATTAGCCCTGTTACGTTTGGCGGGGGGTTTGCGATGGTCCCTTTAATCATAAAAGAAATTGTTGAAAAGAAGAAATGGTTAACAACTGAGGAAATTACGGATGTAATTGCTTTATCTCAAACGGTTCCAGGTGCGGTTGCGGTGAATTCAGCCACATTTATTGGACACCGAATAGGTGGAGTACGAGGGGCATTAGCTGCTATGTTTGGTGTTTCGCTTCCTACCTTTTTGATCATTCTGGCTTTTGGAATTTCCTATTCTCACGTTCATGACAATCCAAAACTGGAAGCCGCGTTTATATCCATACGTGTCACCATAGTTGCGATTATTGTGTACGCAGCTATTAAAATTGCAAAAACAGCAATTACAGATAAGACTTCATTCTTTATCATGGCTGCCGGGATCCCACTTCTATTTTTCATCCATCCGATTTTAGTGATTTTTCTAGGAGCTATTACTGGAATAATCGCCACTTATATAAAGAAAAAATTAGGATATGACACTGAGATGAAGAAAAGCAAGGAAGATGATCCAACCAATAATCCTGATTATTACATGGGTGCTGGTATTTAAATGCAAGGAGGTTTATCTCAAATGGTACTGTGGGAACTGTTTCATACGTTTTTTTTAATGGGCTTTGTCTCCTTTGGCGGCGGCTATGCGATGTTACCCATTATGGAAACAGGAGTAACACAATACGGGTGGATATCTGCAGAAAAGTTGACCAATATTATCGCGATTGCAGGAATGTCTCCTGGACCTGTCGCAGCCAATAGTGCTATTTTAATAGGATATTCAGCCGCAGGCATAAATGGATCAATTGTATCTGCATTTGCTATTTTGCTCCCTTCTCTAATCTTAGTGATTGCGGTGGCGGCCTTTTTTACTAAACTCCACCATAACCCTATCGTTGAAAGGATGTTTTACGGACTAAAACCTATCGTTACGAGCCTAATTATTTTTGCAGCCATTAAATTTGCTATGGCTAGTAACATGATTACACTAGAGGTATCATTCCGTTCGATAAGTATAGTCCTCATATTTGGGCTATCATTATTTGCCTTATTGAAACTCCGTTGGAATCCTGTCTATGTGATTATGCTTTCTGGCTTAGTGGGTGTAGCCCTCTATTCCTAAAAAAATCTCCATAAAAAAAGTGGCAGCAGCCACTTTTTTCACAAATAATTTGAAACTTGATTAAGCTTCTCCTTTTTCAACATGTAATAATAAACGGGTCTTCCAATCCCATACGTTAACGATTCTTCGAGCACACCCAACTGGGTTAGATATTTCAAGTATTTCCGGACCGATACTCTTGATATAAATGTACTTTCCGCAATCTCATCGGTTGAAAATAGGCTTCCTTCTTTTGACTGGATTACATTCATGATGCTCTGCAGCGTACTGCTGGTTAAACCTTTAGGCAATTCTTCTATTAATTCCCCAGATTGTATCTGTTCCGACTGTAGTATCTTATTGTCTAAATCTTCTTGGTTCAAAACTTTTTTACTGCCAAAAAGGGCATTTTTTTCTTGATAATGAACCAATGCCTGGCTAAACCTTTCAAACTCAAAAGGCTTGATTAAATAATCGACTGCGCCAAGTCTAAGTGCAGTTTGAACCTTTTCTGTGTCGGCTGCGGCTGTAATCAGAATAACATCGACTGCAATACTCTGTTCTCTAATAAAATGAAGCAGGTCAAGACCATTCCCCCCTGGCATATAGATATCAAGTAATATAAGGTCTACCTGTTCATCGTTAAGAAACTCTTTTGCATCTTTTACGTTATGGACAATGCCGGATAAACAAAACCCATTCATTTCTTTAAGATACCGTTTATTAAACTCCGCTACCATCGGATCATCTTCGACTATCAGAACTTTAAGCATGTTTACCCTCCTCAACCACGTATGGAATGCGTATATGAATTTCCGTTCCTAGCAATAATTTAGAATCAATGTTCCATTCCCCACCTAAGCTTTCAATGCTTTTTTTCACAAGATATAGGCCATAACCACGATTTTCCCCTTTTGTCGAATATCCCTTTTCAAGCAAACTTCCTTGAAGCTCTTCTGGAATTCCTGGCCCAGAATCCGAAACTTCCATTGTTAAAAATTTATCACCATATTGAAGAGTAACATCAAGAATTTTATCACTAGAATCACCCATCGCTTCAATAGCATTATCAATTAAATTACCAAGTATCGTGATTAACTCATGAACAATTTTAGGGTCCGCCGGCTCAGGAATTAACGAATTAACCTCAATCATTAACTCTACATTTTCCTCTCTGGCATAGCTTAATTTCCCCATAAGAAACCCGGCCAGAGCAGGATCCTTAATATGCTGAGCAAGATTTCCGAGCTCCTGATTTTGGTGACCAACTAACATACGAATATAATCTAATAAATCATCGTAGTATTTCATTTGCACCATTCCAAGAATAACATGCAGGCGATTCATAAACTCATGGGACTGTGCACGAAGTGCTTCCGCATAGGTTTTCACGCCGGTTAATTGCTCTGCCAATTGCTTAACATCACTCTTGTCCCGGAAGGTTGAAATTGCCCCCACCACCTCGCCATTCATAACGAGCGGAACTCGATTAAAAAGTATGGATACACCGTTAATTATTTGTTCCTCATCCAATTCTGATTTACCTGACTCAAGAACTTGATTAATTCTAGTTGATGGCAAAAATTCATGAATTTTCATTCCAATCGGATTTTGAGGTAGTCCTGCCTTATGAAAAATATGCCGTGCAGATTGGTTAACCAGTGTAATGGTTTGTTGACTATCAACGGCTATAATGCCCTCACGTACAGATTGAAGCATCGTACTTCGTTCTTCAAAAATTTTAGCAATCGCAAAGGGTTCAAGCCCAAATAGAATTTTTTTAATATACCTAGCCAGCAAAATTGCACCAATGACCCCAACAAGTAAACCTAATACCGTAACAGTAAGAATACTTCGATTGCTTCTGCCTAGAGCTTCTTCTACACTCATTAGAGATATGCCGACAGCAGCCACACCAATCTGTTCACCAGTCTCATTATAGATTGGTGTAAAGGCACGTAAGGAATCACCTAATGTCCCGCGTGATCTTGATACATATTCTTTTCCCTTAAGTGCTTCCTTTTCATCCCCTCCTACAAAGTGCTTGCCAATTTGTTCGGGATTAGGGTGTGATTGCCGAATCCCATTCATGTCCATGACCACAATAAACATCATGTCGGTGGCAGATTGAATCTCCTTTGTATATTCCTGAATCACCTTAGTTTTCTGGTCGTCCTCTAAGGCATCTATGATAATCTGAGAGGTTGCAACGGTTCTTGCCACCATCCTCGCTTTCTCGTCTTGATGTTTTCTAATATTTTCACTTACTGTATTACTAATTAATAAGTCCGTAATCATTAAAGATACTAGGACTACTAAACATACGAGGCAAATGATAATTGTACTTAACTTAAAACGTTGAGTCTGCATCGAAAAACCTCCACAACTGGAACAACTAGCTATATCTATTATTGTAACAATATTTTTACTAATAGATTAATTATTTTGAAAGAGGTTTTCCATTGTTGAAAAAGTTGAAATACATTGACCGTGGCCACTTGCTATTTTGGTCACTCCTCTACATTGACCGTGTACGCTCTTCTTTTTCAACTTCAGTCACTCCGGCACCTCCGCAGTGACTGTAAGCTCTTTTCTTTTTTTTAAAGACAGCAAACATACAGCTACTACTGTTCCTTCGCGTGAAAATCTCGGACTTATTCCTCTAAAGTTTTGAACTGTCTCTATGGAATAAAAATATAAGCTTGTAAAAATAAATAACCTTGTCAAGGGCAAAATTCTATTTTTTGGAAATCAAAAAGCCACAGATTTCTGCGGCTCCTTGTATTAATCATATAATTAAGCTGATTATGCTTTGTAATATGGAGCAATTCTCAGCCACTCACGCTTATCCAAGTACTGTTTAACAATTAATCCGGCAGTTGTTTTCTTCAAGATTATTTTTGAAAAAATCAATCCTACATCTGCTCGAATAGATTCAGTAAGCCCTTTGGCTGCTGTAGTAACACCCATAGCAAGATTATAGGACATTAAATTCGCCATCTCTTCATCATTTAATTTAGCACCCTCCGGAATACTCTTAAAATCTCCTATCGGTTTTTCCGGTGTCGATTTCGGAAAAGGAACACCTTCTTTCATTAAAAACTCTTTAAGCTCGTCTCTAATCGGTATATGAACAGTTTCCTTTATATCCTTTAAAATTTGTCTTAGTTCTGGATCTTGGACAAGGTTGTACCCAATTTCCTCATTTCTCATGGTTATTTCAGTACCTAAAAGGAAAAACCATAGGTTAGAAACCTCCATTACATTCAAAGGTCTTTTCTCACCATCCATAAAGGGTTGAAATATATCTTGAATTACTTCGAGTACCTTCATATTAGGATATCCCACCAAACTTTATTTTTTATGATGGTAGTTTTTCCTACTTTTTATAAAGGATGCGTTTCTACCAAAATCCACTTTTAAATTTTCAACGCTTCCTCCATCATGCTTGGAAAATAAAGTTGCAAAGCTATTTTCTTCAATAAATTCATATATTTCTTCATCATTATCAATTTTAAAATGTTTAGGAATATACATTTCTTTCAGCTCCGTTCGAGGGGTATTTGATTTATTTCTCGGATTTGTTCATAAATACCTTCTTTACGAAGTAAAAAGGGATAGGGATAAATATGGTAAGGGCTCTATTATCGGAAGCTTTCTTACTAAATGACACAAGAAATAAAATATGAAGATTTCACATTGATAATATGTAATGAGTTGGTAAAAAATAGGGATTAGGAAAGGAGGGATCAGAATGTCAATGAAAAAGTGGTCAAAAGGTTTGGTTATTCTACTTGCATTGATTTTGGTTATGACAACTACAGGTTCACTCAGCGTATTTGCACAATCCCATGTTGCAGCACAGCCTATGGAGACGGTAAACACGCTTAATGTCGAGTTAAACGATGATTTCTTTAATCCAAAAGTCATCAGTATTCCCAATGGAAAAACTACAACGTTGATCTTGAAAAATGTTGGTCAGAGAGAACACACCTTCACAGTGGAAGAGCTTGGAATAGATGCTGAAGTTAAGCCCGGAACTGAAAAGACCATTACCGTAACCCCCAAAAATCCTGGTACCTATGAACTGATATGTCAGTACCATTTCAGGGAAGGTATGGTTGGGAAGGTAATAGTCAAATAACAAGCAAGGCCATTACGGCCTTGCTTGTTATTTGGCAACGGTAACTTGTTTTTTCATATATGGAACAACAAACAAATTAACCTTCCGTATTCATTTCTAACTGTGATTTCAATTCATCCTGTAAACGCTTTTGCTCTGCTAGTGTGACAAGTCCATAATAGATATTCTCAATCATTTTCCCCTCTGAGTGTACCACCAGCTGTTCAATATTCCTTCCAGCTTCTTTATAATTTTTTTGGATATCCATCATTTCTTCAATAGTAAGATTCGTTTTGACATTACTGCCAATTGCCTGGAAGATTTCTGGTGCTTTCGATAAACTTGATAGGCTTGCGCCCTCTTTAATCACTGCTTGAATGACCTGGCGCTGACGTTCTTGACGGCCGAAGTCTCCATTCGGGTCGTCGTATCTCATTCTTATATAAATTAAGGCTTCCTCGCCACTTAATTGAATCTGACCCGTAGGAAAATTATATTCGTCCACTTTAAATGCAAAATCGTTTTCGATATTAACCCCGCCAACGGAATCAATAATATCCTTAAAGCCCTCCATATTGATTTTCACATAATAATCAATTGGAATATCGAGGAAATTCTCCACGGTATCTACCGCCATTGACACACCGCCAAAAGCGTAGGCATGGTTTATCTTATCCTCTTTCCCTTTACCTACAATTTCCGTTCGAGTATCTCTTGGAATGCTCAGCATTTTTATAGATTGATTGCTTGGATTCACCGTTAACACAATCATCGTGTCAGATCGCCCTTTATCTCCTTCTCGTTCATCCACACCCAGCATCAAAACGGAGAAAGGTTCTTTCTTTTTTAATACTTCTGGCATCTTCTCCTTACTTTGTTCACCCTCGAGCGGTTCATGCATGGTTGCGACTGCTTTGTTAAAAGATTTATATACGGAGAACCCATACACTCCCCCAGCCATAAGTATAATAAATAAAAACAAACCTATTATATTACGCCAGTTAAGTCTCCTCCTTTTTCGCCTTCTCATTTTGTGGTCCTCCTAATTAAAATTAGCATTTTAAAAATAGGTTACCAAAGAGTTGTGTCATTGGAATTACAGGATGATGTCGATTTCTTGTTATTTGTTTTACATATTTGCTGGCTTTTGTAGATTTATTGAAGATAATTGAATTTTTCATCGACAAAATATTTTCTAGGAAATAAATCTAGATTTCACTGACAAAAGGCCTGAAGGAGTTACTAATCAAACGTTTGATTAAAAAGGTTTTGTCGGATTTTGTTATGTAAGTAATAAAAAAAGACGTTCGGATTACCGATCGTCTTTTTCCAATATGCTTAAACTTCACTTTTTTGCTTTTTAAAGAACTGTGGTAAATACTCTTTATGTG
>Ga0182744_1001354_pt1 | contig 21416 bp, 17 predicted proteins | sample eDN3rd30CKraftMG_FD_128525 | JGI IMG/M metagenome (GOLD analysis project Ga0182744, IMG submission 128525) | Enriched Miracle-Growth compost microbial communities from Emeryville, California, USA - eDNA 3rd pass 30_C Kraft MG (version 2) (version 2) ...
CCCGCGGTGCCGACCTCGTGGTGCGAGCGCTCGACCTCGAGGCCGACCGCCTCGAGCTTGAGGCAGACGTCGTCGCGGAAGTCGGCGAGCTGGTCGACCGGGCTGACCGGGAAGTAGCCGCCCTTGTAGGGCGTCTTGTTCGCGAGGTTGCCGCCCTCCTCGACCCGGCCGCTGTTCCACGCGCCCTCGGAGGAGTCGACCTCGTAGTAGGACTTGTTCTGCTTGATCTCGTAGCGCACGTCGTCGAAGATGAAGAACTCGGCCTCGGGGGCGAAGAACGCGGTGTCGGCGATGCCGGTCGACGCGAGGTACTTCTCCGCCTTCTTCGCGACCTGGCGGGGGTCGCGGTGGTAGATCTCGCCGTTGCGCGGGTTGTAGATGTCGAAGACGATGACGAGCGTGCGCTCGGTGCGGAACGGGTCGACGAACGCGGTGGAGATGTCCGGGATGAGCTGGAGGTCCGACTCGTTGATCGACTGGAAGCCGCGGATCGAGGATCCGTCGAAGAGCTGGCCGACCGTGAAGAAGTCCTCGTCGACGGTCGACGCGGGGATGTTGAAGTGCTGCTGCACCCCCGGGAGGTCGGTGAACCGGATGTCGAGGAACTTGACGTCGGTGTCCTTGATGAACTTCAGGACCTCGGACGCATCCTTGAACAGGGGCTTGGACATTGCTGAGACTCCATCGATGCGTGGGCTGGCTGAGGCGTCAGCCGAGACGAGCGTATTGGGCCGGTGTTTCGGCGGTGTTACACGCGGCGCCCGAGCGAGCTCGGGAGGCGGAGTCAGCGCGGACGCGGCGCGCGCACGCGCGCGGGGTCCATCCCCTTCGGGATGGGGAGCGCCTTGTCGCGCTGCAGCGAGTTGAGCCGGCTGACGATCGAGCGGACCTCGGCGCGGCGCAGGACGTTCTTGTACTTGCGCAGCGTCGCGGGGATGCGGTGGAGCGCGACGGCGTCCTCGTCGGGCCCGACCCGCATGACGTGGATCGTGACGTTCGGGATGGTGCGCTGGATGATGCGGCGCTGCTCGTCGACGAGCCGCTGCGTCCGGGTCGAGGGGCCCTCGGCGATGAGCGCGACACCGCCCTTGCCGACGACCCGGTAGACGGCGTCCTGCGTCTTGGGGTTGATGCCGACCGGCATCGAGTCGCCCGTCCAGCCCCCGCGCAGGGAGTTCTCGATGACGGCGCTGACGGCTCCGGCCTGGCCCGCGATGCGGGTGTAGGCGGCTCTCTCCGCGCGGCGTCCGAGCACGATGAGGAGGAAGAGCAGCCCGAGCAGCACGCCCGAGATGATGACCAGGACGAGCCCGAGGACGTTGTCGCGGAAGAGCAGCACGCCGACGAGAACCGCGAGGAGGATCGGCGCGAGGCCCACGGCGATGAAGATCCACAGCGAGATCGGGTCCTCGCGGACGGTCATCTTGAGGACCGTCCACATCTGGGCGAGGCGGCCCGGCTCCTTGGGCGCCTTGGCGGTCTTCGTGCGGGCCATGGTGTCCATTCTAGGAGTCCGCTCGTGGCCGGACGTCCGGCCCTCCACAGGAGCTCGGTCGGTAGATCGATCCCCATTCGCGTCTCGCGCGGGCCTCGCGGCCGAGCGCCGGGGGCACGGTGGTCGCATGGACTCGATCGAGGTGCCGGCGCCGAGCGCGCTGCGGCTCGCGGACGCGCTCTGGCGGGCCCGCGGCGAGCATGTCGTCCGCCTCCGCGACGTCGAGGGCGGCCTCGATCCGTCCCACGGCGTCATCCGACTCATCCTCGATGCGGGGAGCGTCCCGCTCGCCGAGGTCCTCGCCCGCGATCTCGGACTCGGAGAGGCGGTCGCCATCCTCGTCCCGCTCGCGCGCTGCGTCGAAGGGCTCGCTGCGGCGCGGGTCGTCCACGGCGGCATCTCGATCGCCGCGGTCCGGCTCGACGAGCGCGGCGCACCCGTCCTCGGCGGCTTCGAGACCGCGCGGGTCATCGATGCGCACGAGGAGAACGCGATGGAGCAGGCGACCTGGAGGGCTGACCGGGTCGCGTTCTGCGAGCTCGCCCGTGACGTCCTCCTGGCGGTCGCCGACGCTCGCGCAGCGCGCGACGCCCTCAACGCAGGGCTCGCGACCGCCGGCGACGAGCGCGGATCGCTCGCCGCGTTCGCCGAGCGGCTGCTCGCGGCGGCGGCACCTGAGCCGGTCCGCCTCGGTCTGCCGCCCGCCGCGCGCGCTCCGGCTGACGACGCGGGCGAGGCGACCGGCCGCGCCCCGCGCTCGGACCTGCTCACCCGGCTGCGTGCTCGCGTCGGCCGCATCCGTCCGCGGTTCTGGGCGCCGGCACTCCTCGCGGTCGCCGGTCTGGCCGTGGCGCTCGCTGTCACGCCCGGCGACGGCGTTCCGCCTCTTGAGGACAGCAGGACGACGCCGAGTCCGGGGCCGACCCTTGCGAGTCCGGAGTCCGGCCTGCGGACGATCACCGCGCAGGATCCCGTCGCGGCCGTCCTCGCGCTTCGCCGCGACGCCCGTACCGCGACGCTCGTCGACGACTACGGCGACGTCGTGCTGCTGCGCGTCGAGACCGCTGCGGGGACCGAGGACATCCTCGTCGAGCGCGGCGAGGACGGCTGGCGCCTGCGCGAGACGCAGGTCGATGCGGATTGACTCAGATGCCGAGGTTCGCTGCGAACTCGCCCGCCTCAAGGCGGTTCTTCACCGCCGTGAGGTAGCGAGCCGCATCGGCGCCGTCGATGATCCGGTGGTCGTAGGAGAGCGCCAGGTACACGAAGGAGCGCACCGCGATCGCCTCGGTCCCGTCGACCTCGACGACCGCGGGGCGCTTCGTCACGATGCCCGTGCCGAGGATCGCGGACTGCGGAAGGAAGACGACCGGCGTGTCGAAGAGGGCGCCGCGCGAACCGGTGTTCGTCAGCGTGAATGTGCCGCCCGCGAGCTCGTCGGGCTTGAGCTGGTTGTTCCGCGTGCGGTTCGCGAGGTCCGCGATGCTCGCGGCCCACTGCGCGAGCGTCTTCCCGAGCGCGTCGCGCACGACCGGCGTGAGCAGTCCGCGGTCGGTGTCGACGGCGATCGAGACGTTCTCCGACGCGGGGTAGACGATGCTGTCCCCGTCGACGGTCGCGTTGATGATCGGGTACGCGGCGAGCGCCTCGGTCGCCGCGACGGCGAAGAACGGCAGGAACGAGAGCTTCTCGCCGGTCTTGGCGAGGAAGTCCGCCTTGACCTGGTCGCGGTACTGCGCGACCGCGGTCACGTCGACCTCGACGACGGTCGTGAGCTGTGCGGTCGAGTTCATCGACAGCACGGCGCGCTCGGCGACGACCTTTCGCAGCCGGGACATCGGGGCGGAGGTGCCGCGCAGCTCCGAGGTCGCGGGGACGGCGGTCGGTGCGCTCGGCGCCGGCGACGCCTGGGTCGCTGCAGGGGCGGCCGCCGCGAGGACGTCCTCCTTCGTGATGCGACCACCGACGCCCGTGCCCTTGACCGAGTCGAGGGCGACCCCGAGGTCGTTCGCGAGCTTGCGCACGATCGGGGTCAGGTAGCCGACCGTCTCGGCGCTCTCCGCGGCCGGCGCGACCGCCGGTGCGGGGGCCGCGGGCGCAGCCGCCGGGACGGCGGGTGCGGGAGCCGGCTCAGGGGCAGGAGCGGGCGGCGCGGCAACCGGCTCCGGCGCAGGAGCGGGCGTCGCGGACACGGGCTCGGGCGCAGGCGGTGCGGCGGCCGGCTCGGGGGCGGCGGCGACGGGCGCGGGCTCCGCGACGGGCTCGGGCGCGGCAGCGGGAGCCGTCGGCTCGGCGGCAGGCGCATCGCCGGCCTCGCCGATGCGGGCGAGCACCGCGCCGACCTCGGCCGTGTCGTCCTCGGCGACGAGGATCTCCTGGAGCACGCCTCCGAACGGCGACGGGATCTCGGTGTCGACCTTGTCGGTCGAGATCTCCACGAGCGGCTCGTCGACGGCGACCGTGTCGCCGACCTGCTTGAGCCACCGCGTGACGGTGCCTTCCGTGACGCTCTCGCCGAGTGCCGGCAGGACGACGTCGCTCATGGTGCTGTGCTCCTTCTCAAGGGACGTTCAGATCGCGTGCAGGGGCTTGCCTGCAAGGGCGAGGAAGGCCTCGCCGAGGGCTTCGTTCTGGGTGGGGTGCGCGTGGATGAGCGGCGCGATGTCCTCGGGGTACGCCTCCCAGTTGACGACGAGCTGCGCCTCCCCGATGAGCTCGCCGACCCGGGCGCCGATCATGTGCACGCCGAGGACGGGGCCGTCCTTGAGGCGGACGACCTTGATCGATCCCGCCGTGTGCAGGATGTGGCTCTTGCCGTTGCCGGCGAGGTTGTAGTTGTAGGTCGCGATCGCGTCGGCGCCGTGCGCCTCGACCGCCTTCGCCTCGCTGAGGCCGACCGACGCGACCTCGGGGTCGCTGTAGGTGACCTTGGGGATGTTCGTGTCGGAGACCACGACGGGCCCCAGGCCCGCGATCTCCTCGGCGACGAAGATGCCCTGCTGGAAGCCGCGGTGCGCGAGCTGCAGACCCGGGACGATGTCGCCGACGGCGTAGACGCCCGGCACGCCCGTCGCGAGGCGCTCGTCGGTGATGACGAAGCCGCGGTCGATCGTCACGCCCGCCTCCTCGAATCCGAGGCCGGCGGTCGCGGGGCCGCGGCCGACCGCGACGAGGAGGATGTCGCCCTCGATCGTCTCGCCGTTCTCGAGCGTCACGGTCACGCCGTCGTCGGTCTGCGTCGCGGACTGGAAGCGCACCCCGAGCTTGAACTCGATGCCGCGCTTGCGGAAGGCGCGCTCGAACTGCTTCGAGATCGACTCGTCCTCATTCGGCACGAGGTGGGGGAGCGCCTCGATGATCGTGACGTCGGCGCCCCAGGACTTCCAGACGGAGGAGAACTCGACGCCGATGACGCCGCCGCCGAGGACGATGGCCTTCTTCGGCACGAAGTCGAGCTGGAGCGCCTGCTCGGAGCCGATGATCCGCCCGCCGAGCTCGAGCCCCGGGATCGTGCGGGTGTACGAGCCGGTCGCGAGCACGACGTTCTGACCCGTGTAGGTGTCCTCGCCGACCTGGACGGTGCGGGGCGCGACGAGCTTGCCCTCGCCTGCGACCGTCGTGATCCCGCGCGCCTTGAGCAGGCCCTGAAGGCCCTTCCACTTCGACTGGATGACCTCGTCCTTGTACGCGAGCACGCCCGGCACGTCGACGCCCTGGAACTGCGCGGTCACGCCGAACTTCGCGGCGTCGCGCGCACCGTCGGCGATCTCGGCCGAGTGCAGGAGCGCCTTCGTGGGGATGCAGCCGACATGCAGGCACGTGCCGCCGACCTTGTCCTTTTCGACGAGCGCGACGCTCATCCCGAGTTCGGTCGCCCGCAGCGCGGCGGCGTAACCGCCGCTGCCGCCGCCGAGGACTACGAGGTCGAAGGTCTGCTCTGCCACTGTTCGGTGTTCCTTAGCTCTCGTGAAGCGATTCGGGGATTGCCCCGGACAACCCTACTCGCCCGGCGCGAGGTCCGCGGCGAGCGCGACGAGCGCCCGGACGGCGACGCCGGTCGTCCCGGACGCGGTGTAGCCGTACGCGCCGCCCTCGTTGTTCGCAGGTCCTGCGATGTCGAGATGGGTCCATGGGATGCGCGGCGCGCCGGCCTCCTCGGACACCGTGCCGACGAAGTCCTGGAGGAATGCGCCCGCGATGAACATGCCGCCCGCGGGGGCGCCCATCTTGACGTTCGCGAGGTCGGCGACGTCCGACTTGAGCATCGGCCGCCACTCGGGGCCGAGCGGGACGCGCCAGAAGTCCTCGCCGACGCGGGCGGCGGCCGCGACGACGCGATCGGTGAGCTCGGGGTCGCCCATCGCGGGGGTCGTGCGGAAGCCGAACGCGGCACGCGCCGCCCCGGTCAGGGTCGCGACGTCGACGATCGCGTCGGGCCGCAGCTCGCTCGCCGCGACGAGCCCGTCGGCGAGCACGAGGCGCCCCTCGGCGTCGGTGTTGAGCACCTCGACGGTCGTGCCGCCCTTGATGGTGATGACGTCGTTCGGCCGCGTCGCGCTGCTGCCGATCATGTTCTCCGCGATGCAGAGGAACGCGGTGACGCTCGTGCGCAGTCCGAGACGGGCGGCGGCGAGGACGGCGCCGAGCACCGTCGCGGCGCCCGTCATGTCGTACTTCATGCCGACCATCGACGCGGCGGGCTTGAGCGAGAGCCCGCCGGTGTCGAACGTGATCCCCTTGCCGACGAGGGCGAGATGGCGCTCGGCGCCCGCAGGCCGGTACTCGACGACGACGAGCCGCGGCGGGTGGACGGAGCCCCGCCCGACGGCGAGGATCCCCGTGTACCCCTCCGCGGCGAGCGCATCGGGCCCGAGCTCCCGGGCGGTGATCGGGGCGCCGTCGCGAGTCGCGCCGGCCACCTCCTCGAGCGCGCGCGCGGCGAGGGCGGCGGGGGTCAGGTCGTTCGCCGGCGTGTTGACGAGATCGCGGACGAGGTGCACGCTGCCCGCGACCGCGCCGGCGCGGGTCACGGCGTCCTCGCCGATGTCCGAGGCGCCCGCGAGGACGATCCGGCTCGGCGCGGCCGACTTCGGATCCGGCTTCGATCGGTAGCCGGAGAACGCGTAGGCGCCGATCGCCGCGCCCTCGAGGAGCGCGACCGCCTCGTCCTCGCCGGCGAAGGGCAGGCCTAGGACGATCGTGTCCACGCCGCGGAGCTGACGGGCCGCGGCGCCGGCGGCGCGACGGAGCGAGTTCGCATCGCGTTCGTCCGACCCGACGCCGATCAGGGCGACCGTGGTCGCCGCGAGGGACTCGGGCGCGGCGAGCCTGGTCAGCTCGTCGGCCGCCCCCGTCAGCGCGAGCGCGTCGGCGACGGCCTGGAGCGCGGGGAAGGCGCCCTCGGGGAGGACCCGGGGTCCTCCCGGCGTCTTCTCGACCGCGACGACGAGCACGTCGCCTTCCGTCTCGGCAGGCGGTGCGGGCGTGGTCGAGAGGGCCGGGAGGGTCACGGCTCAATCCTACGAGCGCCCGACTGGGCGGTGTTCGCCCACAGCGTCGCCCACGCGCCGCCGCCCCTGATCGGCCCGCGTAGGCTGAAACGGTGCGTGATCCCGAGGAGCTCTACGAGGTCGTCGGCGACCTTGATGCGATCCCGCGCGGGCTCGATCTCGTGGCGGGGCTGACCGGGTTCGCGGACGCCGGGAGCGTCGTGACCCAGCTCGGCGGACACCTGCTCGACGAGCTCACGAGCGACGAGATCGTCCGCTTCGTGGGGGACGAGCTGCTCGACTACCGCTCGCGACGGCCGATCATGACGTTCGACCAGACGCAGCTCACCGAGTTCCGTCCCTACGAGCTCGGCATCCACCTCGTCCGAGACGAGCTCGACAAGCCGTTCCTGCTGCTGACGGGATACGAGCCGGACCTGCAGTGGGAGCGGTTCACCGCGGCGCTCATCGGGCTCATCGATCGGCTCGGGGTCGCGCGGACGACGTGGGTGCACGCGATCCCCATGCCGGTCCCGCACACCCGGCCGATCCGGGCGACGGTGAGCGGCAACCGCGCGGAGGTGACGGAGTCGCTGTCGATCTGGCGGCCGACGACGCAGCTGCCCGCGACCGCGATGCACCTGCTCGAGTACCGGCTCCAGGAGACCGGCCATGCGGTGACCGGATTCGCGCTGCTCGTCCCGCACTACCTCGGCGACACGACCTATCCGACCGCGGCGGTCACCGCCCTCGAGTCGATCACGGCCGCGACCGGGCTGATCTTCCCGACCGACGCGCTGCGCGAGGAGGGGCGCGAGCTCCTCGGCCGGATCGAGGAGCAGGTCACGAGCAACGACGAGCTGCGTCGGCTCATCGAGTCGCTCGAGCAGCGGCACGACTCGTACATGGAGGACAACCCGCTGCCTTCGCCGCTCACCGACAGCGAGGGCGGTCTGCCGACGGCCGACGAGATCGCGGAGGAGCTGCAGAAGTTCCTCGCCTTCCGGCGGGACGAAGGGGACTCCGGGACCCTGACGTGAGGGGCTGGCGCCCGTACGCGGTCTTCATCGCCGCGTGCGTCGTCTACATGGCCGCCGTGCTGCAGCGCTCCTCGCTCGGCGTCGCCGCCGTCGAGGCGACCGCGCGCTTCGAGGTCGCCGCGACAGTGCTGTCGTTCCTCTCGGTCGCGCAGATCGTCGTCTACGCGCTCCTGCAGATCCCGGTCGGGATCATGATCGATCGGCTCGGCCCGCGCGCGCCGATCCTGATCGGCGCCGCGGTCATGGCGCTCGGGCAGACGCTCGTCGGCGTCACGAGCGACTTCGGGCTCGCCGTGCTCGGTCGCATGCTCGTCGGGGCCGGCGACGCGATGACGTTCACCGCGGGCATCCGGCTCATCGCGATGTGGTTCCCGGCGAGCCGCGCCCCGGTCATGACGCAGGTCTTCGCGCAGGTCGGGCAGATCGGGCAGGTGCTCTCCGCCTTCCCCTTCATCCTGCTCCTGCACGGAGCCGGCTGGTTGCCCGCGTTCATCTCCGCCGCCGCGCTCTCGGTCTTCGGGGGGCTCGCGGTGCTCGTCGTCACCGCGACCGCGGGGACGCCGCCGAATCCGTTCCACCCGCATCGAATGGGCTTCACGCAGACCCTCTCGCACCTGCTCGAGGCGCTGCGCCGCCCGGGCACGCAGATGGGCTTCTGGACGCACTTCACGCTGCAGCCGAGTCTGACGATGTTCACCCTGCTCTGGGGCTTCCCGTACCTGACGGTTGCGGTCGGGCTGAGCCCGACGGTCGCGACGCTCCTCTTCATCGGCACGGTCGTGCTGTCGGCCATCGTCGGCCCGATCCTCGGCATCCTCTCGGCGCGCTTCCCGCTGCGCCGCAGCAACATCACGCTCGGCACGATCGGGGCCATCCTCGCCTGCTGGATCGCGGTCCTCGCCTGGCCCGGCCCGCCGCCGCTCTGGCTGCTCATCGTGCTCATCGCCTGCATGACGGTCGGGGGACCGGGCAGCATGATCGGCTTCGACTACGCGCGCACCTACAACCCCGCTCGCTCGCAGGGCTCGGCGAACGGCGTCGTCAACGTCGGCGGATTCCTCGCCTGTTTCGTCATCATGTTCTTCGTCGGCGTGCTGCTCGACGTGCTGCGCGACCGGGGGGCCGCGGATTCGGTCGCGGCGCTGTACTCGCTCGACTCGTTCCGCATCGCGTTCCTCGCTCAGTTCCCGGTCATCGGGCTCGGCATCGCGATGGTCATCCGGCTGCGGATCCGCCTGCGGCGCCAGCTCAAGGACGAGGAGGGCATCACGATCGCCCCCCTGTGGCTCGCGATCGCCCGGTCCTGGAAGCGGCGCGGCGCGGCGGCCTCGAGCATCGGGTCGGATGTGCGAGAATAGACGACCGGACCCTGTCAGGCCGTCTGGTGCGCGAGTCGCTCGTCGCATCGGACTTGACAAGGGTCTTACTCGTGCCCGCGACACCTGGAGGATGAAGGATGGCGAGGACGACCACGAAGACCGCTGAGCCCGAGGCGAAGGCGGCGACCGGCACGCGGACGGCGAAGGCGGCGACCGCTCCCAAGGCGGCCACGAAGACTGCGCCCGCGAAGACGGCTCCGGCCAAGTCCGCTCCCGCCGCGAAGACGGCGGCGAAGGCTGCCGCTGCGAAGGCTGCCGCTGCGACGAAGGCCGTGCCGGCCAAGGCGAGCGCCGCCAAGACCGTCGAGGCGACCGAGGCGAAGCCCGCCCGCAAGACTGCGGCCAAGCCCGCGGCCCGGCGCGGCGCCAAGTCGACTGCGCCCGTCGACGAGGACGAGCTCGAGGCCGCCGAGGACGACGAGTCCGTCGCTGAGCCCGAGGACGCCGACGAGGAGGAGGCGCCCGAAGCGGGCGACGACGCCGAGACCGCGGCGACGGATGCTGCCGACGACTCCGACTCGGACTCCGATGACGAGGACTCGCCGTCGACGGGCAAGGACGAGGAGCTCCCGACCGGCGCGATCCGGCTGAGCCTCGTCGACGACGAGGACGACGTCCCGCTCCAGTCGACGCAGATCACCGGCGCGACCGCGGACCCCGTCAAGGACTACCTCAAGCAGATCGGCAAGGTCGCGCTGCTCAACGCCGCGGAGGAGGTCGAGCTCGCGATGCGCATCGAGGCGGGCCTCTTCGCGGAGGAGAAGCTCTCGAAGATGAAGGCGGACGAGGTCCGCTCGAAGCTCGGCCGCGAGCTGACGATGGTCGCGAAGGACGGCCAGCGCGCCAAGTCCCACCTGCTCGGCGCGAACCTCCGACTCGTCGTCAGCCTCGCGAAGCGCTACACGGGCCGCGGGATGCAGTTCCTCGACCTCATCCAGGAGGGCAACCTCGGCCTCATCCGTGCCGTCGAGAAGTTCGACTACACGAAGGGCTTCAAGTTCTCCACCTACGCGACGTGGTGGATCCGGCAGGCGATCACCCGCGCGATGGCGGACCAGGCGCGCACGATCCGCATCCCCGTACACATGGTCGAGGTCATCAACAAGCTCGCGCGCGTGCAGCGGCAGATGCTGCAGGATCTCGGCCGCGAGCCCACTCCCGAGGAGCTGAGCCGCGAGCTCGACATGACCCCGGAAAAGGTCATCGAGGTGCAGAAGTACGGCCGTGAGCCGATCTCGCTGCACACCCCCCTCGGCGAGGACGGCGACAGCGAGTTCGGAGACCTCATCGAGGACACCGAGGCCGTCGTCCCGGCTGACGCCGTCGGGTTCACGATGCTGCAGAAGCAGCTCGAGCAGCTCCTCGACTCGCTCTCCGAGCGCGAGGCCGGAGTCATCCGGATGCGCTTCGGTCTCGGCGACGGCCAGCCGAAGACGCTCGACCAGATCGGCGACACCTTCGGCGTCACCCGGGAGCGGATCCGCCAGATCGAGTCGAAGACCATGGCGAAGCTGCGTCACCCCTCCCGGTCGCAGGCGCTGCGCGATTACCTCGAGTAGGACGCGAGCCCACGAAGCATGCTCCGAGACGTCCTGGCGATCGCGATCGGCAGGCTGACCAGGTGGGCCGTCCTGCTCGTGCGCCCCGGCGGCGGGACCGCGATCCCCGGCCGCGTCGTCGAGCGGATCTCGCCCGGGCTCCTGGCCCGGATCCTGCGACAGCCGCGCCTCGTCGTCGTGACCGGCTCGAACGGCAAGGGCACGACGACGAAGATGCTCGCCGCGATCCTCGCCGAGCACGGCCTCGACCTCTTCACGAACAAGCGGGCGGGCAACATCACCCGCGGCATGCTGAGCGACCTCATCACGGTCATCGACTGGCGCGGCCGATTCCGGCACGAGTACGCCGTCATGGAGATGGACGAGGGCTACGCCGCGCTGACGCTCGAGCAGGCGCCCGCCGAGGTGACCGTGCTGCTCAATGTCATGCTCGACCAGCTGCACCGCTGGGGATCGCCCGATGTCGCGGCCGCATACATGCAGCGCGCCGCCCGCTCGACGACCGGGACCCTCGTCGTGAACCGCGAGGACCCGCACCTGCGCGGCATCGTCAAGGTTCTTCGACTCGCTCCGCTCGCTCAGGGACCGGCTGCCGGGCGCGCCGAGATCCGCACCTTCGGGGTCGCCGACGAGGTCCTCGAGGCGCTCCCGCACGGGCTCGGCTCGGCGCCGGCGTTCGGGGTCGACGCCCCGCGCGGCGACGACCCGGCTGCGACCCGTGTCGTCGCCTACCAGGGCGACCGAGCCTCGATCGAGCTCGGCGCCGCGGGGCCGCACGCCGGCGCCGTCCTCGCCGTCCGGCTCCCGTCGAGGGGCATCCACCTCGCGGTCGACTCGGCCGCTGCGATCGAGGCGGCTCGCGCCGTCCTCGGCGAGGCGTTCGACCCCGGCGCGACCGTTCGAGCGCTCGGCGCATCGACCTCGATGTGGGCGCGCGGAGAGCAGGCGCTCGTGCGAGGCAAGCGCGTCGCGTTCTACCTCGCGAAGAGCCCGCCCTCGACGCAGGTCAACCTCGACGACCTCGAGCCGGGGCTCGACCAGGTCATGATCATCGCCGGCAGGGACATCCCGGATCCCGCGATGCTCTGGCCGATCGACTGGGGCCGGATCGACCGCGTGCGCGTGCTCGGCGGGATGCAGGCCTACGAACTCGCGATGAAGCTCGCATACGAGGGCATCGAGGTCGAGGAGATCATCGAGGACGTCGAGGAGGCGGTCGACGCCTTCCTCGCGCTCCCGGACCCGGAGCACGGCGAGAAGACCGTCTTCTTCTCGGCCGACGGCATGCGCCGCGCTCGGCGCCATCTCGGGCTCTACGACGCGGACACGGAGCGGGCGTCGTGAGCGCCGTCCGCGTCCTCGACCTCTTCCCGGGGCACTTCGATCAGAACGGCGACAGCGGCAACCTGCTCGCGCTGCACAGGCGCCTCGAATGGTCCGGATTCGACGTCGAGCAGGTCCGGATCGACCGGGGTGACGCCTGGCCGACCGCCCAGCCGGACTTCGTCCTCATCGGCGGCGGCTCGATCCCGGCCCAGCGCGACGCGCTCCCGCATCTGCTCGCGGAACGCGATCGGCTGCGCGAGTGGGTCGCGGCGGGCACCGCATACCTCGCAGCAGGCGGCGGCTACGCGCTGAGCGCGACGACGCTGCGGCTGCCCGGCGAGGGGGAGGATCGCGAGGGGCTCGGCATCGTCACCGGCCGCGCGATCGTGCTCGACGCGCTGTGCTCGGGGCCGATCGCGTTCCGCTCGGGGCGGCACGGCGTGCTGCACGGCTTCGTCAACCTCGCGCAGCGCGTCGTGCTCGATGACGCGGCGCAGGCGCTCGGCACGATCGAGGTGGGGCCCTGGCCCGACTCGGCCGGGGGCTCGGAGGGCGCCGAGGCCGGGACCGTCTACGGGACGCACGCGCACGGTCCGATCCTGCCGAAGAACCCCGCCTTCGCCGACGCCGTCATCCGCGCGGGCCTCGCCCGCCGCGGACTTGCGGATGCCTACCGGCTCGAGGCGCGTCACGCGCACGTCGACGGCCTCGCGCGCCGCGCCCGAGCCTCGCTCGCCGCGCGACTCGGTCAGGCCCCGCCCGACTAGAAGTCGATGACCTCGCGGAAGCGCGGCATGAGCCCCGTCTTGACGCCCGTGAGGCTCGGCTTCATCTGGAAGCCGCCGGTGTTCCAGTTGCCCTCGACGATCGCGACGCCGTCGGGGAGCACCGCGACGTCCCAGCCGACGAACCGGACCTGCGGCACGATGCGCGCGGCCTCGTCGAGGGTGCGGATGATCTCGTCGTAGCGCGGCACGCGGAAGCCCACAATGGCCTTGCCGGTGACGGGGTGCTCGGAGTAGGTGCGCGAGCGGATGTCGAACGCGGGATAGCGGGCGACGCCCTCCTCGTCGAGGATCGTGTACATCCCGCCGGAGCCGAAGTTGTCGACGTCGGCGTCGTTGCCGAGCTTGAGCGCCGCTGCGAGGACGTGCAGCCGCTCGCCGTCGAAGAAGGTGATGACGCGCAGGGTGTTGACGCTCCGCGGCGCGAGCGCGGCGAGCTCGGGATGCTGCTCGATGAACTCCTCGATGAGGATGTGCCCGCTCGCGATGAGCTCCTCTCGGAACGCCGCGGCATCGCTCACCCCGGCGGCCTCCCGGCGCCAGACGCCGTGGCCGTGGACCGAATCGGGCTGCTTGACCATGACGACCGGGTGACGCGCGAGGAAGGCCGCGATGTCCTCCGGCGTCGCGGTGCGCGCGTCGAGCCACTCGCGTCCGAGGTACCGGTCGAAGAGCGCGTTGAACTCGGCCTTGTCGGCGAGCAGGTGCCGGTACTCGGGATCGTTGTGGCGGGCCGCGATGCGATCGAAGTGCGTGCTCGTCATGAACGTCGCCCGCTCAGCGGGCGTGAGCAGGTAGAACTCGTACTCCTCGTAGTCGAGATAGCCCGCGCCATAGCTGATCGAGCATCGGACCATGTCGATGAGGATCGACAGCCGCGTGCGGCCCGTGCGCTTCGCGATCTCGCGCGCGACCCGCCGCATGTTCGCGGTGTCGAGGCTGCGCAGGCGCGCCAGGTAGTACTTGACGCGTCTCACGCGGAAAGTCTAGGTGTCGGCGCGCCGCGGTCCGCGGCCACTCGACGCGCGGGCGAGGGGCCTCGCCTCAGACGGCGGCGTCCGCGAGCAGCCGGGCCGACTCGTCGTGCCAGTCGAGCGCGGTGTCGGAGAGCTTGTCGCGGAACTTCGTCCCGTGGTGGGCGCAGAAGTAGAGGTCGCCAGAGGCCAGCGTGACCCTGACATAGGCCTGCGCGCCGCAGGAATCGCACCGGTCGAGCGCGGAGAGCTCGTAGGTCGCAGTCTCATCAGTCGTGATGCCGTCGGCGATCTGAGTCATGTCCCGCTCCTTTAGCTCCGAGTGACGCCTCGTGAAATCCGGTGCCTAGATGTAAACACACGAAGCCTGCGACTCGGTGCCCGACGCGTCATCGTTTCGCTCATGGCTTAGCCACGCGGGTGCATAGGCTCGTCGACATGCGCCTGTGCGTCTTCTCCGGCTCGAGCCCGGGTCGTTCTCCCGCCTACGCCGATGCGGCCCGCGATCTCGGCGACGCGCTCGCCAGGTCGGGCATCGGCCTCGTCTACGGCGGCGCCTCCGTCGGGCTTATGGGCGTCATCGCCGACGCCGCGCAGGCGGCCGGCGGCGAGGTCATCGGCGTCATGCCGCGATCGCTCATGGAGAAGGAGATCGGGCACCCCGGCCTCACCGATCTCCGGGTCGTCGGCTCGATGCACGAGCGCAAGGCGCTCATGGCGGAGCTCTCGGACGGCTTCATCGCGCTGCCGGGCGGGGCGGGCACGCTCGAGGAGCTCTTCGAGGTCTGGACCTGGGCGCAGCTCGGGCATCATCGCAAGCCCTGCGCGCTCTACAACGTCGAGGGCTACTACGACGCGCTCGCCGCGTTCCTCGATCAGACGGTCGAGGAGCGGTTCGTGAAGCAGGCGCATCGCGAGATGCTGATCGTCGAACGCGATCTCGACGCGCTGCTCGCGGCGATCGCCTCGTACGAGGCGCCGCTCGTCGACAAATGGATCGGCCGAGCCGCGACCTGAGCCGTTTCGCTCGCCGCCCGGGTCGGAGGTCGCGCCTAGGCTTGAAAACGTGGCGACGGAGTACTCGGCGAGACACCTTTCCGTGCTCGAGGGGCTCGAGGCGGTGCGCAAGCGTCCCGGCATGTACATCGGCTCGACCGACTCGCGGGGCCTCATGCACTGCCTGTGGGAGATCATCGACAACTCGGTCGACGAGGCGCTCTCGGGCGAGGGCTCGACCATCGAGGTCGACCTGCATGCGGACGGCTCCGTCGAGGTGCGCGACCGCGGTCGCGGCATCCCGGTCGACATCGAGCCGAAGACGGGGCTCTCGGGCGTCGAGGTCGTCTTCACGAAGCTGCACGCCGGCGGGAAGTTCGGCACCGGCTCGTACGCTGCCTCGGGCGGACTCCACGGGGTCGGCGCGTCCGTCGTCAACGCGCTCTCGGAGCGGCTCGACGTCGAGGTCGACCGCGACGGCAAGACCTGGGCGATGTCGTTCCATCGGGGCGAGCCCGGCGTCTTCGCCGACGGCGCGGGCGGCCCGCGCCCGGACGCCCCGTTCACGCCGTTCGACGACTCGAGCGAGCTGCGCGTCGTCGGAAAGGTCGCGAAGGGGACGACCGGGACGCGCGTGCGCTACTGGGCCGACCCGCAGATCTTCACGAAGGGTGCGAGCTTCCAGTCGGCCGAGCTGACCGAGCGGCTGCGTCAGACCGCGTTCCTCGTGCCCGATCTGCGACTCGATCTCATCGACCAGACGGCCCCAGACGGTCCGCACCGGGAGAGCTTCCACTTCGCGGGCGGGATCAGCGAGTTCGCGGATCACCTCGCGCCCGACGCGCCCGTCACCGACACCTGGCGGATCCAGGGCACCGGCCAGTTCAGCGAGACGATCCCGGTCCTCGACGATGCGGGGCACATGGTCTCCCGCGAGGTCGAGCGCGAGTGCCACGTCGACCTCGCCCTGCGCTGGGGCACGGGCTACGACGCCGTCGTGAAGTCCTTCGTCAACATCATCGCGACGCCGAAGGGCGGCACGCACACGGCCGGCTTCGAGCAGGGCCTGCTGCGCTTCCTGCGCGCCGCAGCCGAGAAGCAGTCGCGTCGACTCAAGCTCGGCAGCGACAAGATCGAGAAGGACGACGTCCTCGCAGGTCTCACCGCGGTGCTCACGGTCCGCCTTCCGGAGCCGCAGTTCGAGGGCCAGACGAAGGAGGTCCTGGGGACGCCCGCGGTCCGCCAGATCGTCGCGAACGTGCTCGCACAGGGACTCCAGGCGCGATTCGACTCGTCGAAGCGGGACGACAAGGCGCAGACGACGCTCCTGCTCGACAAGGTCGTCGCCGAGATGAAGGCGCGACTGTCCGCGCGGGCGCACAAGGAGACGCAGCGTCGGAAGAACGCCCTCGAGTCCTCGACGCTGCCGGCGAAGCTCGTCGACTGCCGTTCGAACGACGTCGCGAGGAGCGAGCTCTTCATCGTCGAGGGCGACTCGGCGCTCGGCACGGCGAAGCTCGCGCGCGACTCGGAGTACCAGGCGCTCCTGCCGATCCGGGGCAAGATCCTCAACGTCCAGAAGGCGTCGATCGCGGACATGCTCTCGAACGCGGAGTGCGCCGCGATCATCCAGGTCATCGGCGCGGGCTCGGGCCGGTCCTTCGAGCTCGATGCCGCGCGCTACGGCAAGGTCATCATCATGTCGGACGCCGATGTCGACGGCGCGCACATCCGCACGCTGCTCCTCACGCTCTTCCACAAGTACATGCGTCCGCTGCTCGAGGAGGGACGCGTCTACGCCGCGGTGCCGCCCCTGCACCGCGTTGTCGTGCAGCATCCCGGCTCGAAGCCGAACGACGTCGTCTACACCTACTCCGAGACCGAGCTGCAGACGGTGCTCGCGGGCCTCCGGAAGACCGGCAAGCACTACCAGGACCCGATTCAGCGCTACAAGGGCCTCGGCGAGATGGACGCCGACCAGCTCGCGACGACGACGATGGATCGCCGCGGACGGACCCTGCGCCGGATGCGCGTCGAGGACGGCGCCGCGGCGGAGGCGATCTTCGAGCTGCTCATGGGCAACGACGTCGCGGGGCGCAAGGAGATGATCGTCGCGGGGGAGGGATTCGACCGGGCACGCGTCGACGCGTAGCACGGCGGCTCGAACCGCCCGGAGCACATCGTGTACCGTGGGCCGGTGTCACCCGTTCAGGGGTGATGCCGACGACGACGATGTGGCGGGTGCGGGTGGTTCGCGACGAGGATCTCGAGGAGACCGCTTCGCCGTGCCCTCCCTGGTGCGTCAGCCTGCACGACGACGACCGCAGCGGGGCGCGCGTCCACCGGGGTCTTCGCCGGGTCGCCGACCTCAGAGCGCGACGCATCACGCACACCGCCGACGGAAGCTCGGCATCGGTCGAGGACACCCAGTTCACCGCCGGGCTCGTGCGCTACGGCAGCGACGACACGACGTGGCTCCGCGTCGAGACGCGCACCGGCGAACCGCTCGAGATCAGCATCGAGGACGCGAACCGGTGGATCGTGCTGATGGGCTCCGCCATGGTCGACGAGAGCGTTCGCGAGTCCTGACGCCCTCGTCGCGACGTCACAGGCCCGTGCCGATCGCGGCGACGACGCCGTCGAGGGGGCTGCCGGACGCGTCGCGCTTCGCCCCCGACGCAGGGAGCTCGCGGATCGCGCCGTCCGCGCCGTTCGCGAGCGCCGGCCCCCGGCCCGCCCAGGCGAGCGAGAGCGCGGACTCGCCCTTGAGGAAGGCGTGGGCGCGCACGCCCCCCGTCGCGCGCCCCTTTCCGGGGAACTCGTCGAAGCGCGAGACCTTCGCCCTGCCCGGGTCGGTGCCAGCGAGCGTCCCATCGGGTGCCGAGATGGTGACGACGACGGCGTCCTCAGCGTGCTCGACGAGGCCGAAGAACGCGACGCGATCCTTCGCCGCGAGATTGATCCCCGCCATGCCGCCCGCGCCGAGGCCCTGCGGGCGCACCTGCGAGGCGGGGAAGTGGAGCAGCTGCGCGCCCGCGGAGATGAACACGAGCTCGGCCGCCTCGGAGCCCTGTCCGACGCCGACGAGCGCGTCGCCGTCCTTGAGCGAGATGATCTCGAACGCCGGCTTCGCGGGCCACTGGCCGCCCGCGATCCGCTTGACGACCCCTTCCGCGGTGCCGACGGCGACCGGTTCCGGTGAGGCGAGATCGACGAGGCCGAGGACCTGCTCGCCGCGTTCGAGCTCGAGGTAGTTCGAGACCCGCACGCCCGCGGACAGCAGGGCCGAGCCGGACGGCACGCTCGGCAGGTCGGCGGCGGTGAAACGGACGAGCCGCCCGGCGCTCGTGACGGCGCCGAGCTCGGCCCGTGCGGTCGTCGCGATCCGGGATCGGACGCCGTCGTGCTTGCCGCGGCGGGTCGCGCGCGGCGTCTCGAGGCCGTCGGCCTGGTCGATGCGGATCATCCGGCCCGTGGCGGACAGGACGACCTCGCACGGCGAATCGGGGACTTCGAGCGACAGCGGCTCCTTGCCCGCGCGACCCTTGGACGCGGGGCTTGCGCCGGCCGGCACGCTAGGGCCGCCTGCGCTCGAGGAGAGCAGGATCGTGCGCCGCGGGGTCCCCAGCCGCTCCGCGGTCTCGTCGAGCTCCTCGCCGACGAGTCGCACGAGCTCCGAGCGGTTCGCGAGGATCTCCTCGAGCACGCGGATCTCCTCGGCGAGCGAATCGCGTTCTGCCTCGAGCTCGACGCGGGAGAACCTCGTGAGCCGCCGCAGTCGCAGCTCGAGGATGTACTCGGCCTGCGGCTCGGAGAGGTCGAAGACGCTCATGAGGCGCGTCCTCGCCTCCTCCGAGTCGTCGGAGGTGCGGATGACCTGGATGACCTCGTCGATGTCGAGGATCGCGACGAGCAGGCCCTCGACGAGGTGCAGACGCTCCTTGCGCTTCGCGAGCCGGAAGGCGCTGCGCCGTCGGACGACCTCGAGCCGGTGGTCGAGGTAGACCTGGAGGAGATCCCTGAGCCCGAGGGTCTGCGGCCCGCCGCCGACGAGGGCGACGTTGTTGATCGAGAACGACTCCTCGAGCGGCGTCGCGCGATAGAGCTGCTCGAGCACGGCCTGCGGGCTGAACCCGGTCTTGATCTCGATGATGAGCCGGAGCCCGTGCTTGCGGTCGGTGAGGTCCGTGACGTTCGAGATGCCCTGGATCTTCTTCGATCCGACGCCGTCCTTGATCTTCTCGATGACCTTCTCGGTGCCGACCAGGTAGGGGAGCTCGGTCACGACGAGCGCGGCACGGCGCCCCGAGGAGTCGATCGAGACCTTGGCGCGCATCTTGAACGAGCCGCGACCGGTCTCATAGGCGTCGCGGATCCCGTCGAGGCCGACGATCGAGCCGCCGGTCGGCAGATCGGGTCCCGGGACGAACCGCATGAGCTCCGAGAGCGTCGCCTCGGGATGCGTGAGGAGATGCCGTGCGGCGGCGACGACCTCGATGAGATTGTGCGGCGCCATGTTCGTCGCCATGCCGACCGCGATGCCGCTCGCGCCGTTGACGAGGAGGTTCGGGAACGCGGCGGGGAGGACGTCCGGCTGGGTGAGCTGGTTGTCGTAGTTCGGGACGAAGTCGACGACGTCCTCGTCGAGGCCCTCTGTCAGCGCCATCGCGGCGGCCGTCAGCCGCGCCTCGGTGTAGCGCGATGCGGCCGGTCCGTCGTCGAGCGAGCCGAAGTTCCCGTGACCGTCGACGAGCGGCACCCGCATCGCGAACTCCTGCGCGAGGCGCACCATCGCGTCGTAGATCGACGCGTCGCCGTGGGGGTGCAGCCGACCCATGACATCGCCGACGACGCGGGCGCTCTTGACGTGCCCGCGATCGGGCCGCAGTCCCATCTGCGTCATCTGGTAGAGGATCCGGCGCTGGACGGGCTTGAGCCCGTCGCGGGCGTCCGGCAGCGCGCGCGCGTAGATGACCGAGTAGGCGTACTCGAGGAAGGAGCCCTGCATCTCGGTCGCGACATCGATGTCCTCGATGCGCTCGTCATCGGGCACGGGGACGAGGGTGTCGGCTGCGGCAGTCATAAGATCGGCGTCATGCTACCCGGGCCCTCGGACAGCGCCGCGAGCCTTGCCGATGTGCTGCGCGATTCCCTCGCCGCGGTCTCCGGTTCCCCGACGCGACTCGGGCTTCCCGCCGTCGATCGTGCCGCAGTGCTCCTCGTCGACGGGCTCGGCGCGGAGAACCTCCGGGCGCGCCCGGGCCACGCCCGGACGCTCGCGGCGGCGATGCGCACCCGGTCCGACGTCATCGCGACGGGCGCCCCGACGACGACGGCCGCCGCGCTCGCGACGCTCACGACGGGCGTCGGCCCCGGCATCCACGGCATCGTCGGCTACACCGCGCGCGTGCCCGAGACCGGGCTCGTCGTCAACCAGCTCCGCGGCTGGGACACCGGTGCGTTGCCCGCCGACTGGCAGCGCTCGGCGACGCTCTTCGAGACCGCACGGGAGCAGGGGGTGGAGGCGCTCGCGTTCGGGGCGGAGCGATACCGCACCTCGGGCTTCACCGGAGCGGTGCTGCGCGGCGCGCGCTACGTGCCGGGCCGGACGATCCGGGACCGGCTCGACGCCCTCGGCGATGCGCTCCAGGACCGCTCGTGGCGGGGGATCGCCTATGCGTACATCGCAGAACTCGATGTCGCGGCGCACGAGCGCGGGTGGGAGTCCGATGCCTGGGTCGGTGCGCTCGAGGAGGTCGAGGCCGGTGTGCGGCGGATCGCCGGCGTCCTCGGTCCCAAGGAGGGCCTCCTGGTCACGGCGGACCACGGCGTGCTCGACGTCCCCGAGCACGGCCGAGTGGTGATCGAGGACGGGTCGCCGCTCTGGGCCGGAGTCGCGGCGCTCGCGGGCGAGCACCGGCTGCTGCACCTGCATGCCGAGGAGTCCGTGGATCCTGCTGTGCTCGCGGGGAGGTGGCGCGATGCCGTCGACGACGAGGCCTGGGTCGTGACGCGCGAGGAGGCGATCGCCGCGGGGTGGTTCGGTCCCGTCGATCCGGTCGTGGTGCCGCGCATCGGCGACGTGCTCGTCGCGGCGCGCAAGCGCGTCGCCTACTACACCGAGAAGGCCTTCGCCGGCAGCGCGGGCCGGATGGTCGGCCAGCACGGCTCGTGGTCCGACGCCGAGACGAGGGTCCCCCTCCTCAGATTCGGCGCCTATGCCTGACCTCCGTTTTCAGGCGTGGGTCGCGTGTCGGGGGAGATATCCCCTCGACACGCCGCCCAGGCCTGAAAAGGGTGGGTGGGGTCAGGCGAGGTCGTCGTCGTCCGGGCGGGCGCCGAAGACGATCTCGTCCCAGCTCGGCATCGGCGC
>Ga0182744_1001357_pt1 | contig 21394 bp, 17 predicted proteins | sample eDN3rd30CKraftMG_FD_128525 | JGI IMG/M metagenome (GOLD analysis project Ga0182744, IMG submission 128525) | Enriched Miracle-Growth compost microbial communities from Emeryville, California, USA - eDNA 3rd pass 30_C Kraft MG (version 2) (version 2) ...
GAGCAGAAAGCGGGAGAAAGGGAACAGGACACAGGAAACAGGAAACAGTGACTGCACACGGGCACCGTCATTCCCGCGAAAGCGGGAATCCATGTTGGGTGGAGTAACATGGATCCCCGCTTCCGCGGGGATGACAGCTATCGCGGGCAGTCCCTGTTTCCTGTGTCCTGTGTCCTGTTCCCTTATTCTCACTTCCCCACCACCCCCTCCAGCCCGCCCGCGATGAGCGAGGCGATGTTGGCGATGATCACGGGGCGGGCGGCGGCGCCGGGGGTGACGAGGTACTTGGGCTCCCATACCGGGTGGAACCATTCCTTGAATTCGCGGACTCCGTGGAAATTGTAGAAGCGTTCACCGTGGCCATAGATGGCGGTGCCGAGCTGATTCCACAATGGCGTCACGGTCGATGCGTGGAGCCCGGACAGAGGCGCCATCCCGAGGTTGAACCAGCGATAGCCGTTCTCCCGCCCCCACGACATCAGCTCGGTGAGCAGGAAGCGCATCACACCCGGGGGAGCCGCGCTGGAGTAGCGCATCAGGTCTACCGAAAGCTCCGCCTTTTCACCCGACTCCCACAAGTTCGCGAACGCAACCGTCTCACCGCCTCGCTGGACGAGCGCGGCAGGGTAGCGCAATACATAATGCTCGTCGAAAAAGCCGAGCGAGAAGCGCTTCTCTCTCGTGTGCTTGCTCTCGAGCCATTCGTCCGAGATCTCGCGCAATCGCGGGAGCATCGCGCGCACGCGGTCGGGCCCGACGACCTCGAAGGAGCAACCGTCCTGCACGGCGCGTCGCCACGCACGACGAAGGTTGCGTCGCTCGGGGCCGTCCAGCGAAAAGTGCTCCAGCTCCACGCGCGCCTCCTCGCCGAGCTTCACCACGCTCAGGCCGAGGTCGAGGTAGAGATAGAGTTGCTGACGGCTCGCCTTGTAGAAGATCGCCCACCCTCCATGCTTGTCGCACAGCTCGACGAAGCGCTGAGCGAGCGGCGCCATCTCCTCGGGTGGTGCGACGGGATCGCCCATCGCGACCCAGCTCCTCCCCGCAACCGAGTACATCACGAAGCCCGTCTGCGTATCGTTCACCAGAACCGTCTTGTCGCCCAGGAAGACGAGATTCGCCTCGGCGTCCGGCGACGCGCGCACCACGGGGGCGAGCGCGTTCAGCTCATCGTCGGAAGGCAGTGTGCGGGCCGGGCGAGCGGGGCGCATCAGCCGGGCCACTGCCACTATGGTGAAGAGCGCGAGAACGCCGGCAGTCGCGCGTACGAAGCGCGGCGCCTGCGCGCGCAGCGAGAAATCCCAGAAGCGCGCCGCTCCGACTGCCGGATTCCCGTACGAGATCACGCCGAGCGCGACGGAGCCGAGTACCACGAGCAGGATCGCCACCACCCAGCCGCGCGTGAAGCGCTCCTCGGTAACACTCGCCTTCCGATAGAAGTAGCGTCTGCTGGGGATGAGCGCGGCCAGCATGAGCGAGAGGAGGATCGCCCCTTCGTAGTCCAGCTCCTTGAGCAGAGAGAACACGATCCCCGCCGCGAGCAGCGCTACCGTAAGGTGGAATGCCGCGTCGAGGCGGCGCTGGATTCCGCGCGCGAGGATCAGCAGGCCCGCGCCAGCCACGCTCCCGAAGAAATGCGAGACCACGATCACCGGGAGCGGAAGCACGTCGTGCAGCCAGCCGAGTCGCCCGGCGCGTGCCGGCGTTGCGCCCGAGAAGAGGAGGATCGAGCCGGCGAGAAAGGTGGTGATCGCGAGGATGCGCGGAACGACCGCCGGCGCCACGTGCCCCGACACGCGCAGGAGCCGCTCGAGCGGCTGCCTCTTGCGCAGCAGGAAGACCACCACGGCGAGGGCGGCGGCCAGTATGCTCGGTACCAGGTAGTGGACCACGCTCGCGTAAGCTCGGGCCGGACCCGGTCCGCGGCAATGGGGCCGTACCTTGTTACATCCCCCGTCGTGCTGACATTCTTGAATGCAACGTGCGACCCTCCCGCCGGAGACGCTCTCCGGATCGCGGGCGGCCACGCTACACCCGAGAGGAACTTTCCAGATGAAACGCCTGGCACGCGTGCTACTCGCTGCTTCAGCACTCGCTTCGCTCCCTGCGCCGGCGTCGCGCGCACAGGTCGCGCAGGGATCCATCGCCTACTCGCCGGGGAACTCGCGATATCGCATCACATCCGTGGTCACCCGCTCGCAGGAGTACGCCGGACAGCAGTCGGAATTCAGGATCACCAACGAGCAGCAGGTGAGCGTCGATCTCACCCGTGGCTCCAGCGACACGCTCGGCTTCAGATACACGGTCGACTCCAGCCGGGTGGACGCGGAGCCTCGGATTCCACTCCCCGATGTATCGCGGCTGATCGGCACCACCGTCAGCGGCACCATGTCGCCGCACGGCAAGGTGTACGAGATGACGTCCAACGCAGCCGACAGCGATGCGGATGCGCGCAACCTGGTGGAAGGGATGCGGCGCTTTCTCCCCCCGCTCCCCGAAGACGTGGCGGTCGGCAGAAGCTGGACCGACACCACCATCAACACGGTGTCCGGCAGTGGCGGGACGCTGGACATGACGGCCATCACCACATCGAAAGTCGTGGGTGACACCACGGTGCGCGGCGAGTCAGCGTGGCTCGTGCAACGCAGTTCGGTGATGTCGATCCACGGCACGCAGAATCAGGCGGGGCAGGAGCTGCAGGTGGAGGGGGATGGAACGGGGACCGGCACCCACCTGCTGGGGTCGAACGGCGTGTATCTCGGTTCCACCGCGGTTCAGCGGATGAACATGAAGATCACCATCCCTTCGACAGGTCAAACCGTGCCCGTTTCGCAGGTCGTGACGTCTATAGTGGAGAGGATCCGCTAGCCCGTGCGCCCACCACTATCACGATGAGACCGCGCAATGTCCGACACGGAGCGAATCGACCGTCTGGAAGGTGTCGTTCGAGCCCTTAACCAGCAGCTCGTGGAGCTCCGGGCAGAAGTCGTGGCGCTCGGGGGGAGGGCGCGTCCGGCCGCGGCCAGCGCTGCCGCTGCGGCGTCGATCCCGACGGCGGCGCCAGCACCGAAGGCAGCTACGACAGCGGCACCGAAGTCGGTACCCTCAGCGCAGCCGACGTCGCGCGCGGTGTACGAGAATCTGGCGAAGCTGAATTTCGAGGAGCTGATCGGACGGTACGGCACCATCGCGCTCGCCACGCTCGCCCTCCTGGCCGGGATGGGCGCGTTCCTCACGTGGGCAATCGCGCACGGGCTGCTCGGCCCGGCGCAGCGAGTGATACTCGGCGGACTCGGCGCGGCGGGCGTGGCCGCGATAGGGTGGTGGCTCCGATGCAGAGGTACGCTGCGCTTCGGCAACACGCTCCTCGCCATCTCGCTGGCGCTGGTGCATCTCGACCTCTGGGCAGCGGGCCCGCGCCTGCACGTGATCCCTTCATCGGTGGCGCTCGCAGTCACGGCCGTCGCATCGGTGGCGCTGGCGATGCTCGCCCTGCGCACCGAGGAGGAAACGCTCTTCTGCGTCGGCTTCGGCGGCGCGCTGCTCGCGCCTTTCGTCACCTCGACCGGGGGCGGGAGCGCGGTGGTACTGGCCACGTTCGGGTTTCTGGTGATCGCCGCGAGCATCGCCGCGCTCGAGAGCCGGAGCTGGCGCATCGCCACGGTGCTCGCCGGCATCGGCTGCTTCGTCTACTCGAGTGCGGCGCACGGTCTTCTGAACGCTTCGTCGCCGTGGGCGGAGCGCACGATCCCGATCGTGCTCGCGCTCGCCTGCGCGGGTGCGGCGCTGGCGTGGGGTGCGCCCGACTCGCGCGCGCGACTGGCGCTGGGATTTCTCGTCGTTGGCGCGGCGGCGCTCATCGGGTCACGCCTCACGGGACCAGTAGCGCCCGCCGCGGCGGCACTCGGTGTGATCGGCACGGTGGCCGCACTCGCCGCGCCCCGACGCGGCCCAACACCGGGACCGTGGAAGTTGGCAGCGAATGTCTTCCTGCCGCTCGGCTTCCTCATCGCTGCGGTCACGCGGCTCGCCGACGCGACTTCGACCACCGGCGCGTTGATGGCGACCATCTGGGTGGCGATAGCCGGCGCCGCAGCGATGCGCGACGAATCCGAGCGCGATATCCATCTGGTCACGGCATACCTGGCCAGCGCTTTCGCGATCGTCCTGGCGTCGAGCTCGCACCTGTGGTGCTGCGCCGTGGCGCTCGCGGCGCACGCGGCGCTCGCTTCGCTGGTCATGGCGAGGCGCAATTCGGCGGAACTGGTTGCACCGATCGCTTTCGTTCTCGCAGCCACGGCGCTGCTGGCCTTCGTGCTTCTCTTCGATCGTACCGCGTACGAGTACAGGCCCTTCCTCACGCTTCCCTCCGTGGCGGCGCTGGCGTGCACGCTGGCGATCGGAGTCTTCACGCGCTCGTGCAGGCGTGTCACGAAGCTCGATCTGGCGATCGTGGCTCCGCTTCCGGCACTCGCCGCTTTCATGTGGATCCGTACGGAGCTCGCGCACGCGTTCTCGCGCGACATGTCGGTCTTTCTGCTCATCCTCTTCTACGCGCTCGCGGGAATCGCCGCCATTTTTTATGGTCGTCGGCGCTCCTACCCTCAGGCTCGCGCGGTCGGGCTGGCGCTGGCGTGCTACGCCGCGCTCAAGGCGCTCGTTCACGCATGGACGCTATCGGCGATCGCTCTTCGGGTGGGCGCGTGTCTGCTCGCCGGTGCCTTCGTGGCGCTCGTGGCGTACTGGTATCGCGAGGAGTGAGCGAGCCGCCGCCGCGCATTGCGCGGGCGGCTCAGCCGGGTCGCTCCACGCCGCTCCGGTTGCTCGAGGCTGTCATTCCTCGCCGCGCCGCAGTCGCTTCTTTTCGCTCTGCCTTCGCTTATCCCTGAGGCGGGCTTCCTTTGCGGCACGCGACGGGCGCGTCGCGACGCGTTTCCGCGGCACAGCGAGCGCGCGCCGTAGGAGCTCCACGAGGCGCGCTTCGGCTGCCTCGCGGTTGCGAAGCTGGCTGCGATACTCGCTCGATACGACGCGAACGTAGCCGGCTGCGTCCGTGCGGCTCGCCAGCCGCTGACGCAGTCGGTCGCGCTGTTCGTCGGAGAGCGCGCGCGAGTCGCCGAGGTTCCAGAGCAGCTCGATGCGCGTGGACGAAGTGTTCACGTGCTGGCCGCCCGGCCCGCCCGAGCGGGTGGCGCGGAATTCGAGCTCGGAGCGGGGGAGCGACAGCTCGTCGCTCACCTCGAGCATGTCGCTCACGCCGATGCCTTCCCGTCGTGCGCCGCGCGGTGTACGCGCAGCGCCGCCACCCTGCGTCCCTCCATCGCCACGATCTCGAGCTCTCCACCCGGGAACGGTACCCGGTCGCCCACGGCCGGGAGCCGTCCCAGCCGCGAGAACACGTAGCCACCGAGCGTGGACCAGCTTCCGTTCGGGATCTGCAGGTTATGGTCGTTGCGGACGTCGATGAGCGAGAGAGAGCCCGAGAGCTCGAGCACGCCGTTCATCTCGAGCGCTTCGCGCGCGGCGACATCGTACTCGTCGGCGATGTCGCCGATGACTTCCTCGACGAGGTCCTCCATCGTCACGATTCCCGCCGTGCCGCCGTACTCATCGAGCACGACGGCCATGTGCGCGCGCGTTCTGCGCAGATCGTCCAGAACACGCTCGGCCGCGCGCGTGTCGGGCACGTACAGCGCCTGCCGAACGAAGCGCTCCAGCGAGAACGGCTCGGCGCCGTCATGCAGCCAGAGGTCCTTGGCGAGGAAGACTCCCGTAACGTCGTCGAGCGACTCGCGGTACACCGGATAGCGCGAATAGCGCTCACGGCGCACCACTTCCCACACCTCTTCCTCCGTGCTCTCCAGCGGCAGCGCCACGATCTCCGTGCGCGGACGCATGACATCGCGCACGCGCTTGTTGTGGAAGTCGAAGACGCCCGCGAGCATCTGCGAATCGGTTTCGTCCAGCAGTCCGTGCGCGTGCGTCTGCATCACCAGCAGTCGCAGCTCCTCCGGCGAGTGCACGCTCGAGCTTTCCGCTACCGTGTGCAGCCCGAGCAGCTTCAGGAACGCGTTGGCGGCGCCGTTCAGCACGGCGATGAACGGGCGCATGACCCAGGTGAATGCGCGCAACGGTCGCGTGACCCACACGCTCACCCCCTCCGGGTTGAGCAGTGCCATCGACTTCGGCGCGAGCTCGCCCAGCACGATGTGGAGGAACGTGATGAACAGGAACGCGACGGTGATGGCCGCGGCGCTGTGCGTCACTCCCGCGGCCACGTTCATCCCGGCCGCCTGGAAGAGCCTGTCCAGGAGCGACGCGACGGCGGCCTCGCCGATCCAGCCGAGCGCGAGCGAGGAAAGCGTGATCCCGAGCTGGGTACCGGAGATGTAGCGGTCGAGGTGCTGGAGCGCGCCCTGGACCACCTTGGCGCCGCGGTCACCCTGCGCGGCGCGCGAATCTATGCGGCTGCGGCGGACGCCCACGAGGGCGAATTCCGCGGCGACGAAGAATGCATTGGCAAGCACGAGCACGAGCACGGCGAGCAGGCGCAGCGCGATCGCGCCCATGGTGAGCTGCTCCGTCGGGCTATCCACGTAACTCCTCCAGAGCGTTGATCGTCGAAGATATAGCAAAATGCAGCGGTCGGCGCTCTCCCGGTATCGCAGGATGCAAGAGTTCTTCCGGGGCGCAGGTCGCCGCGCGCCCACGGCACGTGGCGCCTCCAGGTTCCAGGGTTTCGAATGTTCGAGCCAATTCGCGTTCTCCGCTGGCTGTACATAGGACGATTGTCGCTTGCGTTCTCGGTGTTTCTTGCCGCGCTCTTCGCGTGGCAGGACGCCGAGTCGCACTCCACGATGATCGCCTCGCTGGCCATCGTGACCGCGCTTGCCTTCACCGTCGCCTCGAGCTGGTACGGCGCGCTCCGGGGGCCCGAGTCACCCAGGCCGGCCGGCCGCGCGTTCTACTCGATGCAGGCGGTCTACGACGTGATCCTGGTGACCGCCGTGGTGCACGTGACCGGAGGTGGCCAGTCACAGTTCGCCGCTCTCTACATACTCGTCACCGCCGCGGCGTCGCTGCTCCTCCCCGCGACGAGCGCGCTGCTCATCGCCGCCTTCGGCATCGCTCTCTACACGGGAGACGTGCTCCTCTCGCAACATGGCGCGGACGATCTCAGCGTGTTCCTCCAGATCGGCGTCTTCGCCGCGGTAGCTCTTGGCGTAACATATCTCTCCGCGCGCCTTCAGGAGGCCGGCGGCGCCCGCGAGGAGCTCGAAGCGCGGCTGGCGCTCGCCAAACTGCAGGCGGAGGACATTCTCCACAACATACGCAGCGGCATCATCACCGTCGACTCGAACGGTATGCTCATATTCGCCAATCCGAGCGCCGGCGGCCTGCTCGGCTTCGACAATACGAGCGCGCGCGGCCACACGGTGCAGGAGCTCATCGCGGTACCTTCCCCTGGTCTCGCCGCCGCGCTCGAGCGTGCTGTGAAGCAGCGCGAACGCGTGACCCGGGGTGAAGCAACCATCACCCTGCACGGCCGCGCGGTGTCGATCGGATTCACGACTACCACGATGATGGCCGCCGGCTCGCCGGACCAGCTATCGGCCACGGTGATCTTCCAGGACATCTCCGACAACAAGCGGCTCGAGGAGCTGCGCATGCGCACCGAGCGGCTCGAGGCCGTCGCCGAACTCAGTGCATCGCTCGCGCACGAGATCAAGAACCCGCTCGCGTCCATACGCAGCGCCGTGGAGCAGCTCGCGCTCACCGCGGGTGCCAGCGACGACGAGCGCACGCTCGGCCGGCTGATCGTGCGCGAGTCCGATCGTCTGTCACGGCTCCTCTCCGAGTTCCTCGACTTCGCGCGGGTGCGCGTCACGCGCGGCGCCCTGGTGGATTTCGGCGGGATCGTGCGCGCCGCGGCGAGCCTGGCGGCCGGGAATCCGGATGGCGAGAAGAACGTCACGCTCGAATGCGACATCCCCGACGAGCCAGTGCTCATCGAGGGTGATGAAGACCTGCTCCATCGCGCCGTCTTCAACGTCGTGCTGAACGCGATCCAGGCATCGCCCCGTGACGGCACAGTCTCGGTCGTCCTTTCGGAGCTCTCCGCCGATCAGCTTCCTCGCGGCGTCCTCTTTCCGGAAGACGCCATCGCGCTTCACGTCCAGGATGAGGGCCCTGGCATCCCCGCCGACCTGAGAGACCGGGTGTTCGATCCATTCTTCACCACCAAGGCCGGCGGTACCGGTCTCGGGCTACCCATCGTCCACCGTGCGGTGGACGCACATCGAGGTGTCGTGTTCGTGGACAGCTCCGTGCGCGGCACGCGCTTCTCCGTGCTCCTTCCGCGCAGCCGGTTCGCAGAGGCGGAGGCAGCATGACGACCGCGACGCCGCACGGCGGCGTGAACGTGCTCGTGGTCGACGACGAGACCGGAATACTCGAGACGCTCGGCATCCTCCTGAAGAAGGAGGGATTCCAGGTTCGCACCGCGCTCGGTGGACGCAAGGGACTCGAGGAGATCGAGCAGCGCGCGCCGGACGTGGTTCTCACGGACGTGCGCATGCCTGGCGTGTCGGGCCTGGAGGTGCTCTCCAGCGCGCGCTCGCACGATCCCGACGTGCCGGTCATCCTCATGACGGCGCAGGCCGATCTGCGCTCCGCCATCCAGGCGGTGAACGAGGGTGCCTATCACTACATCCAGAAGCCCTTCGTAAACGATGAGATAGTGGCGATACTCCGCCGCGCAGCGGAGCATCGCTCGCTGCGGGTCGAGAATCGATCGCTTCGCCAGGAGATCAAGCGGCTCGACAGGAGCGTGAGCGGCGTTCCCGTGGGACGCAGCGAGGAGTGGCTTTCCGTGCTCCGTCTCGCCCAGACCGTCGCGCCCACCGATTCCACTGTGCTCATCCAGGGTGAATCCGGGACTGGGAAGGAGGTGATCGCTCGCTACATCCACGACCTCTCCTCGCGCGCAGACGCTTCCTTCAGTTCGATCAACTGCGGAGCGCTCCCGGAGAGTCTTCTCGAGAGCGAGCTCTTCGGGCACATGAAAGGTTCCTTCACGGGTGCAGTGAAGGACAAGACCGGGCTCTTCGCCGCCGCTGCCGGCGGTACGTTCTTCCTCGACGAGATCGGCGAGACCACGCCGTCCACGCAGGTGAAGCTCCTGCGCGTGCTGCAGCAGCGCGAGGTGATCCCCGTGGGCGGTACCGAGCCCGTTCCCATAGACACGCGCATCATCGCGGCAACCAATCGCGAGCTCGAAGAGGAGATGAAGCGCGGCGGCTTCCGTGGCGATCTGTTCTACCGCCTCAACGTGTTCGCGCTGCATCTACCGCCGCTGCGCAGACGGCGGGAGGACATACCGCTCCTCGCCGATGCTTTCCTCAAGCGCTCGGCGCGCGCTACGGGCAGCGAGCCGAAACACCTCGATGAAGCTGCGATCGAGCTGCTGCGAGCGTACGACTGGCCCGGCAACGTGCGCGAGCTCGAGAACGCACTGGAGCGCGCCGTGATTCTCACGGATGGCGAAGTGATCGGCGAGAGCGCGCTCCCCGAGCGGGTCGTGGAACGGCGCGCCGAGCCGCTCGTCTCCGATCGCGAAGGGAGCGCGAATCCCTCGCTGGAGGCGATCGAGCGCGCGTACATCCTGTGGGTGCTGCAGAACGAGGGCGGACAGAAGAGTCGCGCTGCGGAGGTGCTCGGCATCGACGTGTCCACCCTCTATCGGAAGTTGGCGCGCTACGGAGTCGAGGTGTGATCCGTTCGCTGTCGATGCCGGGAGTGCGTGCCCGCGGCCCGCGTGTGTCGGCGCCGAGAGTCTACACGACGCTGCGAGCGGAGGTTCTGCTCGGGCTCGCAGTGCTCGGCACCGCCGCGCTCGCGCTCGCGGCGCTCGACCTGATGGCGCTGCGCGCGCTCGTCGACAGCGGGAACGGCGCCCTCTACCTCGCGCTGCTCATAATCGGGAACGTGGTGCTGTTCGTCGTGCTCGGCTCGCTCCGGCTGCAGCGGCTGGTGGTCAGGCCGATCGACGGCGTGGTGGACGCGGTGGAGGCGATCGCCAACGGGGATCTCTCGCGCCGCGTTCCCCCGGGCGCGACGCGCGAGCTCGCGCGCCTTTCACACAGCGTGAACCGGATGACGGGCCGCCTCCTCGCCGAGCAGGCGCAGCGCGCACAGCTCGAAAAGGTGGCGAGTGTCGGCAGGCTGGCGGCCGGCGTGGCTAACGGGATCGACGAACCGCTCGCAGCCATCGCGGTGCACGCTCTAGCCCTGCGCGAATCGGTCGGCGCAAACGCGCGTGCAATCGAGGCGGTGGCGGCCATCGAACGGGAGCGCGCCCGGATCGACGGAATAGTGAATGGCATGCTGGACTACGCACGCGCCAGGGAGCGTGTGTCGCTCCCGATGAATCCCAACGACGCCGCACGCAGCGCGGTCCGACTGCTGTCGGAGCACGGAGCGTTGTGCGGCCTGCGCGTCACGCTGAAGCTGAGCGATGAGCTTCCGCCGCTCGACGGCGATCCGCACGAGATGGAGCAGGTCTTCGTCAACCTGCTTCTGAATGCGGCCGACGCGCTCGCGGGCGACGGGGCGGTGACGGTTCTCTCGGAACGAATCTCCTTCGCCGCGCTGTCCGGCGGCGCGCCGCGTCGTGCCGCCGACCCGGAGGACTTCGCGGTGGTTCGCGATCAGAGCGCGCGCGTGCGCGCGTGGCTGCATTCGGTCGGCGAACCGGAAGAAGTCATCCGGATCGTGGTCGCGGACACCGGGCCGGGCGTCCCGTGGGAGCAGCGCGAGCGGGTCTTCGACCCGTTCTTCACGACGCGGGAAGCAGGGAAGGGAACGGGGCTGGGGCTCGCGCTCGTGGCGCGCATCGTCGAAGGGCTCGGCGGTACGGTCTGGGTCCGAACCGCGCGTGAAGGCGGCGCCGCGTTCGTCATCTGCCTCCCGATAGCCGCGCCGGAAGAGCCGGACGAAGCGGTGGAGCTCCTGTACGATCCGCAGCCGATGCCAGTGCCATGAGGATTCTCGTCGTAGACGATGATCTCGGCGTGCAGGGCGCCGTCCGCAGCGCGCTCGCCGCGGACGGACACGAAGTGCGCGCTGCCCGCTTCGGCGACGAAGCGCTCATGGCGCTCGACGAGTTCAGCCCGGACATCGTGCTATGCGATCTTCGGACGCCGGAGACGGACGGGCTGGAGTTCGTGCAGACGCGCGCAGTGCGCAACGGCAGGCCGCTCGTGATCGCCATGAGCGAGGGAGACGATCGCGATGCTCCGATCGCCGCGATGCGACGCGGAGCGTACGACCACATTCGCAAGCCATTCGGTGACGAGGAGCTCGTTCGGCGAGTGCGACGGGCGGCCGAGCACGAGCAGCTCCGCTCCAGGGTGCGACGCCTCGAGTGGGAACTCGGCTCGCTCAGGGAAGTGGAGCTCGTGGGCGAGAGCACGGGCATCCGCGCGGTGGTCGAAGCGGCACGGAAGGTGGCGCGGCATCAGTCTACGGTGCTCATCACGGGTGAGCGGGGAACGGGGAAGGAGTCGATCGCGCGGCTCATACATCAATCGGGACCGCGCGCGAAGGAGCCGTTCGCGACGGTGAAGTGCGACGTGCTTCCGGACGTACTTCTGGAGAGCGAACTGTTCGGACACGTCGCCGGATCGTTTGCGGGCGCGGTGGCCGACGGCACGGGCCTGTTCGAGGAGGCGGATGGGGGGACTCTCCTCCTGGATGAAGTCGGGGAGCTTCCCGCCACGCTGCAGGTGAAGCTCCTGCGGGTGCTGCAGGAGGGCGAGGTTCGTCGCATGGGGTCGAACGGCTCCCGCAAGGTCGATGTGCGCGTGATAGCCGCGACCAGCCGCGACCTTGCTGCCGACGCAACGTCGGGTCGTTTTCGCGAGGATCTGTACTACAGGGTGAACGTCGTGAGTGTGCGACTTCCCCCGCTGCGCGAGCGGCGAGACGACATCCCATCCCTCGCGCTGCACTTCGTGCGAAAGCACGGCGCACGGCTCGGCTTCGCGAACGCCTCCATCGAACCCGATGCGCTCGTCCAGCTCGCCGACTATAGCTGGCCGGGGAACGTTCGCGAACTGGAGAATGTCGTCGAGCGCGCGCTGGTGATCTCCGGTGGCACCATTCGCAGCGGCAAACTCGCGGAGCTGGTTCAGCGGCCGCGCCGTGTTCCCGATGGGTCATCGGCCGAGGGAGATCTCTCGGTCAAGCGACGCACGGAGGAGCTCGAGCGACGGCTCATCAGGCGCGCGCTGGAACGCACGCGCGGCAATCGCACACGCGCAGCGCGACTGCTCGACCTCTCGCATCGAGCGCTGCTCTACAAGATCCGCGACTACGGTCTGGGCGACTGAAAGAGTCCGGTACTTGGGGGGCGCTTTCGGTGATGCTCGTTTCGCGCTGATCCCCATCTTGGCGGGCATGACCTGCCAGATCCCGCGTCGCGCGATTCATCCGCCGAACACTACACCGTCCGTCAATCGCGGCGGCCGCGTGCCCGCTGTACGCCGCAGCGTCCCGCGCATGCCGCGTGATGGCGTCGCCCGCGCCGGCTTCACCCTCGTCGAGATCCTGATCGCGGGAGTCGTGCTCCTCGTGGGGCTGCTGGCGCTGACCACTGCCGGCGGCGCGATCGTCGAGCTCGAGCACCGCGGCCGGCGGCTCGCGCGCGCCGCGGCCGCGGCCGAGAGCCGCCTCGAAACGCTGCGCTCACTCGGCTGCGCCGCCACCTCTGGCGTCGGCGACGACGGCAATGGTTTGCGCGAGCAGTGGGGCGTCCAGCCGCTCATGCCGCGCACCGCGGAGCTCGTGGACAGTGTCACTCACGATGTCGAATACGGCGCGACTCGCGAGCGCAGCCATCTCTTCCGGAGTGCCACGCTTTGCTGAACCGCACGCATCCTGCCGGAAGCACGCTCCTCGAGCTCCTCTGCGTGCTGGTGCTGCTGTCGCTCCTGGGCGGAGCGATCATGCGGCTGGTCGTGAGCCAGCGGCGCTTCCTGGATGCCGCGAATCTCACCATGGAGGTCGCGCGAAGCGTGCGTGAGGGCGCCGAGATCCCCAGGGAGGAGCTTCGCGCCGTGTCGGCCTCGTCCGGCGGCATCTACGAGCTTGCCGACGACCATCTGGACTTCCGTTCACTCACTGCGTCTTCCGTGCTCTGCACGATCGACAGCTCGCGGAGTGTAGTCAGCATACCCGCGCGGCTCGCGTGGAGCGCGCTCACATCGTGGGTAGCTGCGCCTCGGGAGGGCGACACGTTGCTCGTTCTCGATTCATCCGCCGACACGGATCCGCCCACGTGGAAGGTGCACACGCTGCAGTCGGTGCCAGAGCCCGGAGGGCGCTGTCCCATAGCGACGGGTCTCGCGCGCACCGCTCCCGAGGAGAGCGACGCGCTCATGTTCGAGGTCGCGCCGCCCTTGGAGCACACCATCGAGGCAGGCGCCGCACTTCGCGTATTTCGGCGCGCGCGGTACGAACTGTATCGGGCGGGCGACGGACGGTGGTACCTGGGATATCTGGACTGCGCGCCGTTCCGCGCGACGCCGTGCACCAGCGTTCAGCCAGTGAGCGGTCCATACACGGCTGCCGGAATTCGCTTCTCTTACCGCGACTCCTCCGGAGCTACCACAGTCGACCCGAAGCGGGTGGCGCGCATCGAAGTACACGTACGGGCGGAGTCGCGCGTGGAGCTGCGTGCCGGAGGGTTCGCGCGCGGCTTCCGGAGCGAGTCTCTCGCCGCCGTCGTAGGCCTTCGCAACAGGTGATGCAGATGCGTGAGTCGACAGGCAATATCGTGGCGGCGAGGAATCGTCCGGGTGCGGCGCTCGTCATGGCGGTCGTGGCGATGGCGGTACTCGGTGCGCTGGTTGCCGGCGTGTTCTTCGCCGCGCTTCGCGAGCAGCGCGATGGTCGCGACGGCCTGAACAGAGTGACGGCGCTCGCTGCGGCCGAGTATGGATTGGCTCCGACGCTTTCGCCGAGCGTGTGGCGACGATCGTGGAACGTGACTGCCAGCCGCGGTCCCATCGCGCAGATGGTCTATGCGCCGATGGCCGGCTCGAGCGACAGCGTGCGCGTCTGGAAGCTGACACGCAACGGCTTCCTTCTGCAGTCGAGCGGAACGTCTGGCGTCGCTGATGCGCGTGCATCGCGGCGCATCGCGCTCCTGGTCGCGCTCCGCATTCCATCGTTGGCGATGAGGGCAGCGGCTATCGCGTCGGCTGGCATCACGGCCTCTGACTCCTCTCTCATCTCCGGCCGCGATACGGCGCCCGACCGGTGGGAGTGTCCGCCGCCGGGCGACACGCGCCCCGCCGCGTTGGTGCCGGACTCTCTGCTGGTGAGCGACGCAGGTTGCACGAACGCGCCGTGCATCGACGGGATTCCGCCTGTTGCGAGCGACTCGCTCGCCGGCACTCCGGGGCCGTACCGGCGGCTGGGCACACTCACACGCGACTCCATCGCTGCCGCGGCCGAGCAGCTCGCTCCCGGTGCAGTGTATCACCAACCCGCGCCGGCGGTCGATGCGCTCGGCGAGTGCGATCCCGCCGCGCCAGGCAACCTGGGCGACCCACTGCTCGAGTTGGGAATGCACTCTCCGTGCGCGGACCACCTTCCGGTGCTGCACGTACCTGGGAACATGCGCATCGAGGGTGGTGCCGCGCAGGGAATGCTGCTGGTGGATGGCGACCTCGCGCTCGCGTCAGGAACGCAATTCAGTGGCGTGGTGCTCGTTGGCGGTGTGCTCGAGGTCACAGACGGTTCCAGCCTCGATGGCGCTGCCCTCGCTTCGCGGATCACGGTGCGCGGCGGGTCGCGATTGCGCTACTCGAGTTGTGCAGTCGAACGGGCGTTGCGGGGCGCCGCCGAGCCAGTCATTCCACGGGGGATGGCGTGGTCGGAGATGTACTGAACGCCGTTACCTTGTTCGCCGCCGGTCGTGTCTCAGGTAGCCAAAACGCCCGCTACTGGGACAGTTGGACCACGCCAGTGGCGCGCAACGGAAATATCAGCACTACACATCGCGAAACCATTCGCGAATCCCCGTCACCGCATGGCCACAGCTATGGCTCTTCTGGGTCGCAGGAAAACGACAATAGGGCTCGACATCGGATCGGGCCTCGTCAAGGTCGCGGTCATCGATCATGGCAAGGGTGAGCCGGAGCTCACCAGAGTGGCGATCGTTCCGCTGCTCGCCGACGCGATCGTGGAAGGTGAGATCATGGACCCGGGGATCGTGGCGGAAAGCGTTCGCGCCGCGCTCTCGGCGACGGGAGTCAAGCCGAAGACAGTCGTCACCGCCGTCGGCGGTCGCGATGTGATCATCAAGAAGATCCAGATCGATCGTGTGAAGGAGCAGCAGGCGCGCGAGCTGATCAGATGGGAAGCCGAGCAGCACGTTCCGTTCGACATGGAATCGGTGGAGCTCGACTTCCAGATACTCGATCCCGATTCGGAAGGGCTCGAGATGAGCGTGCTGCTCGTGGCAGCCAAGCGCGATCTGGTGGAGAGCAAGATGCGCATGCTCGCCGATGCCGACGTGGTACCGAGCACGGTGGACGTCGACGCGTTCGCGCTCCACAACGCCTTCGAGGTCAACTACCCCGATGCGATGTCCGGCGTGGTCTGCCTCCTCAACATCGGCCACGAAGTCACGAACATCAACATCATGGATGATGGCGTGCCGCTTCTCTCGCGCGACATCACCGTCGGCACGCGTCGCTTCCGCGAGGACCTGCAGCGCGAGCGCGGTCTGAGCGCCGATGAGGCCGACGCGTTGCTCCAGGGTTACGATCGCTCGCCGCACCTCGACGCGATCATCGAGAGTCGCGGCGAGGAGCTGGCGGTCGGGATCGAGCGTGCCGCAGCGTTCCTCGCGAGCTCGTCGCGCAACGTCAACAAGCTCACCGCGGTCTACACGTGCGGCGGCGGTGCGAGGGTGCCGGGGCTCACCGAGTCCCTCGCGGCCCGGCTGGGGATGCACGTCGAGCAGGCCAACCCTCTGCAGCGCCTGCGTGTACGTGACGGCGCCTTCGATTCGCTCGTCATCGACGATGTCGCTCCACTGCTCATGCTCCCCATCGGACTGGCACTGCGCCAGGCCGCCTGATCTTCCTCGGAAGGCGCCTCAATGATCGAAATCAATCTCCTCCCAGGCAGCGGGAAGAAGGCTCGGAGCAAAGGGGTCGGGGTGAATTTCTCCGAGCTCGCTTCGGGCTTCGCCTCCAGGGTGAAGGACCCGTGGCTGCTCGGCGCTGTCGGCTCGGCGGCGCTCGCCGCCGTTCTCGTCGGCGGAATGTACTGGCAGCAGAACACGCGCGGCGCCTCCCTCGAGGAAGAGCTGCGGGTCGCGCGCCAGGATTCCGTGCGCTTCGCCGCCGTCATCAACGAGAAGAGAAAAGCCGAGGCCCAGCGCGATTCCGTACTGCGCCAGGTCTCGCTCATCAAGTCGTTCGACGACAAGCGCTACGTCTGGCCGCACATCATGGATGAGGTGAGCCGGGCGCTCCCGCCGTACACCTGGATCACCTCCATCACGCAGACCAACACCACCACGATGGCGGCTCCGGAACCGGAACCGCCGAAGGGGAAGGGGAAGAAGGCGGCCGCGGACGCGGACAGCGTCGTCTCCCCAGCGGTGCAGCTTCGCATAGTCGGGAATACCGTGGACATCCAGGCGCTCACGCGCTTCATGCGGATCCTCGAGTCGTCTCCCTTCATAGAGAAAGTTCAGTTGGTCAAGTCGAGCCTGACCCAGGCGGACGGCAAGCAGGTCACCGAATTCCAGCTCGACGCTTCGTATCAGCCGCCGGATCAGTCGGCGATCACCGTCGTACCCGTCTCCCTCTCGGTGAGGTAACGATGCTCGGAATGCCCAAGGGGCAGCGTGAGCAAGTACTGCTGCTGGTCTGCATGGTGGCATTGGCCGCCGTGGGACTCTACTGGTACATGGTCTACCAGCCGCGTGCAGTGGAGCTCGGCGAGCAGCAGACTCGCGTGGAGACGCTGGTATCGATGAACGACAAGGCGAAGGTGGAGATGTCGCGTGGAAGCCTCGCCGACATTCGCCGCGAACTTGCCGAGTATCAGAAGAGCCTCGCGCTGATCCGCTCGCTCGTACCCAGCGGAAACGAAGTGCCGGCCCTGCTGGAGCAGGTATCCACCGCCGCGCGGCGCGCAGGTCTCGACGTGGCGAGCGTGGATCCGCAGCCGGTCATCGCCGGCGGCGATTACGACACGTATCGCTACGGCATGTCGATAGTCGGCGGCTACCACGAGCTGGGCCAGTTCTTCACGAACGTCGGCTCGCTCAACCGGATCATGCTGCCGATGAACGTGACGCTCACCGCACCCCGAGACGGGGGCGCGCGTTCGGGCGCACACAAGGCGGACGTCGCGATGATCGAGGCGCGCTTCCAGTTGCAGACGTTCATCACCAGGGGGCTGAATGCCGACGCCGACGCCGATGTCCCGGTGAGAGGAGGTAACTGATCATGACAGCCAAATCGATCCTCGTAGCCGCCGCGGCGGTTTCGTTCGCGACGACGTTCGCGACGCAGGCGGGTGCGCAGTCGATGTCGACGCTCACGCACGCCAAACGGGCCGCGTCGAACGCCGTTGCCGCTACCAACGAGCACACCGCCAGGGAGCAGATGGTAGGAAGCGTGGCGAGTGAGACGAAGCCCGCAGCCGCGACGAGCAGCGCCGCGAAGTCGACGCACGACAGCGCTGCCGCGAGCGCCCCGGCGAAGCGCAGCGGCACGGCGACTCGCGCCGCCAGCTCCGCGCCGAAGGCCGCCGCCACCGCGGCGAGCGGCGCGCACCAGAACGATGCGCACGCGAACGGCGCGTCTGCGAACGACGCGCCTGCGAAGGCGACCAGGCCTTCCGGATCGGCGAAGACGGCGGCGAAGCCCGGCGATACACCGGAGAAGGGGCAGGCGCAGGAGATCACGCTCATGCGCGAGTCCTTCACCTACGAGGCCGGCGGACGTCGCGATCCCTTCGTGTCGCTGATCGCCAACGGCGATCTGCGCCCGATGATCTCCGACCTTCGCCTGGTGACCGTGATCTACGCGCCGCAGGGGCGCTCGGTGGCGGTCATGCGCGATGTATCGACGGATGAGCAGTACCGGGTGACTGCGGGCCAGACCCTCGGACGCATGCGGGTCGCCAGCATCTCGCCCAAGGCAGTGACGTTCACGATCGAGGAATACGGCTTCAGCAGGCAGGAAGTGCTGGCACTCAACGATACCACGAAAGCGAGGTCGCAATGAAGCGGGTCTCTGCGCTGGTTGGAGTGATGCTCCTTGCGCTGGGCGCGCATGCGAACGTCGCTCATGCAATGACAATCGAAGGACGCAGCGGCGGCGAGGTCAGGTCGCTCAGCGTCATACCGGCCTCGGGCCGTGCCGAGGTGGTGGTCGCGATCTCCGGCTCGGTGAGTGTGCAGGATTTCTCGCTCGGTTCGCCTCCGCGGATCGTGCTCGACCTGCAGGGCGCCTCGTTGAGCGCGCCAGTCCGGATGTACGACAAGATGGAGCGCGGCGGAATCACCAACGTTCGCGTCGCTCAGTATCGCGATGACGTGGTTCGCGTCGTGATCGATCTCGATACCGACCGCGAGTATCGCCTCACCCGTACCGACGGCGAAGTTCGCGTGGCAGTGGACGGCGGCGAGGATGTCGGTTCGTTCGCCGCGTGGCGCACGAATCCGGAGATCAGCGGAACGGTGGCGACGGCCACCGGAACCGTGGCGCCAGCTCCGCGGGGAGCGACCGCCTCGAAGTCCGCGCGCGGTGCCGATCTCTCGTCGAAGCTTCAGCCGGTCACGTTCGCGGCGGAGCAGCCCAGAATCACCGTGACCTTCGATGATGCCAGCGTTCGCGACATCATCTCGGCGTTCGCCGTCTTCTCCGGTCGCACGATCGTGGTCGGCAAGGGCGTCACCGGTTCGGCTTCGGCCGAGGTGCGTGACCAGCCATGGGACGTCGCGCTGCGCGCGATCCTCACGTCGCAGGGTCTCGCCGCCAAGGAAGACCAGGACGGCATCATTTCCGTAGACAGCTACCAGAACATCGCCGCGCAGCAGGCAGCCGAGCCGCTTTCGACGCGGATCATCTCGGTGAACTACGCTCGCGCCTCGTCGCTCGCTCCCACCGTGGAGGGGCTCCTCTCGAAGGAGTGCTCCGTGGCTACGCCGGGCGCGAACGGTGCCGGCGGCGGTCAGTGCAAGGTGCGTGGCTCGGTGACCGCTGACTCGGCCACGAACCGACTCCTCATCACCGATGTGCCGTCGCGACTCGACGACATAGCCGGCTACGTGAAGGACCTCGACGTGCGTACCCCGCAGGTCGCGATCAAGGCCAAGATCATCCTCGTCAACCGCACCAACATCGAGGATATCGGCGTCAGCTACGACCTTGGCGACAACGGCACCTTCTTCAACAAGCTCGTACAGCGCTCCGACCCGACCACCGGCGACCCGTTGGACAAGAACGTGTCTGTGATTCAGCTCGGTGGTAATTCGCTCGCGGCTGTTTCCAACGCCACGCAGCGTGTGACCAACCCGGCGCTATCGCTGATCTTCTCGACCGCGCTCGGCCGCTTCAACCTCACGTCCTTCCTCGACGCGCTCCAGGAAGTTCGTCTGGCCGACGTGCAGGCCGAGCCGAGCATAGTGACGCTCGACAATCGCAAGGCCGAGCTGCTCTCCGGTGAGGAAACGCCTATCCGAATCGTGGACCTCGGATCGCTGAGCCAGGGCGGCTCCAGCGGCCAGGGCCCGCGTGCCACTGTGCAGTTCAAGGAGAGCGGCATCATACTCTCGGTGACCCCGCACATCACGAACAACCGGCAGATCCTCATGACGCTGCACGCCGAGCGCTCGCAGCTCCAGCCGGCGGCGTCCGACCTGGGCTACACCTTCCTCAAGCAGCGCGCCGACAATGAGCTCCTCGTAGGCGACGGCGAGACCGCTGTAATCGGCGGCCTCACGGTGACACAGGTGCAGCAGTCGAAGGTCGGAATTCCGCTGCTCGTGGATCTCCCGCTGGTGGGCAAGCTCTTTGGCGAGACCCGCACCGAGGAGACGAAGAACGACCTCCTGATCCTCGTCACCCCGCATATCATCGACGAGGGCGAGCAGATGCCCGCGCCGGGTGGAGGGAACTGAGAAAAAGGAAACAGGGGAAAGGAAACAGGAAACAGCAAGCTGCCCCGGTGTCGAGATTTCGACACCGGGGCAGTTTACTGTTTACCGCTTCCTGTCTCCGACAATCGAGTTGCGCAACTCCGTCCCCCCCTGCTAACCTGCCTCCCAACGGGAACCCCTTTCTGCCCTTCGGTAGTTGGCAGTTTCTGTTCCCCGTCTCCTGTGTCCTGTTTCCTGTTAGTTCCTGCTTCCTGCTTTCTGCTTTCTGCTTCCTGGTCCATCCATGCTCCGCTTTACGACGGCCGGCGAGTCGCACGGGCCGGCTCTGGTCTCGATTCTCGAAGGAATGCCCGCGGGGCTGCGCCTCCTTGCGCAGGACGTCGACGTGGAGCTGGCGCGGCGGCAGCAGGGATACGGACGCGGGCGGCGCATGAAGATCGAGAAGGACACGATTCAGTTCCTCTCCGGTGTGCGCGCTGGCGAAACGCTCGGCTCGCCCATCGCGATGCTCGTCACCAATCGCGATTGGAGGAACTGGGAGGAGATCATGGACGCGGCACCGCGCGAGGGTGATCCAGCGCCGCGCAAACGGAGCGTCACGCGTGTTCGGCCCGGACACGCTGATCTCTCGGGGATGCTCAAGTACGATCGCAGCGACGCGCGCGACATCCTCGAGCGCGCGTCGGCGCGCGAGACCACCTCGCGCGTCGCCGCGGGCGCGATCTGCAAGCGATTCCTGCGCGAATTCGGCGTGACGATCGGCAGCCACGTCGTGCACCTCGGCGGCATCGATGCGCGGCGTCCCGATCCGATGCCCGAGGACATCAATGCCGTATCCGACGAATCCCCGCTGCGCACGCTCGACCCCGAGGCGGATGCGCGGATGATCGAGCGAATCGACACGATCAAGCGGGAAGGGAACACGCTCGGCGGCATCGCCGAAGTGGTCTGCAACGGGCTGCCCGTTGGACTCGGTTCGCACGTCTCCTGGGATCGCAAGCTCGACGGGCGGATCGGCGCCGCGATGCTCTCGATCCACGCAGTCAAGGCGGTGGAGATCGGGATCGGGTTCGATGCCGCGCGACTGACCGGTGCCGAAGTCCACGATGAGATCGAGCCGGCGCCCGGACACCCGGCTACCGGGAACGTGAGGCGGAAGAGCAATCGGGCCGGCGGCCTGGAAGGGGGGATCACCAC
>Ga0182744_1001358_pt1 | contig 21391 bp, 20 predicted proteins | sample eDN3rd30CKraftMG_FD_128525 | JGI IMG/M metagenome (GOLD analysis project Ga0182744, IMG submission 128525) | Enriched Miracle-Growth compost microbial communities from Emeryville, California, USA - eDNA 3rd pass 30_C Kraft MG (version 2) (version 2) ...
ACACGTTCAAATAGTGTAATTGTTGTCATGATTAAATCGTCAAAGTCCAATGATTGATTGCGGCGAAGTCTTTTTTCGTACCCTTCGTACACTTGCGAAATTACTTTTTCATATGGATTGCTTGGATTGCTGTTCGCCTTATACATATCTGCTGTTATGCATTCATTCTTAGCAGAGCTGATAGCATTTAAAATGGCTCTAGGCTCAAAACGCTTCGAGTCTATGTTCAATTCTTTCAAGACATTTTTCACGACGGTTAATTGATCGCTGGAATCGAGGATCGAGAAGTTTTTCGAAATGCCGATTCGATCAATATTTCGTCTTAAAATACGGACACACATCGAGTGGAATGTAGAAACCCACATACTTTCTGTTGTACCGTTTCCAAGCAGGTTATCAATGCGTTCGCGCATTTCGCGTGCCGCTTTATTTGTAAATGTGATTGCTAGAATTTTAGAAGGATATACTTCCTTTTCCACAACTAAATACGCAATTCGGTGTGTTAATACTCTTGTTTTGCCAGAACCCGCACCCGCCATAATCAATAGAGGTCCATCTGTTGTTTTTACAGCTTCTGCCTGCTGTGGATTCATGCCGTTAAGTAAATTTTTCGTTATTTGTTCCATGATGCACCGCCTTTACACAAACGTTTGTTCTGTTTTTATTATAACGAATTTTTGCGAGCTTGTGAATTTATATTGCTACGCTTTTTACTGCCTCAACTGTTTTCAAGGCTTGTTTTAAATCATCGTATATGATGTTTCCTACAACAACTGTGTCTGCAAAACGAGCCATTTCAGCTGCTTGTTCAGGACCTGTAATCCCACCGCCGTAGAAAAGTCGCGTCTCATTCAACACTTCTTTTACGGAAGCGACGATTTCTTTATTACCATATGCCCCACTATATTCCATATAAAAAATCGGTAATTTAAAATAGTTTTCTGCCAAACGTGCATAAGCAATTACATCGTCTTTTGTTAAATCTGTTTTTGCATCTGTGGCTTGTGCAACCTTGCAGTCCGGATTTAGTACACAGTATCCTTCCGCCACCAGCTCGTCCCAAACCAAAACATCACCATATTCTTTAATCGCCTCATGGTGCAGATCTTTTACCCATTTAGTATCTCGGCTGTTTAACACACTTGGGATAAAATAATAGTCAAATCCCGCCAATACCGCTTCTACATTTGAAATTTCCAATGCTACCGGCACTGAAAAACGTCTTACACGCAATAAAATATCTATTACATTATCGATCGTCACATCATCTGTTCCACCAACTAATATGACGTCCGTACCAGATTCACATACTTTTTCTAACGCTTCGTCCGATATCTCTTTTGCTGGATCAATTTTGAACACATGCCGCCAATTTTTATAATCCATCGTTCACTTCCCACCTATTCAACTCTAATATTTATATGTTTATGTCTATATTCGTCTACAAGTATAACGTAAACTGCTCCAAATCAAAAAAGTTTTCATTCTTCTAAATCTATTTCCCAAAAGACTTTTTTCCTTAAAAATAAAAGATAAAAGGCCATTTAGGAAGTCTTGTTCTTTCGACTAACTAAACAGCCTATAGCTTATTATTATTTTGAAGCTTGAAACGGTTTTTCGTCTGGATAAAGACGACCCAACATTTCATCATAAGTGTCATTTCCATAATCAAAACAGCGTCTTACACGTGAAATCGTTGCAGTTGATGCACCCGTTTCTTTTTTGATGGATTCATACGTTTTCTTTAGGCGCAATAAATGAGCCACTTCAAAACGCTGTGCCAATGATTGTATCTCGCTAATTGTACATAAGTCATCAAAAAACTTGTAGCACTCTTCTAAATTTTGCAATTCTAACACAGCTTTAAATAATTGATCCGTTTGATGACCACGAATTTTATCGATCTGCATTTATCATTCATCCTTTCGCATTTGCTACGAATATTTTACCGATGCCGTAATTCCTGGATGTGTCGGGACAAAGTGTACCCAAGTTTTTCCCGGGACTAATTTGACTTCACTGCCATCCTCTTCTACCGCTTTTAATACGCCATCTATATTTTCCCAGCGCACTTCCCGCATTAAGCCCTGCTGGAAAACATACGCAGTACCGCCTGATGTTAAATCGATTTCTCGACGCCCTTCACTGTCTATAATGGAATGGTTCATTTCAAAAAATAAGACATTTGAAAGTGCAATTGGTTCATCCGTTAAATAATCGATTGTCACAGCATTACCGGATTGGCGCGTATAAGTATTACTGTTTTTATCATAAGTATATTGGCTATTAAATGAATCATTGCGGCTATAAGTCATAGCAATCGATTCAGCCTCTGTTCCTAGTTTAACACTTTCATCCTCTTTATAATAAGTATAAGATACTTTTTTCTGATAAAGAAGTGAAGCGCTCACTCTCTCCGCAGCGACCTTGATGTTTTCACCTGGAAAATAGGAGTTATGTGGTGCTACTCGATCCGAAGAACGCTCAAATAAAATTCCGTCATATTGCATACCGTTGACATTATCTACTACATTATTCGCCAGGAGGCTTTGTGCTTCCGGGCTATAACCGTGGGCAATGTAAAAGGCATTCAGGCCCGCAGCCAGCTCTATAAAGTAATCCCTTGCACTACGAATCGGTCCTATTTTTTCAGGTATTTCAGATTGATACAACGCTAGTAATCTTGTAACATCCCCTTCTGCCAGCATTTCGTAAATCACATCTGCGGAGGCTATTCCCGATTGCGGTCGTGCATCTGGATGATTGTTAATGGTTGCAATAATAGGACGCTGCGTTACTTCATCTGCAACACTTTCACCTGTAAATGGAGTCACAAAGGGCAGTAAAACTTCCTCTGTTACAGGAATAATTTCTTCTTCTGATGTATTGCTCTCTTCTTTTACTACTTCCTCTTTCTCGCTGCATCCTACTAAAAAGCAAGTACATGCTAATGCTGTCAGAAATGGATTTATACGCATAGAATTCGCTCCTTTAGCGCATCACAGCAGGCAACATCACTTTCTTTTTCATGACATCATATATACCGTGTGGAGTGATACGAATATATGGTAAATGTGTGGATTGCAAGAAGAATAAAGTATACATTGCATCCGAGTGGCTATATCCTCTTTCTTGCAAAGCCTTTGTAAGCAGTTTTTCATATGCGATTAACTGCTCAACATCCCCATCAAATAGCTTCCCATTGATTTTAAGAGGGATGGATGCAACTACTTCCTGATTTTCTGCTAGAACAATTCCACCATTTAATCTCTTTAGTTCATTAAATGCAAACTTCATATCTTCTATGCTTTTTCCTATTAAAATAATTTCTCCTGTGCTTGAGTAGGAAGAAGCAAATCCTTTAATATGCGTATCAAAACCTTTAAGCATTGTATTCACACGCCATTTTCCTTTACTATCAATTAACATAAGATAGCTTTCATCCTTGCCAAGGGGAAGTTCTCTTTTACTAAATTGAAGATTAATAGAATAAGGCTTGGTAATAACCTCATTTGTTAGATGAATTCCGATTGGCATTGAAAATTGAAAATCATCATCGGAAAGATCGAATGGAATTTGTAATGTATCGAACTGATCCCAGTTTATTTTCGGAAGGGCATTTACCTTCTTATTATCGCGCTTTAGCCAAATTCCTTTAGATAGGACAGACTCTGGATTTGGCAATGATTCATTTTTCAGAATATTTAACGTAGCAAAACGCCCTGTCGCAATAAGACCATGTAAATGTGATTTATTGTAATAGCGTGCAATATTATACGAAGCCATATTATAGGCATCAACTGGAGAAACTCCCTGTTCCATTGCAATGCGTATGCATTTATCCATTACACCATCTTCATGGAAAGCTGGTGTTGAACCATCTGTCGTCATCATTAAATGATCGAAAATATCCAGTTCCTTCTCTAGGATTCCTTTTAATAATATTGGTAAATCTGGACGAATGGAAGAATGACGCAGCGTTACATCCAAACCATGCAAAATCCTTCTTTCCACTTCTTCTACAGTCATGGCTTCATGGTCACTATCTGCACCAAAAAGCTTCATGCGAGCAATGGTTTTTTCTGAAGCTCCCGGAAAATGACCTTCCACCTTTTTGCCCTTAAGCTTTGTCGCTTGAATCCAATGCAGCATTAGATCGTCTCCACGAACTAAACGCGGCCATCCTGTCAACTCGCCGCCCAAGAGCACATCATCCCTGCCTAACCATTCAAAAACAGATTTATTTGTAAAAATTTCATCCTCGTTCTGAAGTACGGTTTGTGAATCAAAACGAGTCCACCAGTAAAATGAAAATGGCAATTTTTTTAATTGATCCATAATTGTAAACGCTTTCTGATTTGGCAATGAAAGGGCAAATGTCATGTTATCGGCAATGAAAGTTGTCGTTCCTGTTTGGGCTGCATAGTCCGCAAATGAATGTGGATTATACAATTGCATTGGATGCACATGCGGCTCAATATATCCAGGTACAACTACTTTACCATCTAAATCAATTACTTCAGTGTGGGAAAGGTTTGTCGGCATTTCTTTTCCCGCATATACAATACGGTCTCCCAATATCCAAATATTTCCTGATAACCATTTTTTCAGCACACTATGTAGAAAGCGAGCATTTTTTAAAACCATTGATGGTGCATGCTGTCCGTCGATGACAGCGACTTGTTTTCGTATTTCATGGATTTTCCAAGTAGACTCTGGCATTATTAACACTCCTTTCTATTATTTATAAAATTTATTTTGGTTAATCGTTTTTTATACGCACATACTAACTTTGCTCAAAAATTGTTCAAATATTTATTGAGTATTTAGAAAAAATATAATGTTTTTATCGTATCATAGCATTTTTTTAAAGAAAAGATGTATATTTTGTATTTTTTCAACAATTACAAAGGAGTGACATTACATGGAAGAGAATATCTCAGAAAGAAATGGTTTTGTCCGTCTAGCGCTTGGAACAGGTTTAACTGCATGTGGTATTGCTCATCTTGCAAAAGATTCGGGCAATCGTGGCATCGGTGCTCTTTTTGTAGCAGCAGGTGCCATGAAAGTGGCAGAAGGAATTTTTCTTTATTGTCCCGTGAAAGCTTTGATTAATTCCAATGTAAAGGATGCCGTTGCCACTACTTTTAATGAGTACTTAGACGGTGACAGCATTATGAAATCCTATAATGATTTCTATACGGAAAAATGGGGTACTGGCAATTCCAACAGTTCAAGTTTTGAACACAGTCATTCTCAGGCATCACATTCGACTGGCGGAGGTGGCAGCTCAAATATTGACAAAGTTGCAAGCGATGTTGGACAAATCGTTGGAAATGCTACACAAAATGACACTTTGATGAACGCGGCAACGCAAGCAGTAAAAAATGCTGCAGGTGGTTCCGGGAAGCAAAATAAATAAAACAACGGACAGATTTCAGTCCGATGAGATAAATGATGGCAAGAGGTGATAATCCCTCTTGCCATTTTTACTTTGGACGATTTTGATTATTGTAAAGTTCTCCAACCGATATCTTTGCGATAGAAAAAATTATCCCATTGCTGTTCTTGAATCCCTTTATATACCTTTTCTTGAGCTTCCTTTAAAGTGTCTGCTTTCGCCGCTACTAAAAGAACTCTGCCTCCGTTTCCTACGAATACTCCATTTGCGAGCTTTGTCCCCGCATGATATACTTCGTAGTTTTCCGTTAAGGCATTTAAATCTGGCAGTTGATGCCCTTTTTCCACATCTCCAGGATAGCCTTCCGCAGCAACAACAACACCTAACATCGCTTCGTCAGACCATTGCAAGTCAAAATATTTTTCTTCCATAAGTGCTTTCATGAATAAACCAAAGTCTGAAGCCATACGTGGAAGGACTACTTGCGTTTCAGGGTCACCGAAACGGGCATTGAATTCAATTACTTTCGGTCCTTGCTTTGTTAATATTAAACCGGCATAAAGAATGCCTGTAAACGAAACCCCTTCTTCTTCCATCGCCTTCACTGTTGGTTCAACAATCTCTATATAGGCTCTGGATATATATTCTTGCGGAATTTGAGGCACCGGCGAATATGCGCCCATCCCTCCAGTGTTTGGCCCTCTATCTCCATCGTAAGCACGCTTATGATCCTGCGCAATCACCATCGGATAAATTTGCCCTTTATGAACGAAGGACATAAAGGAGAACTCTTCACCATCTAAAAACTCTTCGATTACTACACGAGAAGAAGACTCCCCGAAACGTTGATTTCCAATCATATCGTCAATGGCATTGATTGCTTCTTGCTCCGTCATAGCAACGATTACACCCTTGCCTGCTGCTAATCCGTCCGCTTTTACTACGATTGGAGCACCTTGCTGTTGAACATACGAAATTGCTTCAGCTGCGTCAGTGAACGTTTCGTATGCCGCTGTTGGGATACTGTATTTTTTCATAATTTCTTTTGCATAGGATTTACTGCCTTCAATCAGTGCAGCTGCTTTGGTTGGCCCAAAAATTCGCAGCCCTCTTGCTTGGAAAAAGTCAACGATTCCAGCAGCCAGTGGTTGTTCCGGTCCAACAAAAGTGAGATCAATCGCATTTTCCTTTGCAAATTGAGCAAGACCAGCAAAGTCCATTGCATCTAATGGAAGTAGTTCAGCATCCTGCCTCATTCCATCATTTCCAGGTGCCACAAACACCTTATTTACAGAAGGAGAATCATTAAATTTCTTTGCAATAGCATGTTCACGTCCACCACTGCCAATAACGAGAATGTTCATGTGAAATGCCTCCTATATTTTTATTGTAAAAATTTGCCTTCGACTTAAATTATGGGCGAGTTTCATACCATTTGGAGCGGCTATTTGCCTTTTACGAGCGACTTCTCCTTGATAATGGGCGACTTTCCACTCCTTGCGAGCGAATCTCCCTCATATCCCCTAAAAAACGCCCGGCTCCTCGCCGAGCGTTTTGCCACTTCATACTGTATTCAAAATTAGTGTTTAAAATGACGTACGCCTGTAAATACCATAGCGATTCCATATTCGTTCGCTTTGTCGATAGAATCTTGGTCTTTAATCGAGCCGCCTGGTTGAATGATGGCTGTAATGCCCGCTGCTGCTGCAGTCTCAACTGTGTCGCTCATTGGGAAGAAAGCGTCAGATGCAAGAGCTGCACCTTTTGCTCTCTCGCCCGCTTGATCTAAAGCAATCTTAGCCGAGCCAACGCGGTTCATTTGTCCAGCACCCACGCCTAATGTCATTTGTGTATCAGTTACAACGATTGCGTTTGATTTTACATGCTTCACTACTGCCCAGCCAAGTTTTAATGCCGTCCATTCTTCTTCCGTTGGCTCTCGATCTGTTGCCACTTTTACATCTGCTTCCGCAAATCCAAAAGCATCATCTTCTTGCACTAATAAACCGCCTTCTACAGAGACGACTTTTAATTTATCTTGGTTCTCTTGGGCAAAGTTGATTGTCATTAAACGGATATTTTTCTTTTGAGTTAAAATTGCTAATGCATCTTCTGTAAATGATGGCGCAATAATAATCTCTAAGAAAATACCGCTTAATTTTTCAGCTGTAGCGACATCTACTTCACGGTTTAATGCAATAATTCCACCAAAAATAGAAGTTGGGTCCGCTTCGTATGCTTTGTCGAATGCTTCCTCGATGCTTGCACCAGTACCTACTCCACATGGGTTCATATGTTTCACCGCAACAGCTGCTGGAATATCGAATTCTTTTACGATTTGCAGAGCAGCATTTCCATCTTGAATATTATTATAAGATAGTTCTTTGCCGTGTATTTGAGTTGCATAAGCTAATGAGAAATCGGAGCCTAAACGTTTTTGATAGAATGCGGCCTTTTGGTGAGGGTTCTCACCGTAACGTAAAGTTTGTTTAAGCTCATAAGTCATTGTTAAATTTTCCGGGAATTCTTCTTCTGTTAAGTAGTTCGAAATATATGAATCGTAAGCAGCCGTATGACGGAATACTTTTGCAGCTAAACGTTTACGCGTTTCAAGAGCGGTTGCCCCTTGCTCCTTTAACTCTTCAAGAACGTTTGCATAGTCGTTTGAATCTACGATTACTGTTACATATTGATGGTTTTTCGCTGCAGAACGCAACATCGTTGGACCGCCGATATCAATATTTTCGATTGCATCATCCCATGTTACATTCGGTTTTGAAATTGTTTCTACAAACGGATACAGATTTACACAAACAATTTCAATCGGTTCGATACCATGTTCATTCATTTGTGCTTGGTGAGATGGATCATCAAATTTGCCTAAAAGACCTCCGTGAATTAATGGATTTAATGTTTTCACACGGCCATCCAGAATTTCCGGGAACTTTGTTACTTCATCAACAGCTGTTACTGGCACATTGTTCTCTTGCAGCATTTTTTTCGTACCGCCAGTTGATAAAATCTCGTAATCTAAAGCTGCTAATTCTTTTGCAAATTCTAAAATACCCTCTTTGTTAGAAACACTAATAAGTGCACGTTTCGTCACGAAAAAGACCTCCAATTATGTAAATAAATTTATGTATTGCATTTCAAGAGCATCCAAATTTTAGATAATCTCAAAATCTACCCTTAGATATAAAACATCAATTTAACTAATTAAATTCCATAAAAAGCTTTTGCAATGTTCTCGTATAAAGTTCATGTTCAATCGCATGTATCCGTGCTTCTGTCGCTTGACGATTTCCATCGATTACTTCGATAGCAGCCTGACTAAGTATCGGACCTGTATCCATTCCTTCATCCACAAAGTGAACCGTAACGCCTGTAACTTTAACCCCATGTGCCATCGCTTGTCCAATGGCATCCTTGCCTGGAAAAGAAGGCAGTAAAGATGGGTGAATATTAACAATTCGATTCGCAAATGCAGAGAGCAAGGTGTTCCCAATCAAGCGCATGTACCCGGCAAGAATCACCCACTCCACTTCATGCGCTTTCAGAATACCGACTATTTCTTGCTCGTAGTCTGATTTGGATTCATAATTCTTGGCGATAAATGAAAACACCGGGATGTTGAAATTTTCAGCTCGCCTCACAACGAAGGCATTTGGCTTATCTGTCACGACAATTTCGATTTGAGCATCAAGCTTCCCATTCTCTATTGCTTCCTGGATAGCTTGAAAATTACTTCCGCTGCCAGAAGCAAATACGGCAATTTTAGTTGTCATTATTTCAGGCTCCCATCATGCTGCCCGTTAAATATGACGCCTTCTCCTTTAACGACACGGCCTATTTTGTATGCTTTTTCCCCGTTTTCTTCAGCAATGGCTACAACCTTGTCTGCTTCAGAAGCTGGTACCGAAAGAACATACCCAATTCCCATATTGAACACGTTATATAAATCTTTATCTGCTAAAACACCTTTATCCTTCAAGAATTCAAAGACACGTAATACCGGCCAAGAACCTAAGTCGATTTCAGTTGCTAATCCTTCCGGCATCATACGTGGGAGGTTCTCATAGAAGCCGCCGCCCGTTACATGGGCCATACCGTGAATTTCAGCTTGCTTCAAAATTTCAAGAACTGGTTTTGCATAGATTTTAGTCGGTACAAGCAAAGCGTCCCCGATAGGGCCAAGATCTTCATAACCTACCACTACTTCGTCAACTGCAAAGCCGTTATCCACAAAAACAATTTTGCGAACAAGTGAATACCCGTTGGAATGAACTCCGCTTGAAGCAAGACCTATTAAAACGTCACCTTCTGCAATTTTTTCACCTGTAATCACATTCGCTTTTTCACAAGCACCCACTGCAAACCCAGCCAAATCATATTCATCTTCCTCATAAAGCCCTGGCATTTCAGCCGTTTCGCCGCCAATAAGGGCACTGCCCGCTTGCACACAGCCATCTGCCACACCTTTTACGATTTGTTCAATTTTTGCTGGTTCAGCCTTGCCTACTGCCACATAATCTAAGAAATAAAGCGGCTCTGCTCCTTGCGCAACGATATCATTGACGCACATCGCTACACAATCCACGCCAATCGTATCGTGTTTGTCGACCATAAAAGCTAGCTTCAGTTTTGTCCCAACACCATCAGTACCTGAAATTAGAACCGGTTCTTTTAAGTTTAAAGAGGACAAGTCAAACATGCCTCCGAAGCCACCGAATGTCCCCATCACGCCTAAACGGTTTGTACGTTCAACATGGGATTTCATACGGTTTACTGCCTCGTAACCAGCTTCTATATTAACGCCTGCTTGTTCATATGCTTTTGACATGACTTTTGAATCCTCCTAATAATCATTTTGCCTTAACGTTGCACGTACCTAGGCTTAGCTTAGTGTTGTAATTCTTTCACATGAGGTAAAACCGTATCCGGGAATATTTCTGTTGGGTACTCTCCTGTAAAGCAAGCCATGCAAAGTCCACGAGTTTCATCATTAAATGCTCGTGCTGTTGCTTCTACAAGCCCATCAGCAGAAAGGAACGTCAACGTATCTGCTCCAATAGCTTCTCGAATTTCTTCCACACTTTTACTAGATGCGATCAGTTCTTCACTTGTTGACGTATCGATTCCATAAAAGCATGGATTTTTCATCGGAGGTGAAGAAATCACGACATGTACTTCCGTTGCACCAGCTTCTTTTAACATGTTGACAATTCTGCGCGAAGTTGTACCGCGCACAATGGAATCATCCACCATAATGACACGTTTTCCCTTCACAACCTGTACAACCGGCGAAAGCTTCATTTTCACTCCGCGTTCACGCAATTCTTGTGTGGGTTGGATGAACGTACGACCTGTATAACGGTTTTTAATCAATCCAAGCTCATAAGGGATGCCGCTTTCCTCAGCAAACCCAATTGCCGCTGAAATTGATGAATCCGGAACACCTGTCACAACGTCTGCTTCAATACCGAAGCATTCTTTTGCCAATTGTTTCCCCATACGTTTACGTGCTGCATGGATGTTAATTTCATCGATATTTGAATCTGGACGGGCGAAGTAAACATACTCCATCGCACACATTGCACGCTTTTCCATTTGCACAAAACGATCCTCTTCAATCCCGTTATCAGTAATGATCAAGAGCTCACCAGGCTCTACTTCACGAATAAATTCAGCTCCGATTAAATCAAAGGCACATGTTTCTGAAGCGACAACATAGGCATCGCCCAATTTACCAAGAGATAATGGACGTAACCCGTTGCGGTCACGAGCAACCATCATGCCTTCTTTTGTAAGAATCAAGAATGAAAAGGCACCTTTTAGTAAAGAAAGGGATTCCTTCACCTGAGCACGAAAACCTGGTTTTTTACTTTTTTTAATCAAGTGAACAACTACTTCAGTATCAGAAGTGGATTGAAAAATACTTCCTGAACGCTCTAAGTGCTGCTTTAAATGATTGGCATTTACTAGATTCCCGTTGTGGGCAATCGCTAATGTACCCGTAGAGGAACGGAATAATAATGGCTGTACATTCTCAATGCCGCCCCCACCCGCAGTCGTATAACGAACATGAGCTATTGCCGCATTACCTTTGGCTGTACTGATGTTTGCTTCATTAAATACATCATTTACTAGACCTTCACCTTTTACCGCGCGAAGAGCCTGACCGTCTGTAGCGACGATCCCAGCCCCTTCTTGCCCACGGTGTTGTAGAGCATGCAGTCCATAATAGCTTAATTGGGCAGCATCAGGATGCCCCCAAATACCAAATACACCACATTCTTCGTTTAAGCCTCTGATTTCACCAAGCATGGGATAGCTCCTTTCCAGGCAGAACGGAATTCCTCCACTGTACCTTCTAGAAGAACGCCAGTATCACCGTTAATTGAAATTAATGCATCATCTGTTACGATACCGATTTTCTTTGCTTCTGGAATAACTTTTTCGAATGCAGCTGCATTTTCTTCTTTCACTGTTACGACAAAACGAGATTGAGATTCACTGAATAAAGCAGATACAGCTGAACCTTCTAATGTTACGTCCACCCCTAAACCATTTGCTCCGAATGTTTTTTCAAGCAATGCAACTGCAGCGCCACCTTCTGAAACGTCATGGGCAGATTGCAGTAAACCTTCACGGATTGCCGTTAGAATTGCTTCTTGACGGTTTGCTTCTATCTCTAAATCGATGTGTGGCGCTTTTCCGAAGATTTTTCCGTATATAAGCTTTTGTAATTCTGATCCACCAAATTCAGTCGAAGTATCACCGACTAAGTAAACAATATCTCCAGCCGCTTTTACTTGCTGAGTTGTCACATGGGCCAAATCCTCTACTAAACCAACCATACCGATTGTTGGCGTTGGGTAAACAGCTTCACCAGAACGCTCGTTATAAAGGGATACGTTCCCGCCGATAACTGGTGCATTCAGTGCTGTACAAGCTGCCGAAATGCCATCAGCCGATTTTTCAATTTGCCAGAAGATTTCTGGTTTTTCCGGATTCCCAAAATTCAGACAGTCTGTAATTGCAAGCGGTCTGCCACCCGAAGCAACAATGTTGCGTGCAGCTTCTGCCACTGCGATTTTTCCGCCCATTTCAGGATCTAAGAAAATATAACGAGAGTTACAGTCAGTTGTCATTGCAAGACCTTTATTTGTACCGCGAACACGTAATACAGCGGCATCAGAACCAGGTGCAACAATTGTATTTGTGCGCACTTGGTAATCATACTGATCATAAACCCACTCTTTAGACGCAACTGTTGGAGCTTGAAGCAATGCTTTTAATGTTTCTTTATAGTTATCTACTTCCGGCTCACTATTTTCGATTGCTTGATACTCTGCAAAGTAAGAAGGTTCTTTAGAAGGTTTATGATAGACTGGTGCATCTTCAGCCAAGCTATCTGCTGGAACCTCAGCAACGACTTCCCCCTTATGCACTAGACGAAGCATTTTATCATCTGTAACGCGACCAATTGAAACAGCATCTAAACCGTATTTATCAAAGATGGCTTTAATTTCATCTTCGCGTCCTTTTTTTACCACAAGCAACATGCGTTCCTGTGATTCAGATAACATCATTTCGTAAGCAGACATGCCTGTTTCACGCTGAGGCACTAAGTCTAAATTCATTTCCACACCTGAGCCGGCTTTAGAAGCCATTTCCGCTGATGATGAAGTAAGACCTGCTGCACCCATATCCTGAATTCCTACAAGAGCATCTGATTTTACAACCTCTAAGCAAGCTTCAAGTAAAAGTTTCTCCATGAATGGATCCCCAACTTGAACTGCTGGACGTTTTTCTTCAGAAGCTTCTGAAAGTTCTTCCGATGCGAATGTCGCACCATGAATTCCATCACGGCCTGTTTTAGCTCCCACGTACATCACTGTGTTGCCTACTCCAGCAGCAATACCGCGCTGAATGTCCTTATGGTCGATTAAGCCCACACACATCGCGTTAACCAGTGGATTTCCTTCATAGCAAGGATCGAACTGAATTTCTCCACCTACAGTAGGGATACCGATACAGTTTCCGTACCCTGCAATCCCTGCAACTACTTCTTCAAATAGATACTTGCCGCGCTTAGATTGCAACTCGCCAAAGCGTAATGAGTTTAACATGGCAATCGGACGAGCGCCCATTGAGAAAACGTCGCGGATAATCCCGCCTACACCAGTTGCAGCCCCTTGATAGGGCTCGATTGCAGAAGGATGATTATGTGATTCCATTTTGAAAACAACCGCTTGTTCATCCCCGATATCAACGATTCCCGCACCTTCTCCAGGACCTTGCAGCACTTGAGGGCCTTTTGTCGGGAACTTGCGCAATACTGGTTTTGAATTTTTATAAGAACAATGTTCAGACCACATAACAGAAAATAATCCTGTCTCAGTCCAGTTTGGAAGTCTACCTAAAATGTTTTCCACCGTCGCAAATTCTTCATCTGACATACCCATAGAAGCATATAGCTTTTGCTCTTTAATTTGCTCTTTAGTTGGTTCTAAACTAGCTGACATGTGATTCCCTCCACATTTTCACAATAGATTTAAATACTTTTAGACCGTCGCCACTACCAAGTAATGCATCGACTGCCCGTTCTGGGTGAGGCATCATGCCAAGTACATTTCCGCGTTCGTTAATGATGCCGGCGATATCTTCAAGACTACCGTTTGGATTCTCACCTGAATATGTAAAGACAATTTGATTGTTTGCTTTTAATTGTGCCAGCGTATTTTCGTCACAGAAGTAGTTTCCTTCTCCGTGCGCAATAGGAATATTAATAATCTGGCCAGCTTCATATTGATTTGTAAATAATGTATCGTTGTTTTCTACCTTTAATCCAACTGTACGGCACATGAATTTTAAGTTTTTGTTTTTAAGTAAAGCTCCTGGAAGCAAGCCTGCTTCAGTTAAAATTTGGAATCCATTACATACACCTAGTACTGGTTTACCTGCTTCTGCGAACTTTTTCACTTCTGCCATTACGTTTGATTGGTTTGCCATGGCACCACAACGTAAATAGTCGCCGTAAGAGAAACCACCTGGTACTAAAACGCCCTCAAATTCGCTTAAATCTGTTGCGTCATGCCATACGTATTCTACTTCTTCACCTAGTTCGTCTTTAATCGCATGATACATATCGATGTCACAGTTTGACCCAGGGAAAACGAGTACTGCGAATTTCATGATTAGTTAGCCTCCTCGACTTCATAGCGGTAATCTTCTATCACTGTATTGGCAAGAAGCTTTTCGCACATTTCTTTTACTAGTGAATCAAGATCACGCTCTGTGTCGCCAATGACTACCTCTAAATATTTTCCGATGCGGATATCTTGAACTTCGTTGTAACCCATTTTCACTAATGAACCTTGTACAGCAGAACCTTGTGGATCAAGGACACTTTCGCGTAATGTAACGTAAATTTTAACTTTAGTCATTTCTATTTTCCTCCAAGTCTAGCAAGAATAATTTCATAAACATCTGTTAAACTACCTAAATCGCGTCGGAACACGTCTTTATCAAGCTTTTGTTTTGTTTCTGCATCCCATAGACGGCAAGTATCTGGTGAGATTTCATCTGCCAGCAATACATTTCCATCCTGATCACGGCCGAATTCAAGCTTAAAGTCTACTAAAATAACGCCGACTTCTTCAAAGATTGGCTGAAGAACACTATTAACCCTTAAACCTAATTGATAGAGTGTTTCGACTTCTTCCTTCGTAGCAATCCCTAAAATATCGATATGATCGTTATTGATGATCGGGTCGCCTAAAGCATCATCTTTATAATAAAACTCTACAATCGTACGGTTTAGCGGCGTTCCTTCTTCAAACCCAAGTCGTTTCGCAAGACTACCCGCAGCAATATTACGAACCACCACTTCAATCGGAATAATATCAACCTTGCGAACTAGTTGTTCATTTTCTGAGATACGTTCCACAAAGTGTGAATCAATGCCTTGTGTTTTTAATTTTTCGAAAATTACAGTTGTAATGCGGTTGTTTAGTATACCTTTTCCATCAATTTCTGCTTTCTTTTCACCGTTAAATGCAGTAGCACTGTTTTTATACTCGACAAACAAAATATCATCTTGTTCAGTTTGGTATAAACGTTTTGCTTTTCCCTCATATAAAAGCTGACCTTTATTCATGACGCGTGCCTCCAATTATTTATCATTCACCTCCCACAAGATGTGAGAGATGAATGGGTTTTATCAATGGTTACTAGCGAAACACAATTAGTTGTTTAGTCCAAGACGTTCGAAGATCATATCTACATTTTTAATGTGATAGTTATAGTCGAAGCAGTCATCAATTTCTTCTTTCGATAATAAAGAAGTAATTTTTTCAGTTCCTTCAACCAACGGGCGGAATTGCTTTTGTTCATCCCATGCAATCGCAGTTAGTGGTTGAACTGTGTCATAGGCTTCTTCACGAGATAATCCTTTTTCGATTAGCGCTAAAAGAATACGTTGTGAGTAAATTAATCCAAATGTACGATCCATGTTGCGTTTCATATTCTCAGGGAATACCGTTAAATTTTTCACGATATTGCCGAAACGGTTTAACATGTAGTTTAAGCCGATTGTTGCATCTGGAAGAATGACACGCTCCGCAGAAGAGTGTGAGATATCACGTTCATGCCATAGTGACACGTTTTCATAAGCCGTTAGCATATATCCACGTAATAGACGTGCAATACCTGTCATGTTTTCAGAGCCGATTGGGTTACGCTTGTGCGGCATTGCAGATGATCCCTTTTGACCTTTTGCAAATGCTTCTTCTACCTCGCGCGTTTCTGATTTTTGCAGACCGCGTACTTCTGTTGCAAATTTTTCGATAGAAGTTGCAATTAAAGCTAAAGTCGAGAAGTATTGTGCATGACGGTCACGTTGTAATGTTTGCGTTGAGATTGGTGCAGCTTGCAAGCCTAATTTTTCACAAACATATTGCTCAACGAATGGATCGATGTTGGCATAAGTCCCTACAGCACCAGAAATTTTACCAGTTTCGATTACTCGTGCAGCTTCATCAAAACGTTCTAAGTTACGTTTCATTTCTTCACGCCATAGAGCAAGCTTTAAACCAAATGTCGTAGGTTCAGCATGTACACCATGCGTACGGCCCATCATGACTGTAAATTTATGTTCTTTCGCTTTTTCAGTTAAGATATCGATGAAATTCACGATATCTTTACGCAAGATTACGTTTGCTTGTTTGATTAAGTAAGATAAGGCTGTATCCACTACATCTGTTGAAGTTAAACCGTAGTGAACCCATTTGCGTTCTTCCCCGCAAGTTTCAGATACTGCACGAGTGAATGCTACAACATCATGGCGTGTTTCTTGCTCAATTTCATAGATACGATTGATATCAAATGAAGCATTTTGACGAAGTAAAGCTACGTCCTCTTTTGGAATTTCACCAAGCTCGGCCCATGCTTCACATGCTAAGATCTCAACCTCCAACCATGCTTTAAATTTGTTTTCTTCTGTCCAAATTGCGCCCATTTCTGGACGTGTATAACGTTCGATCATGTTTTCTTCTCCTTTTATTCCGACCAGATGCCAGAATGTTCGATTTCGTTAAGTGTGTCGTCAATATTATCTGTCAAAATGGTTACATGCCCCATTTTACGATTCACTTTTGCTTCAGTCTTTCCATAAAGATGGATGGACCAATCAGGATGTTTAGAAATTGAATTGCTTAGCGGCATCACGTGCTGACCCAATACATTCACCATAATGGATGGCTGCATAAGCTTCGGTACACGTAATGGCCAACCGCAAATTGCACGAATATGCTGCCCAAATTGAGAAACATTACAAGCCTCAATAGAATAATGTCCTGAATTATGCGGTCTTGGTGCAAGCTCGTTGATAACAATTTCACCATTCTCTAAAACAAACATTTCTACTGCCAATGTCCCCACAAGCTGCAGATAATCGGCTATTTTTTTCGCAGCTTCTACTGCTCTCATGTAGGTTTCATCAGCAATGCGTGCAGGTACAATCGTTTCATGTAAAATGTGATGAACATGGATATTCTCCCCTACCGGAAGACAATACGTTTCACCCTGTCCATTTCGCTGAACAATGACAGATATCTCTTTTTCAAAAGAAACGAACCCTTCAGCTACACATTGAGCATGCTCAAATAGTTCTTTAGCTAATGGCAGGTCTTCTTTTGAATTTAATAGTTGTTGACCCTTACCATCATAGCCACCAAGTGCGGTTTTCACAATACTTGGATACCCGATTTTATCAATTTGCTTCACTAATTCATCGTAATTTTCTGCTACTATGTATGGTGCAACAGGACACCCCGCCTCAACAATCGCAGCCTTTTCTGTTACACGATTTTGGGTGATGCGAACCAATTCGGCTCCCTGAGGAACATAAGCGATTTCTGTTAATCTTTTTAAACCCTCATAATCTATGTTTTCAAACTCAAAAGTGATTACGTCACTCACATCAGCTAACTCTTCCAATGCCGCCTCATCATCATAAGGAGCTACAATTCGGATATCGGCTACTTGCCCACAAGGAGAATCCATCGTTGGCTCAAGAACAGCTATTTTATAGCCTGCCTCTTTAGCCGAAAGGGCCATCATGCGGCCTAATTGGCCACCACCAATGATTCCTATCGTTTGTCCAGGGAAAATCATTTTAGTCATGATAAATCACCTGAGCTTTCCAACACTTGGAGTTTTATTGATTCGCGACGTGCTTCTAATCTGTCTGCTAACTTCTCATCTGTAATCGATAGAATTTGAGCTGCCAAAAGTCCTGCATTTGTTGCCCCTGCTTTCCCGATTGCTACAGTTGCAACGGGTACACCACCTGGCATCTGTACGATCGATAACAATGAATCCAAACCGTTTAATGCTCTGGATTGAACTGGTACACCGATGATCGGTAATGTCGTTTTCGCCGCAACCATTCCTGGTAAGTGAGCAGCCCCACCTGCACCTGCAATAATAACCTGGATTCCTCTTGAACGTGCACTTTCCGCATATTCAAACATAAGATCTGGTGTACGATGTGCAGAAACGACTTGCTTTTCATAAGGCACCTGTAGCTCATCAAGAATATCGCATGCGTGTTTCATCGTTTCCCAGTCACTAGAACTTCCCATAATGACACCGATTTTTGGATTCATTTCAATCTCTCCTTCAATCTTCGCTCGTCTTTACAATCGCGTTTTACTGTCTTTTATAATTCATCTATTTACCATTGAATAACTTCTGTGGATATACTCATGATTGATAACATACCTCTGCCGGTCCATGGTCTGATTTCAATTACACACTTGTTTTGAAACAATAAAATAGCCCTCAAATAATCCACTCTCTCAACACGAAGAAAGCAGAATACTTGAGGACATAAGATTGAAAGAGAATGTAGTGAACATAGTGCACCCACACCTTTCTAAACGTCTAAAGTTCGCTTTCCCGCATAGTCCAACATTTTCGGTGTCGGGTAGAGACACTAGAGCCATATTCTCTAGCATATATGTGGGATATTATATTGACTAACCAATTACTTTTATCTCGGCAATTATTGGCCAAATTTCTCATTCATACTTACATGACCATGCGAGAGGACAAACTCCTAAAATAGTATTTATCACTATGCTTATGAAGTTTTTCTTCCTTCTCACATTTTAACAAGCCAACAATAGAAAATCAATGGTAAAATGCGAACGATAAATTTTCAGAAAACAGTAATGTTCGTATTTAGGTTTAAAATCAATTTATTTTTCCATCAAAATTCCTTTAAATTGAATCTTTTGACGTAAATACGTCGGTTCTCCGTCTATTATGTGAAAGACAGGCTCTTCCTTACGCCCCATCGGCATATACCCCTGTTCCTTCATACGCTCAAGACATTGTTCGATCGTTTCATTTTCTTCAACTTCAAACCAAATTTGTTTTTTTCCCATAGATGAGTCCTTTCGGTATTTGTAGTTCTAATATTAACAAATATTTCACCATTCTATCGACTATCTGTTAAAGTCTCGTAAATTTCTCTATAAGTTACCCAATTAAGCATTAATTTAAATATGTATCATCATCATTAGATACAAACACCTTTTGTGAATTTATTTTATTCCTCATATATGGAATGGAAATGGTGAAAATTGAGTAAATTGAGGTGAACCTGTCCTGGCTTACAATCTAATTCTTCAACTAACTTCTAATTAGACAGATCACGTTAGTAACTTTCTTCCATATTTTTCGTCAGAGTTTACATTCTAGTTCTACAAACAGTTATTGAGAACTTCAAATTGAGTAATACTAAAATTTTTGGAGAATGTGAATTTAAATGGAGGTTGTATTATATGGAGTTAATTACCAATAAAATAGTTATCATTTCTATTTTTTACTGATCATAACCATGATAGAAACTTTAGCTTATGCGACAAGGATTTCAGGGGCAAGGGTAAAATTAATAGCAACCGCCATATCTTTGTTTAGTACAATAGTGATTGTTTCAAGATTTTCAACCATGTTTCAACAACCTTTAACGGCTAAACTTATAGCGGAGGCACCGGATTTAAATAAATTCAGCTATATAGAAGATCAATATAGGATTTTAATTTGGATAACTTCATTTGGTGCATTACTAGGTATACTCCTTTTTCCAACTTTTATTAATATATTTTCTAGAGCCATTATTCAATTATCTAATGAAGGAGGTTCGGTAGTTTCTACTTTTTTTAAACAGCTGAATTGTGATAGTTTTAAAAAAATTTTTTTATGTTTTAGAGTACCTAAATTTAAATACTTTCAAGGCATTACCTTAAAGACAATACCGAAACGTTTATTTGTAATTAATGTAGTTGTTTCAGCTGTATTTACAACCGGAATATTCTCATCCTTATATGCATCTATGCTAGTTCCAGAAGATTATGCACAAGCAGCTTTAATGTCTTCGGGGATTATTAATGGTATCGCAACAATCTTACTTACATTGTTTATAGATCCGAAAGCAGCTGTATTAGCAGATAAAGTTATGCAAAATCAATGTGACTATATTTATTTAAAAAGTTATTCATTAACTATGATTAGCTCCAAATTCTTTGGAACGATAGCAGCCCAATTTTTGTTCATCCCCGCTTCTTATTACGTGGCTTGGTTTGCAGAGTGGATTTAATTTTGCTCAATTTACGGGACTATAGTAAAAAATAGAGGTAATCACGCGCTGCTTTTATCTTAAGCTAATACGCTATAAGCTGTGAGTATTGAGCAAACTGATTTTAAAATGAAAATATAAAATCCTTAAGCAAATAAATATCACTTGATGAACAATGGCTTTCGTTTCCCTAGAGACGTCCTACTCTCATACGGTGCTCCCAAGTTCCATAGGCACTTAATTATCGAAGATAGTGACACATCGGCTAATTGTGTCATCTGTTCATTGTGCATCGCTAAATTAAAGAGAGCCCTTATTCTAAAATTCGATTTCTCCCACCAGTATTAAGATTTAGCAAATGCAAATTAGCGGAGTTTTTTCTGTTATATCAAAATTGAGGCTGGTTCGTGGGCAAATAAAAGGAGAATTTACGACTATGCTAAAAAAATATCTCCTTTTTCACGTCTTTTAAGACAATAAGCGGAATTTCTTCTTCTATCTAAGTTTATTTTGATCAATATTTCCAAATAAGCGAAATTTCTTCGGTTATTTATTGGTGAGGACATCTAAATTTTGTTTGTGCTGATTTTATTTGAGCTACTTGGATAGTAAATAGATATTCTACCGTAACTGAGGGTTATCTTGGCTTCTTGTTATCCTTGCTTCTCCCACTTCACGCGGATGAACCTTCCATTTTTATTGAGGATTTTTTTGCACATAAAAAACCACTGAATAATCAGTGGTTTTCATATGCCTAGCGACGTCCTACTCTCACAGGGGGAAGCCCCCAACTACCATCGGCGCTAAAGAGCTTAACTTCCGTGTTCGGTATGGGAACGGGT
>Ga0182744_1001359_pt1 | contig 21368 bp, 18 predicted proteins | sample eDN3rd30CKraftMG_FD_128525 | JGI IMG/M metagenome (GOLD analysis project Ga0182744, IMG submission 128525) | Enriched Miracle-Growth compost microbial communities from Emeryville, California, USA - eDNA 3rd pass 30_C Kraft MG (version 2) (version 2) ...
AGTGTAGCCTTTCTTCTTGTAAGGCTCCTCGAGGAAAAAGAAGAATTAATTGTAAAACACCAAAATGCCTCTTATCAACAAGAATTAATCTTTAATGCCGCAAATGATGGGATGCTGGTGATCGATGCTCAGGGTTTTGTTATTTTATTCAATCACCGTGCCGAAGAAATGACGGGTGTTAAACGTGAACAAGCTCTTGGAAAATATGTGGTGGAGGTAATACCTGAAAGCAGGCTGCCTTTAATTCTTGAAACTAGAAGGATAGAGACGAACCAAGAAATGATCTTGGGAAACGGTCGGAAGATTATTACCACACGCATTCCTATTATTGAAGAAAACGGAACCTTAATTGGAGCATTTGCCGTTTTTAAAGATATCACAGAAGTGGTGAATCTTGCAGAGAAGATTACCGATTTAAAAGAAATACAAACAATGCTTCAAGCTATTATCCAATCTAGTGACGATGCCATCTCAGTAGTTGATGAAAATGGCAGGGGTATTCTCATTAATCCGGCATATACGCGTCTTACAGGTCTTACGCAGGAACAGGTTATCGGACATCCTGCGACTGCTGATATATCTGAAGGTGAAAGTATGCATATGAAAGTACTCCAAACAAGACGGGCAGTCCGCGGGGTCCCAATGCGAGTAGGTGCTAATAAACGTGAAGTCATTGTTAATGTAGCACCGATTATTGTAAAAGGGATTTTAAAAGGCAGTGTGGGTGTTATTCATGACATGTCAGAAATAAAGAACTTAAATAGGGAATTAACTCGTGCAAGGCAAATCATCCGTACTCTTGAAGCAAAATATACTTTTGAGGATATACTCGGCAGCTCCGAGGAAATGACGCTTGCAATAGAACAGGCAAAACTGGGAGCAAAAACACCTGCGACAGTTTTGTTACGAGGTGAATCTGGCACTGGAAAAGAATTGTTTGCTCATGCAATACATAATGCTAGTGATCGAAAATATAACAAATTTATTCGGGTGAATTGTGCTGCTATATCTGAGTCCCTTCTAGAAAGTGAGCTATTTGGCTACGAAGAGGGGGCGTTCTCAGGTGCTAAAAGGGGAGGGAAAAGAGGGTTTTTTGAAGAGGCAAATAACGGTAGTATTTTTCTAGATGAAATTGGTGAACTTTCAGCAAATACACAGGCAAAACTGCTTAGAGTACTTCAAGAAAATGAAATTATCCGTGTAGGTGGTACTAAACCTATTCCGATAAATGTTCGAATCATAGCGGCAACCCATGTGAATCTTGAAAAAGGAATTGCAAAAGGTTCGTTTAGGGAAGACTTATACTATCGTTTAAATCGTATGCCTATACATATACCACCACTACGGAATCGTAAACAAGAGATTCCGATATTGTGTGAAAGAATTATTCAAAAGATCAATCGAGACTACGGAAGAAATGTGGAGGGTGTTACCCAAGCGGCAATTCTCAAATTAATAAATTATGATTGGCCGGGAAATGTCCGGGAACTAGAGAATATTCTTGGCAGAGCGATGATTTTTATGAATTATTATGAAACATTTATTAATGTCCATCACCTCCCTGAGCTGAGGCCTATAAAAGCGGGAAGTGAACCACTAATAACAGATGTTAGTGAACCCGTTCAACAAAATCGTTCTTTAACCGATATGGTTGAAGAGTATGAAACTGAAATAATTCAGCAAACACTTCAACGTCTAAATGGAAATAAAACTGCAACTGCAAAAGCGCTTGGTCTATCGGTTAGAAATCTTTATTATAAGCTTGAAAAGTACAAAATTGAAAACAGTAGCATGCAATAATTTTCACAGTATGAAGTAAATTGCAGGGATTATACCATGGATTAAAGCGTTTTCAGTAAAATCTATTTTGGCACAAATATTGCATATTACATATATGGAGTTGCAGCTGAAGAAAAGAAAGGGTTGATGACAACTTGTTGCTAGAATCTCTAATGAACAAAGCAACCCAACTTGAAGGGAATACGGTAGCTGTTGCGGCGGCTGAAGATGAAGAAGTCATTAAGGCAGTTATTGAGGCGTTAAACCGTAATCTAGCCAACTTTATTTTATTTGGTGATAAAGAAAAAATTGAAACTATTCTAAGTGTTCATCATGTGTTTAAAAACGGCAATAGAACACTTACTGTTGTTCATGCTGAGTCAAACATGCATGCTGCTGAGCTGGCAGTTAGGGCTGTATCCAATAAAGAAGCAACCGTGCTGATGAAAGGGAATATCCCAACGAGTATTCTTTTAAAAGCAGTATTAAATAAAGAGTACGGTCTTAGGACAGGAAATGTTCTTTCGCATGCAGCAGTCTTTGAAGTTCCGGATTTCGACCGATTTACAATTGTTACGGACGCAGGAATGAATATTGCCCCTGATTTAGAACAAAAGGTTCAAATAATTAAAAATGCAGCAACACTGGCAAGGGCTATTGGAATAGAATATCCCAAGGTTGCTCCAATAGCGGCCGTTGAAGTAGTGAATCCAGCCATGCAAGCCACTATTGATGCTGCTGCATTAAGTGTTATGAATCAACGAGGACAAATCACAGACTGTATTGTAGATGGGCCTTTAGCATTAGACAATGCCGTATCTGCAATAGCTGCAGAACACAAGGGGATTCATAGTGAAGTAGCTGGAAAAGCAGATATTTTATTAGTTCCTACTATCGAAGTTGGAAATGTCTTATACAAGTCATTAATTTACTTTGCAAAAGCAAAGGTAGGAGCTGTTATTACAGGAGCAAAGGCTCCAATTGTATTAACCTCCAGGGCTGATTCGGCGGAAAGTAAATTGTACTCACTTGCACTCGCCATCTGCTCTGTAACTAAATAGATTTTATATCGCTTTCATATTAGAGGAGGATGTAAACATGGAAATTTTCAAGTACTTAGAACAATATGATTATGAGCAAGTGGTATTTTGCCAGGATAAACAGTCCGGATTAAAAGCTATTATTGCTATACATGATACAACATTAGGGCCAGCATTAGGCGGCACTCGTATGTGGACATATGAATCAGAGGAAGCAGCAATCGTAGATGCTTTACGTTTAGCAAAGGGTATGACATATAAAAATGCAGCAGCAGGTCTAAATCTTGGCGGCGGTAAGACGGTTATCATTGGTGACCCGCGTAAGGATAAGAATGAGGAGTTGTTCCGTGCTTTTGGACGGTATATTCAAGGATTAAATGGAAGATATATTACTGCAGAGGATGTAGGAACAACAGTTGCAGATATGGATTTAATTCATGAAGAAACAGATTATGTGACGGGTATTTCCCCAGCATTTGGGTCATCAGGGAATCCCTCTCCAGTTACGGCATATGGTGTGTACGTTGGAATGAAAGCCGCTGCAAAGGAAGCCTTCGGAACGGACTCCCTTGAAGGGAAAGTAGTTGCGATTCAAGGTGTTGGGAATGTAGCCTATACTCTATGTGAATACTTGCATAAAGAGGGTGCACAATTAATTGTTACTGATATTAATAAAGAAGCTGTTGCTAGGGCAGTTGCAGATTTTGGTGCACGAGCAGTAGATCCAAATGAAATATATGGTGTTGAATGTGACATTTATGCACCATGTGCGCTAGGTGCAACGATCAATGATGATACAATTCCTCAACTTAAGGCAAAGGTAATTGCTGGTTCTGCTAATAATCAATTAAAAGATACTCGTCACGGTGACATTATCCATGAAATGGGTATCGTGTATGCACCTGATTATGTAATAAATGCTGGCGGCGTAATTAACGTAGCGGATGAACTTTATGGGTATAACCATGAAAGAGCCATGAAGAAGGTTGACCAAATTTATGCAAGCATTGAAAAGGTGATTGCTATTTCGAAACGTGACGGTATTCCAACTTATTTGGCAGCAGATCGAATGGCTGAGGAAAGAATAGAAAGAATGCGTAACTCTCGCAGTCAATTCCTTCAAAATGGTCATCATATCTTAAGCCGACGCTAAAAAATTAGGTAGGAAAAAGCGCTGAATGAGTAGTTCAGCGTCTTTTCCCTTTAATAGGTATGAAATGTAAAAAGATGGAGGTTAAATACGGTGCCTATTAATAAGTATCGAATGCTCATCATCAATCCAGGTTCCACTTCAACTAAGATCGGGGTCTTCGATAATGATATTTCCATTTTAGAAAAAACAATCCGCCATGATTCAGATAAGATTAATAGGTTTGATGCAATTATTGATCAATATGAATTTAGAAAGAATACTATCTTAGAAACACTTGATAATGAAGGGATTAATATATCAAAGCTGGATGCTGTTTGCGGCCGCGGCGGCTTGCTTCGTCCCATTGAAGGTGGAACGTATGCAGTTAATGAAACCATGCTGGAAGATTTGCGGACTGGTTTGGCTGGACAGCATGCTTCGAATCTAGGCGGGATAATTGCACATGAAATTGCTTCAGGTTTAAATATTCCATCCTTTATAGTTGATCCCGTAGTAGTGGATGAACTAGAACCAATTGCAAGAATTTCTGGCTTTACTTTAATTGAGAGAGTGAGTATCTTTCATGCCTTAAATCAAAAGGCGGTTGCACGAAGAGTTGCAAAAGAATTAGGGAAGGAATATACGGATCTAAATCTTATTGTCACCCATATGGGGGGCGGAATTACAGTTGGTGTACATAAGCAGGGAAAAGTTGTGGATGTGAATAATGGTCTCCATGGTGATGGTCCTTTCAGCCCTGAACGTGCAGGAAGCGTACCTGCTGGTGATTTAGTTGCGCTATGTTACTCAGGTCAATACTACCGCGATGAAATAATGAAGAAGCTTGTAGGTCAAGGCGGACTTGTTGGCTACCTGGGAACAAACGATGCAGTAGAAGTCGAAAGGCGGATCGCCGCTGGTGATGAACAGGCAGCATTAGTATATGAAGCCATGGCCTATCAGGTTGCTAAGGAAATAGGTGCAGCAAGTGCTGTATTAGCAGGAAAAGTGGATGCCATCGTGTTAACTGGCGGTCTTGCTTATGGTAAGGGGTTTGTGAAATCCATCATTGAACGGATAAATTGGATAGCCGATTGTTTAGTCCATCCAGGTGAAAATGAGCTTCAAGCATTAGCAGAAGGTGCCTTGAGGGTTTTACGTGGAGAAGAAAAAGTAAAAGAATATCCTGGTACGTTCAAAACAGCAAAAATCTAATTTGGGGAGGAAAAGTAGTGTCACAAGAATATGATTTAGTCATTCTAGGCGGTGGTACAGGCGGTTATGTAGCTGCTATTCGCGCCTCTCAACTAGGTTTGAAAACAGCAATCGTTGAAAAAGGAAAGCTTGGTGGAACATGCCTCCATAAAGGTTGTATTCCTAGTAAAGCACTTCTTAGAAGTGCTGAAGTCTATCGGGCAGCTAAGCACAGCGAAGATTTTGGTGTCATTACAAATGAAGTATCTTTTAACTTTGTAAAAGTTCAGGAAAGAAAAAATAAAATAATTGATCAACTTCATAAAGGTGTTCAACATCTCATGAAACAGGGGAAAATTGATGTATATGAAGGTTTGGGCAGGATTTTAGGACCGTCAATTTTTTCACCTATGCCAGGAACTATTTCAGTGGAAATGAATAATGGTGAGGAAAATGAAATGCTTATTCCGAAAAACGTTGTGGTTGCAACTGGTTCAAGACCTAGAACCCTTCCAGGACTAGATATTGATGGTGAGTATGTCATCACCTCTGATGAGGCATTGGAACTTGAAACATTGCCTGCCTCAATCATTATTGTTGGCGGGGGTGTCATCGGAATTGAGTGGGCTTCAATGTTATCAGATTTTGGAGTCAATGTCACTGTCATTGAGTATGCAGACACTATTATTCCAACAGAGGATAAAGAGATTTCTAAGGAAATGCAGCGCTTAATGAAGAAAAAAGGTATAAAGCTGATAACAGGAGCTAAGGTTCTGCCAGAAACACTAGTAAAAGGTGATGGAGTTACCATTTCTGCGGAAGTAAAAGCAGGGCTGAAAGAATTTAAAGCAGAAAAACTTCTTGTATCTGTTGGCCGACAAGCAAACGTTGAAGGAATTGGCTTGGAAAATACAGAAATACAAGTTGAAAAAGGTTTTATTGTTACAAATGATTTTTATCAAACAAAGGAATCTCATATTTACGCAATTGGAGATGTGATTGGCGGTCTCCAGCTTGCGCATGTAGCATCCCATGAAGGAATTATTGCTGTAGAGCATATTGCTGGGAAAGTTCCATCTGCACTGAATTATGACTTAGTTTCTAGATGTATTTATAGTAATCCAGAGGTATCGAGTGTGGGAATAACGGAAGAACAGGCAAAGGAAAAGGGTCATAAAGTAAAAGTGGGTAAATTTTCCTTCCGGGCGATCGGGAAGGCTCTTGTATTTGGAGAATCCGATGGTTTTGTCAAAATTGTTGCTGATGAGGAAACAAATGATATTCTAGGGGTGCATATGATTGGTCCTCATGTTACAGATATGATTACAGAAGCAGGTTTGGCTATGGTATTGGATGCAACTCCGTGGGAGATTGCTCATACGATTCATCCACATCCAACGCTATCAGAAGCTATTGGGGAAGCTGCGCTTGCAGTAGATGGAAGAGCAATCCATTCATAAGAATTTTTTAAATGCTACAAACGGGAGGTAATAATAAATGGCTGAAAATCGTCATCATGCGTTAGGTTTAAGTGATGAAAAGGTTATGGAAATGTATGAAACTATGCTTTTAGCACGCCGGATTGATGAGCGGATGTGGTTATTAAATCGTGCTGGGAAAATTCCATTTGTTATTTCCTGTCAAGGACAAGAAGCTGCTCAAGTTGGAGCAGCATATGCACTTGATAAGGAGAAGGATTATGTTCTTCCATATTACCGCGATATGGGTGTAGTTTTAACTTTTGGAATGACACCTAAGGAACTTATGCTATCTGGTTTTGCGAAAGCAGAGGATCCAAACTCTGGGGGCAGGCAAATGCCAGGACACTTCGGACAAAAGAGGAATCGTATTGTAACAGGTTCTTCTCCTGTAACAACTCAGGTTCCGCATGCTGTTGGTGTAGCATTAGCCGGTAAAATGGAAAAGAAGGACCTCGTGACCTTCGTAACCTTCGGTGAAGGGTCATCAAACCAAGGAGACTTCCATGAAGGAGCTAACTTTGCTGGTGTGCATAAACTGCCTGTCATTTTCATGTGTGAAAATAATAAATATGCGATATCTGTTCCTATTGAGAAACAATTGGGATGTGAAAAGGTGTCTGACCGTGCAATTGGTTATGGTATGCCGGGCTTTACTGTTGATGGAAATGATCCATTAGAAGTTTATAAAGTTGTGAAGGAAGCCGCAGACCGTGGACGCCGCGGTGAGGGACCTTCGTTAATTGAAACTATTTCTTACCGGCTGACACCACACTCTTCAGATGATGATGACCGATCGTACCGGGCTCCTGATGAAGTAGCTAAAGCGAAAACGAAGGATCCAATTATTACGTTTGGTGCCTATTTAAAAGAAACAGGCGTCATGAATGATGAATTGGAAAAGGAAATCAACGATCGTGTGATGAAGCAAGTGAATGAAGCTACTGATTATGCTGAGAATGCACCGTATGCAGCACCAGAGCACGCGCTGAAATATGTTTATGGTGATAGGTAAGGGGGATATAACATGGCAGTAATTTCTTATATTGACGCGGTCACGATGGCCATCCGGGAAGAAATGGAAAGAGATCCAAAGGTTTTTGTTCTGGGAGAAGACGTTGGGATAAAAGGCGGGGTTTTTAAGGCAACACAAGGTTTATATGAACAATTTGGTGAAGAACGTGTAATTGATACACCACTTGCAGAGTCCGCGATCGCCGGGGTAGGGATTGGAGCAGCTATGTACGGAATGAGACCGATTGCTGAAATGCAATTTGCAGATTTTATTATGCCTGCAGTCAACCAAATAATTTCAGAAGCAGCAAAGATTCGTTATCGTTCAAATAACGATTGGAATTGCCCGATGGTTATCCGAGCACCATATGGCGGCGGAGTTCACGGGGCACTTTATCATTCCCAATCTGTTGAGGCGGTATTTGCGAATACACCGGGATTAAAAATTGTTATGCCTTCAACTCCGTACGATGTGAAGGGACTATTGAAAGCGGCTATTCGTGATAATGATCCAGTGCTATTCTTTGAGCATAAGCGTGCATACCGCTTAATCAAAGGGGAAGTACCAGCAGATGATTACACATTGCCGATTGGAAAGGCAGATGTGAAACGTGAGGGCGAAGACATAACCATTATTACCTATGGTCTTTGTGTTCATTTTGCCCTCCAGGCTGCTGAAAAATTAGCCAAGGATGGAATCTCTGCACATATCCTTGATTTAAGAACGGTATATCCTTTAGATAAAGAAGCAATTATTGAAGCTGCTTCTAAAACTGGTAAGGTATTGCTAATAACTGAAGATAATAAAGAAGGCAGCATTATAAGTGAAGTTTCCGCCATCATTGCTGAAAATTGCTTATTTGAATTAGATGCACCGATTATGCGCCTGGCGGGACCAGATGTCCCAGCGATGCCATATGCACCAACGATGGAGAAATTCTTTATGGTTAACCCTGAAAAAGTTGAAAAAGCAATGCGTGAGCTTGCTGAATACTAATAGGAGGTTGGAAACTTGGTTATTGAACAAATTAAAATGCCTCAGTTAGGGGAAAGTGTAACTGAAGGAACAATCTCAAAGTGGCTTGTTTCTGTCGGAGATAAAGTTAACAAATACGATCCTCTAGCTGAAGTCATGACAGATAAGGTAAATGCAGAAGTGCCATCTTCCTTCACAGGTACCATTAAAGAGTTGGTCGCGGAAGATGGAGACACACTTGCAGTCGGAGAGATCATTTGTACCATCGAAATCGAAGGTGGTGGAAATGATGAAGCAGCAATAGGCAGTGAGGAAAAACCTGAAGTTTCCGAGCCAGCTGTTGTTTCTGAGCAAAAGGATCAAGGTCACAAAGCCCGTTATTCACCTGCTGTTTTAAAGATTTCGCAAGAGAATGGAATTGATTTAACACAGGTGACAGGCACCGGTGCAGGTGGGCGTATAACAAGGAAAGATTTATTGAAAGTAATTGAATCAGGGAATATTCCAAGAGCAGAAGCAAAGGTTGAAGCACCAAAGCAGCAAGACACTCAAACTGCAGCTGTACAGGAAACAATATCATCTGTTCCTGCGCAGACAGCTTCGGCACCGAAGCAATCTGTCCCTGCTCCAAGTATTCCTGTTGCAGCAGGTGATATCGAAATACCGGTCTCAGGTATCCGTAAAGCAATTGCTGCAAACATGCTCCGCAGTAAGCATGAAGCACCGCATGCATGGACGATGATCGAAGTAGATGCAACAAATCTTGTGGAATACCGAAATTCTTTAAAGGATGAATTTAAGAAAAAAGAAGGCTTCAATTTAACCTTTTTTGCATTCTTCGTAAAAGCAGTTGCACAAGCTTTGAAGGAATTCCCTCAGATTAATTCAATGTGGGCTGGAGATAAAATTATCCAAAAGAAAGACATCAATATTTCAATTGCTGTAGCAACGGATGATGCGCTTTATGTACCTGTTATTAAGCAGGCTGATGAGAAAACAATCAAAGGGATTGCCCGTGAGATTTCTGAACTTGCTGTAAAAGTAAGAACAGGAAAACTCCGTTCAGAAGATATGCAGGGTGGGACGTTTACGGTCAATAACACCGGCTCATTTGGATCAGTACAGTCGATGGGAATTATCAATTACCCGCAAGCAGCAATCCTGCAAGTAGAATCAATCGTCAAGCGCCCTGTTGTTATGAACAACGGAATGATTGCTGTACGCGATATGGTAAACCTATGTATGTCACTTGACCACAGAGTTTTAGATGGGCTGGTCTGTGGCAGGTTTTTACAACGTGTTAAAGAGATTCTTGAAAATACCTCCAAATCAACAACTTCTATTTACTAATGAAAATAACCGCTTCCGGATTCGGCTGCGGTTTTTTTATTGCTTGTATTGTATTTGTGTCCTAAAATAGAGGTATTAAGTAATTTAAAGAATATTTTGTTATTTTTATTTTAGATAGGGGGGGAACAAATGAGTGTGGAGAAATTACAAAATCAAGACTTTTCATCAAGGACAAAGGACGATTGGAAGGTCAAAGCGGAAGAATCCTTAAAAGGCAAGAGTGTTGAGTCTTTAAAAAGTAGTACATATGAAAATATCATTTTGCAACCGCTTTATTCTAGGGAAGATGCTCAGAAAGCTCCAGACTTTCCGGGGGGTTCGGATTTTCGTAGAGGGGTTAATCCTTTAGGATATGTAACTAATGATTGGAAGATAGCGCAGCGTATTACCTATCATTCTGTGGAGGAATTAAAGGAAAAGCTCCATGTGGGCGTTGAAAAAGGACAAACCGCTCTTTCGTTTGAAGTTACTGAAGCTCTTTTGGAATCAAAGGAAACAATAAATGGAGTACTTGGTGATTTACCTGCAGCAGTCCCATTTGCCATTAATGGAAAAGGCATGAACTCGGCCTTGCTAGCTGTATTAACAGAAAATGAGACAATACCTAATCAAGTAAGTGGATATGTTGGCAGTGACCCTATATCTTTGTTTGCTGAGGTAGGATTCATTGAGGAGGATTTATTCAAGGGCTGGATTGAAGATATAAAGCTCGCAAATCTAAAACTGCCAAACTTACGAACTGTATTAATAAATACATCCACCTATCATCAAGGTGGTGCCAATGCAGTACAAGAGCTGGGAATTGCAGCCGCAGCCGGTACCTTTTATCTACAGCTTCTCCTTGATAATGATATGAAGCTAGATGATGTTCTTACCAAGATGATTTTTCAATTTTCAATAGGCAGTAATTTCTTTATGGAGCTAGCCAAATTGCGTGCAGCACGAATCCTATGGAATAAAATTACTCAAGTTTATGGAGCTGACACTAAGGACCGAGGAATGCAGATAGCAGCAGAAACTTCTTCGTTTACGAAAACAGTTTATGATCCCCATGTAAATATACTTCGTGCTGGAAATGAGGCGTTTGCAGCTGTGTTAGGGGGAGTTCAGTATCTCCATGTAATACCGTTTGATTACGAAACTGGAGGTTCACAGCTATCAGAAAGAATTGCGAGAAACACGCAAAACATTCTGAAGGAAGAAGCACATCTGCAAAAAGTTGTAGACCCAGCCGGCGGCTCCTGGTACGTAGAAGCGTTGACAACAGAGCTTGCAGAAAAAGCCTGGCAGTATTTTAAGCAAATTGAAGCAAAAGGCGGCATGCTGGAAGTTTTAAAAACGGGCTGGATACAAGATGAAATAGCCTCTGTGAATGAAAACCGGAAGAAGGATATTTATTTACGAACACAAAGCATTGTTGGTACAAATGTATACGCCAATCTTGATGAGTCGGCGGCTTCGGGCAGGGAGCGAATTGCAGACAGTTTTTTGGGTCAGGTTACTTCAAGTATACAAATTAAGGCAATTCCGAACAAAAGACTTTCAGAGCCTTTTGAAAAACTGCGCAGAATGAGCGAAAAGATTGAAGAAAAATCAGGGGCTAAACCACAGGTTGGCATGATTTGTCTTGGTGAGCTAAAACAATACAAACCTAGGCTTGATTTTATGAAAGGATTTCTCGCTGCTGGAGGTTTGAAAGCGGTTGAAAGTGGGACAATCACATCCTTGGAACAGGCAAAACAATTTATTAAGGGTCAAAACACAAAGTATATTTGTATTTGTGGAAGTAATGACCAATACGAGTCAGCAGGTCATGGAATTTTAACAGCCTTGAAAAAAGAATTTCCGGATACAATTTTTTATTTAGCAGGTTTACCGGATAAAGATGTTCATATGCAATGGATGGATGAGGGAATAAAACAGTTTATCCATTTAAAAAGCAATTGTTATGAAACTCTTGCTTTAATCTTATCATCAATGGAGGTGGCACTGGATGAAGTCACAAAAGCCTGATTTTCAAAACATTCATTTATTTGATGAACAAGACTTCATCACAAAGGAGCAATGGCAGAATCAAGTTGAAAAAGAAATTGAAACTTCGATTGATGACTTACTGTTTGAAACCAATGAACAGATTCAGTTAAAACCGCTCTATACTTCCGAAGACAGGGAAGGTATTCAGCATGTAGATGATCTGCCTGGCCTTCCTCCGTATACGCGTGGGCCGTACCCGACTATGTACGTGAACCGTCCGTGGACCGTAAGACAATATGCTGGATTTTCAACGGCTGAGGAGAGTAATGCCTTTTATCGGAGAAACTTAGCGATGGGACAGAAAGGTTTATCCGTAGCCTTTGATTTAGCTACACACCGCGGTTACGATTCTGATCATCCAAGGGTAGTGGGAGACGTTGGAAAAGCAGGGGTAGCCATTGATTCGGTTCTTGATATGAAGACTCTTTTTGATGGTATACCACTAGATCAAATGTCTGTTTCCATGACAATGAATGGAGCTGTTTTGCCAATTCTAGCATTCTTCATTGTTACCGCTGAGGAGCAGGGAGTCACGCAGGACAAGCTGTCTGGAACGATTCAAAATGATATTTTAAAAGAGTATATGGTTCGTAATACGTATATTTATCCACCTGATATGTCCATGAAAATCATTGCAGATATTTTCGAGTATACTTCTAAATTTATGCCGAAGTTTAATAGTATCAGTATTTCCGGCTATCATATGCAGGAGGCAGGAGCCCCAGCTGACTTGGAATTAGCATACACTTTAGCTGATGGCCTAGAATATGTACGAACAGGCCTCAAGGCTGGGATTGACATCGATAAATTTGCGCCACGTCTATCCTTCTTCTGGGCAGTTGGCATGAATTATTTCATGGAAGTGGCTAAAATGCGTGCAGGCCGATTAATTTGGGCAAAAATGATGAAATCCTTTGACCCAAAAAGCGAGAAATCTATGGCGCTTAGAACGCATTCCCAAACGTCAGGCTGGAGCTTAACGGAGCAGGATCCATTTAACAATGAAATCAGGACCTTACTTGAGGCACATGCGGCTGCCATGGGACATACTCAGTCACTTCATACAAACGCTCTTGATGAAGCAATTGCTCTGCCAACAGATTTCTCAGCTCGAATTGCCCGAAATACTCAGTTGTTCTTGCAAGAGGAAACAGCTATTACCAAAGTCATTGACCCTTGGGCGGGTTCCTATTATGTTGAGAAGCTTACCGATGAATTGGTGAATAGGGCTTGGAAACATATCGAAGAAATTGAAAATCTTGGCGGTATGGCAAAAGCAATTGAAACTGGCCTTCCAAAAATGAGAATTGAAGAGGCTGCCGCGAGAAGACAAGCGCAAATTGACTCAGGTAAGGAAACCATTATCGGTGTCAATCGCTACCGGCTTGAAAAAGAAGAAGCTATTGATATTTTAGATATTGATAATACAGCAGTCCGTTTAAAGCAAATTGAAAAATTAACTAGTTTAAAGGCTGGCCGTGATGAAGGAAAAGTAGCAGAAGCTTTAGCCGCATTAACAAAAGGGGCAGAGACAGGGGAAAGTAATCTCTTAGAGCTGGCTGTACAAGCCGCAAGAGTAAGAGCGACCTTAGGTGAGATTTCTGATGCCATTGAGAAGGTCGCGAAAAGACATAAAGCAGTGATTCGCTCTATTAGCGGAGTGTACAGCAAGGCATTTACAAACGAAGAGGAAATTTCTGAAGTGAAGAAGATGACAGATGAATTCCTTGAGAATGAAGGCAGAAGACCAAGGATTCTTATCGCCAAAATGGGGCAGGACGGACATGACCGCGGGGCCAAGGTCATTGCGACAGCCTTTGCCGATCTGGGCTTTGATGTCGATATTGGACCATTATTCCAGACTCCAGAAGAAACGGCCATGCAGGCGGTTGAAAATGATGTTCATGTCATTGGAATGAGTTCACTTGCAGCAGGTCACAAGACGTTATTACCACAGCTTGCAGCAGAGTTGAAAAAGCTCGGTCGTGAAGATATTTTATTGGTTATTGGCGGCGTAATACCAGCACAGGATTATCAATTTTTATATGACAATGGTGCAGCGGCAATTTTCGGTCCAGGAACGATTATCCCAGTTGCAGCCCAAAAGGTTATTAAAGAAATCTATAAGCAGCTCGGCTATGAGGAAGTGGCAAAATAGATGTCTGAGGATAGGAAGCCGGAATGGAGCGACCCAAGTGAACCAGAAAACTTTTCAACATCAATCAAAAAAGGGGAAGAGCAGGAAGGCCAGTCTATAGTCATCGAAAAAAACATTGTTTACCGTAAACGTGAATCAAAGGATCCTTCTGTTGAAGCGTTAGTTGAGGGTGTACTGTCAGGGAATAGAGGGCAGCTTGCCCGTGCCATTACCTTGGTAGAAAGTAATGCTGAACAACATTTCCACAAGGCGCAGGAGCTGTTGCAAAAGCTCCTGTCTCACAGTGGAAAATCGATCCGAATCGGAATTACTGGTGTGCCTGGTGCAGGGAAAAGTACTTTTATTGAAGCATTCGGTACCTTCCTTTGCGACCTTGGTCTTTCGGTTGCAGTTCTTGCTATAGATCCAAGCTCTAGTTTAAGCGGCGGTAGTATTCTTGGTGATAAAACCCGGATGGAGAAACTGTCACGGAATCCAAGGGCTTTTATTCGCCCATCACCAACTGCCGGAAAGCTAGGTGGAGTCCATCGAAAAACAAGAGAAGCGATGTTGATTTGCGAAGCTGCGGGCTTTGATGTGATCCTTATTGAAACAGTTGGTGTGGGTCAAAGCGAAGTGATAATAAGAGACATGGTGGACTTTTTCATGCTTCTCGTCCTAACGGGTGCTGGTGATGAATTACAGGGAATGAAAAAAGGAATCATGGAGCTGGCCGATGCAGTCCTTGTTCATAAAGCAGATGGATCCAATAAAGAGAAAGCGGAGCAGACAAGAAAAGAGTATAGCCGTATCCTTCACTTTCTTCAGCCTGCCACAAAGGGATGGGCATCCAAGGCATATACGTGCTCCTCTTTAAAAGGGGAGGGCATTAAAGAGGTTTGGGGTGTTATTAAGGATTTTGAAGAGAAAGGAAAGTCCTCAGGAGTGTTTGCGGAAAGGCGAAAGAGCCAGCAGCGTGATTGGATTTATTCTCTCATCACTGACCAGCTGCACTATAGCTTTTTTCACCATCCCGAAGTAAAACTCAAATTACCTCAATTAGAAAATGAAGTAATGGCTGGAAAGAAAACTGCAGCAAGTGCTGTGGATATACTGTTTAATACATTCCTTTCAGATCAAAAGTTATGACTGTCAATTTATTGACAGTCTCTTTCATAAAAAAGATCCTATTTATTTGAAAGAAACACATTTTTACTGTTATCATGTAATTATATCGACATAAATTGGGAGTGAAAAGTATGAGCATGGATTTCAATTTTTTCATGAATGATGTTGTGACACAAGCAAGAAAAGAAATCACAGCAGCTGGCTATAAAGAACTAAGAACACCTGAAGAGGTTGAAAAAGCGCTTGAACAAAAAGGTACAACCTTAGTGATGATCAATTCTGTATGTGGTTGTGCTGGCGGTATTGCACGTCCTGCAGCAGCGCATGCCCTTCATTATGATAAACGCCCTGACCAGCTTGTTACGGTTTTTGCAGGACAGGATAAAGAAGCAACAGAAAAAGCACGGAGCTATTTTACAGGTTATCCGCCATCCTCACCATCCTTTGCACTGTTAAAAGATGGAAAAATTGTTTCAATGGTTGAAAGACACCAAATCGAGGGTTATGACCCAGCAACAGTCGTAGCAAGACTCCAAAAAGAATTTGAAGAAAACTGCGAAGAACTATAAATCATAGTAAAAAGAGCTAATCTCCTTAACGGGATTAGCTCTTTTTGTTTGGGGCTCTGTTAAAATTAACTATTGATTTTAGAACATGTTGATTTGTGCGGAAGGCAAAGTGCCTCCGGGCAGGCAAAAGGCAGCCTGTTCCTAAGGTGAAGAAGATTTCCCTAGTGGAGTACAAATCAACAGCCAAATTTACCACAGCCTTTATTTTAAAAAAGTAATAATAATTTTTTATAAATATACTTGCATAATTATTTAAAGCTGTGTTAAAATTCATTACGTTGCATAAATATTAAACTTTAACTCTACTAAGTTAGTAAATAGCGATTAAAAAAGTAAAATTTAATTTTCAGAAAATTATAGGAGGAAAGCAAATGAAAAAGGTAATATTTTTATTCTTAATAATGATTTTAGCAGTTGGTGTACTGGCAGCGTGCGGCGAGACGAAAGATGCCAATGCGGGTGATAAAAAGACTCTAGTGATGGCTACCTCAGCGGATTATGCGCCATTTGAATATATTGAATCAGATAAAAGTGACGAAATTATAGGTTTTGATGTTGATTTAGCTAAAGCAATTGCGGGAAAACTTGGCTATGAAGTTGAAGTGAAAGATATGGATTTTGGCGGTTTGGTTCAGTCACTTAAATCTGGACAAGCTGACTTTGTATTAGCGGGAATGACTCCAACCGAAAAAAGAAAGAAAAACGTAGATTTCAGTGATATCTACTACACAGCACAGCACATGGTTATCTCTAAAAAAGATAGTGGAATAACAACAGTAGAAGACTTAAAAGATAAAACTGTTGGTGTTCAGTTAGGGTCTATTCAAGAAGGTAAAGCAGAAGAAATTAACGAAACTGTAGCTATAAAAGTAGAAAATCGTAACCGTATCCCAGAGCTTATTCAAGAATTGAAAGCCGGCCGTTTTGACGCTATTATTATTGAGGACACTGTGGCTAAAGGATATCTTGATAAAGAAACGGATTTAACCAGCTATACAATCAGTGATGACCCAGAAGAAGCAGGATCTGCGATTGCTTTTCCGAAGGATAGTGGTTTAACAGCTAAATTTAACCAAGAGCTTCAAAAAATGAAAGAAAATGGCGAACTACAAGAATTGATTGTTAAGTGGTTTGGTGGGGAAAACTAATTCTACAACCAAGACGTTCAGAAAGTCTTCTGAACGTCTTACTAATTTCATTATTTAGAGAGGACGGCACATGAATGAACTTAGATTTTGCACAATTCATTCCTTCAATGCCATACATTTTAGAGGGAATACTTGTTACACTTAAGATTGTCATTTTGGCAGGGATATTAGGATTTGCTTTAGGTATTATTCTTTCGTTGTTTAAAATTAGCAAATTCAAATTTCTCGGTTGGTTTGCGGACGCTTATACGTCAATTTTTCGTGGTACACCATTAGTTTTACAACTGATGTTAATCTATTATGGCTCGCCACAATTACTTGGGTATCAAATTGAACCTTACACAGCGGCGATTCTTTCCTTTGCCCTAAATTCAGGTGCTTACATATCAGAAATTATCAGAGCGGGGATTCAGGCAATTGATAAAGGACAACAAGAAGCAGCAATGGCACTTGGTGTACCCTATACAAAAATGATGTGGGATATCATCCTGCCGCAAGCTCTCAAAAATATCCTTCCTGCCCTAATGAATGAATTTATTACGCTGACAAAGGAATCTGCGATTGTCACCACAATCGGTGTTATGGATATTATGCGCCGTTCTTATCAAGTAGGGGCTGAAAACTATTCGTTCTTCGAGCCATTATTGATTGCGGGTCTGATCTACTACTTAATGGTCGTGGCTTTGACCTTCCTAGGTAAAGCGGTTGAAAGGAGAATGAGACGCAGTGATTAAGGTAGAAGATTTACACAAAAATTATGGAAGACTCGAAGTGTTAAAGGGAATATCCACAACAATCGAAGCTGGTGAAGTTGTAGCAATTATTGGACCATCAGGATCAGGAAAGTCGACTTTCCTTCGTTGCATGAACCTCCTTGAAAATCCAACTAGTGGAAGAATATTTGTGGGTGATCAGGATGTTACTGATAAGAAGACAAATATCATGAAGGTACGGCAAAACGTTGGAATGGTTTTTCAACACTTTCATTTATTCCCGCATAAAACCGTTTTGCAGAATCTTACTTATGCACCTATAAAGGTAAAAGGATTGACAAAATCAGAAGCAGAAAAGGTGGCTTTTGATTTGTTAGAAAAAGTGGGTTTAGCAGAAAAAGCAAATGAATATCCGACAAGATTATCAGGCGGGTAAAAGCAGCGTGTCGCCATTGCAAGAGCTTTGGCAATGGAGCCTGAAGTTATGCTTTTTGATGAACCTACCTCGGCACTTGATCCAGAAATGGTGAAAGAAGTACTTGAAGTAATGAAATCCTTGGCGCATACAGGTATGACGATGGCTATTGTGACCCACGAAATGGGCTTTGCTCGTGAAGTGGCTGACCGTGTGTTATTCCTAGATGGCGGTGTACTTGTGGAAGACGCCAAACCTCATGAGTTTTTTACGAACCCTCAGAGCAAGCGTGCACAAGATTTCTTGCAAAAAATGCTCTAATATGGATAAGCTAAAGATGGTCTTTATGATCATCTTTTTTTTGAGGAGAATGCTATGAAATATCGAATTGGGTATCGGACGATAAAAACCGCATTAGGAACAGCTATCTCTATCTTAATTGCACAGAAGTTTGGTTTAGACAATTTTGCCTCAGCAGGAATCTTAACAATTCTATGTATCAAGGTTACGAAAAGAAAATCGGTACGTGCTTCCTGGGATCGATTTGTGGCCTGTGTTTTAGCCATGGCATTTTCAAGTTTATTTTTTGAAGTAATCGCATACCATCCCATTGTAATTGGGATTATGCTATTATTCTTTATCCCAACTGTTGTAATGTTTAAAGCTAATGATGGAATTGTAACGAGTAGTGTCATCATTTTACATATCTATAATGCTAACAACTTATCTTTAGGTCTTTTTCTAAATGAGCTTGGTGTTATTATTATTGGGATTGGTGTAGCGCTTATTATTAATCTCTATATGCCAAGTGCCGATAATAGATTAAATCAATACCAATTTAAATTAGAGGAAAATTTTAGAGTGATTTTTTATGAAATGGTCAAATTCTTAAGAACAGGGGAAAGTGATTGGTCTGGAAAAGAAATTACGGAAACAGCAAAGTTGCTGGAGGAAGCAAAATCCTACGCCTTTCGAGATGTAGAAAACCACTTTTTAAGAGATGAAAATGATTACTTTCATTATTTTAAAATGAGAGAAAAGCAATTTGAGATTATTGAAAGAGTTTTACCAATTGTTACTTCACTCACGGTGACAGTACCACAGGGTAAAATGATTGCCCATTTCCTCGAAGAATTATCTGGAAATATACAACCAGGAAACACTGCTTATATTTATCTAGGAAAATTAAAAGAGATGAAAATGGAATTTGAGGAAATGGAGCTGCCGAAAACACGAGAGGAATTTGAGGTACGTGCTGCATTGCTTCAATTAGTGAAAGAAATGAATGAATATCTAATCATTAAAAGCTCCTTTAAAACATCAAAATGGAATAAACCAAAGAAAGATGAAGCAAACTAAGGAAAAAATGGCAGGTGGATTACATGATAAAAATACTATCGCCAATCCTGTTTGCTTTTTTTATTTCACCTCTTTGGCCGTTAGGTCCCAATCCTCTCCCGGGTGACCCTTTTGTTATTGTAAATAAGTCTACAAATGAGTTAGCCTTGATTGATGAAAATAAGGTCCAAACCGTTGTAAGTATTGGTACTGGTAAAACTAAAGAGTTAACACCAGAAGGGTTATTTTCGATAACGGTAAAAGCGAAAGACCCTTACTATCGCCGTAAGGATATTCCTGGAGGTGACCCCAATAATCCACTTGGATCTAGATGGATTGGCTTTGATGCAGAGGGGACAGATGGACGGATTTATGGAATTCATGGAACTAATCAGCCTGCTTCCATTGGCAGATATGTTTCACAAGGATGCATCCGTATGCAGAATGAAGTAATTTCCTCTTTGTATCCCTTAATTCCCTTGGGTACGAAAGTTTTAGTCACTTCAACAAATAAGTCATTTGAAGAGCTCGGAAGAGAATATGGTGCGATACAATAAAGGTAAAAGGGACTGTTCTTTCGAACAGTCCCTTGTCTATGTTTTGATTAAATAAATTGAGCAATCCCAATTAATAGAGTTGAGGCTAACATAGCGAAAAGCATTAAATATACGATTATTTTTCTTGTTCTTTTCTTATTCAAAGTGGGTTCCCCCTTTATATTAAATAGCTTTATTTCTATTTTACAGGGAAAAGCCCATTTGAACAATGGAACAACATCTCAATTTGGGAAGGAATTATGAATTTTTTAGCGAATATGATAATTGTCGAAACAATTATAATTTTGGAAACAGAGGGGTAAGTATGATAAAAAAAGTGGACCACATTGGAATCGCTGTTCGATCGCTTGAGATGACGCTTCCCTTTTATACAGAGGTACTTAATTTACCTTTACTAGGGATTGAAGAGGTTAAAAGTCAGAAGGTTAAAGTTGCGTTCCTTAAGGCTGGAGAAACGAAACTAGAGCTCCTTGAACCAACCTCAGAGGATAGTACAATTGCCAAATATATCGAAAAACGTGGTGAAGGTATCCACCATGTAGCACTTGGTGTCGATTCTATTGAAGAGAGAATACAAGAAATGAATGAAAAAGGTATTACCATGATCGATAAGGAACCAAGGATTGGTGCAGGAGGAGCACATATTGCTTTTATGCATCCTAAATCAGCCTCGGGTGTTTTGGTCGAGCTATGTGAAAAGAAAGGGGTGAAGGCGAAATGATAGACATCTATGAAAAAATAAATGAATTATATGATAAGCGCCGCGAAGTAGAACTGGGAGGCGGGGACGAAAGAATTGAAAAACAGCATGAAAAAGGAAAACTTACGGCAAGAGAAAGAATCGACCTTTTAGTTGATAAAGGGACTTTTGTAGAATTGAGCCCCTTTATAGAGCATAGAACAAATGATTTTGGTCTTGATGAACAGAAAGGACCTGGAGATGGTGTTGTTACCGGTTATGGAAAAGTAAATGGCAGGCCAATCTATTTATTTTCCCAAGACTTTACCGTATTTGGCGGTGCATTAGGGGAGATGCATGCCAAAAAGATTGCAAATGTAATGGATTTAGCTGCTAAAAACGGTACACCATTTGTGGGATTAAATGATTCTGGTGGTGCCCGAATCCAAGAAGGTGTTGTCTCACTGGATGGATACGGACATATCTTTTATCGAAATGCGATTTATTCGGGGGTAATTCCGCAGATATCGGTTATTATGGGACCTTGTGCCGGTGGAGCAGTTTATTCACCTGCCATTACCGATTTCGTATTTATGGTTGAAAAAACCAGCCAAATGTTTATAACTGGTCCAAAAGTAATTGAAACTGTAACCGGTGAGAAAATTTCTGCAGAGGACCTTGGCGGTG
>Ga0182744_1001360_pt1 | contig 21361 bp, 13 predicted proteins | sample eDN3rd30CKraftMG_FD_128525 | JGI IMG/M metagenome (GOLD analysis project Ga0182744, IMG submission 128525) | Enriched Miracle-Growth compost microbial communities from Emeryville, California, USA - eDNA 3rd pass 30_C Kraft MG (version 2) (version 2) ...
TCGAGAACGTGGAGATCGGCGCGCTCTTCCAGCAGCACTTCGACTTCAAGGGCTACCTCTTCGCCACCGGCGGCGTGCGCGTGGACGACAACAGCGCCTTCGGCGCCGACGAGGATGCGATCTGGTCGCCCAGCGCGAACTTCTCGGCGGTGCTCAGCGACATGCCGTTCTGGAACGTGGCGCCGAAGTACGTGAGCGACCTGCGTCTGCGTCTGGCGTGGGGAACCGCCGCACAGGCGCCGAGTCCCTTCGCGCACGCACAGACACTCGAGCCGGTGCGGCTCGCCGCGCCCGATGGCTCGCAGATGACGGGCGTGAGCCTGCGCGATCCGGGCAACCCGGATCTCACCGCGGAGCGCAACTCCGAGCTCGAGGTGGGCTTCGACAGCCGTCTCGCGAACGACCGGCTCGGATTCAAGTTCACCTACTTCAACCAGCGCACCACCGACGCGATCCTGCAGACGAACGTCGCCCCCTCCACCGGCTTCATCGGCGCGAAGTTCGTGAACATCGGCAAGATCGAGAACCACGGCATCGAGGCATTGCTCGACGCGCGCATCATGGAGCGCAGCGACTTCGTGTGGGACGCGCAGTTCAAGTTCTCCACCGAGAACCCGAAGGTCACCGAGCTCGGTGGCCAGCCGCCGATCACCTTCGGACTCGAAGCGGACCACCAGATGTTCAGAGAGGGCTACGCTCCCGGTGCCTACTACGGACACATCGTCCAGCACGCCGAGCGTGATGCCGATGGCAACATCATCCCGGGAAGCATCGTCATGGCGCCCGGTACGGTGGGCGACCCCGATGCACCATACGCCATCTATCTCGGACGCGCCGAGCCCTCCAACCTCCAGAGTCTCTCCACCACGCTCACGCTCTTCGGTGGACTGCAGGTCTACACGCTCTTCGACCGTGCCGCCGGGTTCGTGAAGTACGACAACAGCAACGCGTTCCGGAGTCCGTTCCTCGCCGACCGCACCGGCTCGCGGAAGTACGCTTTCCGAAAGTCCGAGTCGACGCCCGAAGAGCAGGCCATGATGGAGATGGGCAACGAGGCGCGCAACGCGGCCTTCATCGAGGACGCGACGTTCGTGAAGTGGCGCGAGCTCACACTCACCTATTCACTCCCGACGCGGCTCACCGACCGCTGGTTCCGTGCCGACGCGGTGAGCATCGCACTCGGCGCGCGCAACCTCCACACGTGGACCGGTTACAGCGGCCTGGATCCCGAGCTGACCTACGATGGCGGTCAGGATTCGTTCAACAGCGACGAGTTCTTCACCCAGCCGCCGGCCCGCACGTTCTTCGTCCGTCTGAACGTCAACTTCTGACGCGCGTCGCCAGAGCGCTCATCTGTACTACGCGGAGGAACCCAAATGAGTCATGCGATGTCGCGCGCCCGAAGGATGCGCGCCGGTTTCAGGCTCGCGCTGCCAGCGGCGGTGCTCATCACGCCCATGCTCGCGGGCTGTGACAGACTGCTGGATGTGACTTCCAATACCCACACCGTGGATGCGGCCACCGTATTCGGCCTGCGCGAGGCGATGGTGGGTGCCACGGCGAATCTGTATCGCGCCTACGACGTCAAGATCGTGAACGCGGGTCTCCTGGGCGACGAGTTCGCGAACTCGGGAACCTCGCCCGGGATCCAGGAGGTGGACCGCCGGATCCTCCGCAGCGCGGGCGGCGGTGGCGCGGGACGTACGAGCTCGATCTCGAACGGCTACTACACTCCGCTCCAGCGGGCCGCTGCGGCCGCCGATCTCCTGCAGGAGCGCATCCTGGCTGGCGGCTTCACCGAGATCACCGGCAATCCTTCCGACGCCGCCGCGTACGCCGAGGCCAGCATCTACTCGGGCTTCGCCAAGACGTGGCTCGCGGACATGTACTGCACGCTCGCCTTCGGCGGCGTCGGACCCGAGCTCAGCGCGGCCGACGCTTACGCGATCGCGGAGCAGGAGTTCACCGAGGCGATCGAGGCCGCCGACGCCACCGACGATGTCCGCCAGGCAGCGCTCGTGGGTCGCGCACGCGTGCGCCTCATACTCGGCAACGATGCCGGGGCGCTCGCCGACGCGCAGGCTGTGGACCCCGATTTCGAGTACGAGGCCACCTATTCGTCGAACACTTTCGAGCAGCGCAACATGGTGCACTTCCGCACCTGGGATTTCGGCAACTGGACGGTGGGTCCCGACTTCCGCGATCTCACAATCGATGAAACGGGGACTCCCGACCCGCGCGTGGCGCTGGAGAAGAACCCGCACGCGGCGTGGGATCCGTCGCAGGATCTGTACACGCCGTGGAAGGTGCCGAGTCCCACCGCTTCGCTCATGATCGCGAGCGGCGATGAGGCGCAGTTCATCATCGCCGAAATCCAGGGTGGCAGCGACGCCGTCGACATCATCAACGATGTTCGCGTGCGCAACGGAGTGGCCACCACCTGGACGCCGAGCGGCGGCGCGAACGAGATCCGCGACAAGGTGATCGACGAGCGCAAGCGCACGCTCTTCCTGGAAGGCGTGCGGCTGGGTGATCTCCGCCGCTACATCGACAAGTTCGCCCTCGACTTCTTCCCGACTTCCACGCCGCAGGGGTTCCCGATGGGCGATCAGACCTGCTTCCCGATGCCCGACATCGAGCGGAACAACAATCCGGGTCTCTGAGCCGGCTGCCACGAACGATCGGGGCGGGTACGCCCGCCTCCCATCACACTCATAACAGCGGTTGGAGAACTCATATGGCGAGATCGAAGGAGCACGGTGGCTACGAGTCGTTCGAGTACCTCGAGGCGGGCAAGGACTACACTCCCTACGACGTCTCGCGCGAAGCCGATCGTGTGCCTCGTTTTTCCATCGCGCTCGACGCTGCCCAGGAAGCGCGCGTCGACCGGTTGATCGGCCAGTGCATCATGATCTCCCTGCACGAGCATGTGGGAATCTTCCCGCATCCGGTGGAGGAGACTCCGAACTACGTGCGTCAGGGGCGCATGGCCACCGCGTTCCGTGGGCTGGCCGAGTCGCACTGGGATGCCGTCTTCGACAACCTGATGGACGGCGTTTGCCGCATCGAGTCGAACTCCGGATGGAAGTGGACCGAGGTGCTGCACGACCTCGGCATGCGGCTCTGCGACATCGCGCACCAGGATCAGGTGGTGCCCTGCCACGGCGTGGGCGACATCCTGCGCGCGCGGGAGAACGGGAAGACCGGGTGGATAGCCAGCATCGAAGGGGCCGCGATGATCGAGAACGAGCTCGATCGCATCGAGATCCTCTACGGCTTCGGCGTGCGGCTGCTCGGCGTCACCTACAGCGAGGCCAATGCGCTGGGGAGCGGGCTCAAGGAAGCCAACGATGGCGGCCTCACGAGCTTCGGCCGCAAGGCCGTGGAGCGGATGAACAAGGTGGGGATGCTCATCGACTGCTCGCATGCCGGCGATCGAACCACGCTCGACACGATAAAGGCGAGCACGAAGCCCATCATACTCAGCCACATCGGTGCGCGCGCACTGTGGAACTCCAACCGGCTTGCGCCGGACGACGTGCTGCGCGCATGCGCCGAAGCGGGCGGTGTGATCGGGATCGAGGCAGCGCCGCACACCACCATCACGAAGCAGAATCGCAGGCACGGCATCGACTCGTTCATGGAGCACTTCGAGTACATCGCCGACCTGGTTGGAATCGACCACGTGGGCTTCGGCGCGGACACGGTCTACGGCGACCACGTGGGTCTGCACCGGGTGTACGCCGCAGGGCTGTCGCTCGCCGAGTCGCGGCGCAGCGGCGCGTCAGCCGGTACGGCAGCCGGCGGTGGAGATGACGAGTACCCGCGCGTGGAATACGTGGAAGGGCTGGAGAATCCCACCGAGGTTTCCCACAACGTCGTGCGCTGGCTGGTGAAGCACGGCTACTCGGATGAGGACATCGCGAAAGTGGTGGGAGACAACGTTCTCGGATTGTTGCGGGATGTCTGGGTGAGCTGAACACTGAAACACCGTTACGGGAGGCACGACATGCTGCAGCTCAGAATCGCGGCGTCGCTCATGATGGGAGTCGCGCTCGCGGCGCCGGTCACCACATATGCGCGGCGGAGCGGCGGGGGGGGAGGGGGTGGGGGTGGGGACGCGCGACCGCTCACGCTGCAAACCATGGTCGAAGGCGTGCGTGTGGGAGATGTCGAGTTCTCCCCGGATGGGAAGAGCCTGATCCTCGTCTCCAATCGCTCCGGGCAGTCGAAGATCTGGATCATGGATCGCGACGGCTCGAACGCACGCCTCGTGATCGATGACAAGGGGAGCGAGAGCTCGCCCGCCTGGTCGCCGGATGGCCAGTGGGTGGCGTTCCTCCGGCGCGGCTCGGGCAGCAGCGACATCTGGGTGGTCCGCCCCGACGGCTCCGCGCTCCGCCAGGTCACGCGCACCGCGGACAACGAGGGAATCCCGTCGTGGTCGCCCGATGGAAAACGCATCGCCTTCATCGCGGTTCGCGACAGCGTGCAGGATGTCTTCGTGGCGAACGTGGCCGACGGAGCGGTGAAGCAGCTCACGCATGGCGCCAACCCGTGGGATGAACCGCGCTGGCGCAGTCCCGAGTGGTCGCCCGACGGTCGCTGGATCGTGTACGTGAGCAATCGCAGCGACCCGAACGAAGCGTTCGGCGACGACCTGTGGCTCGTGGACACGCAGAGCGGCGCCACCGAGAAGCTCACGGCCGATCTCAGTGTGATGTCGTCGCCTCGGTGGTCGCCCGACGGGCGCCACATCGCATTCAACGCGATGAAGAAGTCGGAGTTCTGGTACGGCGACATGAGCGACGCCTATCTGGTGGAGATGCCTTCGCAGACGGTGCGCCGCATCGCCATGGACCCGTACGTGAGCGATCGGAACGGGAGCATCTCCATGGAGTGGAGCCCCGCGAGTGACCGGCTCTACTTCCGCTACGAGTGGGAGGGCGACGTCAATCTCTGGACGGTGGCGCTGGAGAACGACGTGGCCACGAAGATCACGTACGAGGAAGGCGGCTTCGGCGAAATCTCGGTCAACCCGGATGGCTCGCAGGTCGCCTACGTGCGCTCCACCCCCACGCGCGCGGGCGAGCTCACGATCGTCGACCTGGCAGGCGGCACACCGAAGCAGGTCACACACTGGGACCGCGGCTACACCAACCTCCAGGCGCCGCGCAAGATCACGTTCCGCAGTCAGGACGGCCACTACATACTCGGCTATCTCTATCTCCCGCCGAACTTCGACCCGGCGAAGAAGTACCCCGCCGCGCTCCAGGTTCACGGCGGCGGCAACAACGCGAACGGTAACGGCTTCCACGTGCTCGAGCATCTGATCTCACACTCGGGCTACATCGTGCTGGCCATCGAATATCGCGGGAGCGCCGGACACGGGCGCGCCTTCCAGGATCTCTCGTACGGTGACTGGGCCGCGGGGCAGGGGTGGGATGCGGTGTACGCCGCGCGCTTCATCAAGTCGCTTCCGTATTCCAACGGGAAGGTGGGGATCTACGGCGGCAGCTACGGCGGCATCACCACACTCGCCGCGCTCACGCGCGACTCGGGACCCTTCGACGCGGCCGCGCCGCTCTACGGGATCTACGACTGGCAGACCGCCTACGAGAATGGCGATGTGCTGATGCGCTCGTGGGTGATCGAGGGACACAAGGGCTTTCGTCCGGGCGAGAAGCCGGAGCTGTACGCACGCACCGCGACCATCCGTCATCTCGACAAGATCCGACCGGGCATCCCCTTCCTCATCATCCACGGCGAGCAGGATCGGCGCGCGCCGTACGGGCAGTCGATGGCGCTGGTGAATTCGCTGAAGGCGAACGGAAATCCGGTGGAGTTCCTCTCGTATCCGGGCGAGCAGCACGGCTTCCGTCAGCCGCAGAACCGCATCGATGCATACGGCCGTCTCCTGAAACTCTTCGACGAGCACCTGAAGGGGGCGAAGTGAGAGCGCGCGACGGCAGGGCGGCAGTGGGGGCCGCGCTCTTCCTGGCCGGAGCGGGCACGCTCGCCGGCTGCGGCGGGTCGGGAGGCGGCACCGGCGCGGATTCCGGGCGCGAGTCGCTGGAGCTCACGCTCGAGAACATCAACGCTCCACACGATGGCGCGTCGAGCGTGGCGCTGTCGCCCGACGGCGAGCGGCTCGCGGTCGTTGCAAGCGTTGGCGGAAAGCGCGGCATCTACATCATGCCCGCGAGCGGCGACTCCTCTCTCGAGTGGTGGCGCGAGGGCGGCTCACCGGTGTGGTCGCCCGACGGCGGCAGCATCGCCTTCACCGCGGGTGGCGATCTCTGGGTGGCATCGGCTTCGTCCGCCGGCGCTCCGGCCAGCGGCGACTCGGCGCTGCGCCTGACGCGTGAACTGCCCGGCGTGCGCGACGCGTCATTCTCGCCCGACGGAAAGTCCATCGCGTTCTACGCCACGCCCGACAGCGTGCAGGACATATGGGTAGTGCCCACCGATGGAAGCGCCGAGCCGCGGCGATTGGTGAGCAAGGCGGCCGAGCACGATGATCCGCGTTTCGAGCCGGCGTGGTCGCCTGACGGGCGCACCATCGCCTACGTCTCCGACCGGGCGGACTACTGGTCGGACGACCTCTGGCTCGTGGACGCGGCGAGCGGTACTCAGCGGCAGCTCACGCGCAAGTTGATGGCGTCGTCCACGCCGGTCTGGTCGCCGAAGGGCGACCGGATCGCGATCTTCGGCACGGCGAAGAACGAGTACTGGTACCAGGATCTCGCCTACATCTATCTCGTGAACCCGACCGCGGCGGGGAGCGAGCGGCCGATCCGGATGCAGGTGTTCGCCACCGACGCGATCATGCGCAACCGTCCCTTCTGGTCGAGCGACGGGGGCACCATCTACTTCCCGTACATGCAGCGCGGCGCCGACGATCTCTGGGCCGTGCCCGACACGGGCGGCGTGGCGACGCAGGTCACAACCGTCGGAGGCTCGTTCCGCTCGCTGAGTGCGAGTGCCGGCGCCGGGACTTTCGCCTTTCTTCGCGGCGGACCGACGGAAGAATCCGAGGTGTATCGCGTGAGCGCTGCGGGCGGCATGGCCGAGCAGCTCACGCGACTCTCGCCCGTATGGAACGGCGTTCGTGCTCCGCGCGAGATCGCCTACCGCAGCTTCGATGGCTCGTACATGCAGGGTTTTCTCTATCTCCCGCCGCAGGTCGAACGCGGTGATCGCTGTCCCGCGCTCGTGAACGTGCACGGGGGCGGCACCAACTCGTACAAGCAGAACCTCAACGTCACCGAGCAGTATCTTGCCTCGCGCGGCTTCGTCGTGCTGGCCATCAACTACCGCGGTGGCTCCGGCTTCGGCCGGGTCTTCCAGGACCTCGCCGTGCACGACTGGATGGGAGGGCAGGCGCTGGATGCCGGCGCGGCTTCCGACTTCCTGCGCACACTCCCGTACGTGAATGGCAAGGTCGGGATCTACGGCGGCAGCTACGGCGGGAGCACTTCGCTCGCCGCGGCCACTCGCACTCCCGACAAGTTCGACGCAGTGGTGGCGATGCGCGGTGCGTACGCGAAAGCGGGGAGCTTCGATGAGACGGACCGTCTCGGGAAGATCTTCACGAAGACCGGACATGGCGCGCTCCCCGACGAGAACCCCGAGGCGTACCGAGTGAGCAATACCATCGAACGGCTCGACCGCCTCGAGGCTCCGCTCCTTCTCATGCACGGCGAGGAAGACCGGCGCGTGCCCTTCACCAACTACCGGATTGCCGTGGCCGAGCTGCAGCGCCTCGGAAAGAGCTTCGAGAGCCACAGCTATCCGGGCGAAGGGCACGGCTTCCGCAAGGCGGAGAACCGCATCGATATGAGCCGCCGGCTGGAGAACTTCTTCGGCGAGCATCTCGGCGCATGCGCGCGCTAGCTCGCGAGGCGGCGGTGGCCTGCGGTCGTGCGTTCGCTCCCGAGCCCGAGAGTGAGCCGTGGCGCCGCTAGTCGGCATAGTGCTGCTCCTGGCTCTGCAGCAGGGAGCCATCGCGGGCCCCGAGATCACACATCTCGGAGTCGAGCTCTCGGCCGCGCGCGCGGGAGTCGCCTCGGAGACCAGCGTGGACGTGGTGGCGCGCTACCAGTTGCACCTCCCAGACTCGGCTTCGGCGGTGGCACTGCGCGGCGTCGCGTTCTTCGGCGCGCGGCCGCTCGAGCTCGGGGCGATGCTGGATGGCGAGTTGGCGGAGGTGGAGCTCGGCCCTCGCGAGGTGAATGGAGGGGGAGGGGAGGCGTGGGACTCCGCCGGATTCGCGGGGGTGGTGCGCTTCGCGCCGCGCGCGGGCATGTCCGACAGCGCCACGCTCGAGCTGCGCTACCGCGTCGACGGCGCCATCAGACGCCGCGGCTCCGACCTGGAGGTGGCGGTGCCGCTACTCCTCGTGGCGGGCAGAGCATCCGATTCGCGGGAGGATCTGTTCGATCTGCGCGTGGAGCTGCCGGGCGATCTCCGGGTGTACGAGTTCTTCCCCACCGTTCCGCGCGCGGTCACGCGCGATGGTGAGAGCGCCGTGCACGTGCTCACGCTGCAGGCGATACCGGCCGTGGTACGCTGGCGCGGACGCATGGGCGAGACGCGACTGTTCACCTACCAGACCACGGTGGATCTCGTCACGGTCGCGCTGCTGGTTCTTCTATCCGTCGTCACCTACCGGGTGATCCGTGCGGCATAGAGCGGAGCCGGCGCGGGAGCACGCGCGATGACCTTCGTGTTCTGGGGACTCTTCGTGGTGCTCGGGCTCATCGCGCTCGGCTACTGGTGGTGGATGGTATGGGTGGAGAAGCGCGAGGCTGCATCGTTGCGCGAGCAGTCCCGCGCGTCGAGCGGCGGTGGCGCCGGCGATGGGGAGAGTGAGCGATGACCACGCGGATCGTGGTGTTCGCTCTCTACTTTCTCGGCATCTTCGCGATCGGGCTGTACAGCATGCGCAAGACGCGCGACGAGAGCGACTACTGGATAGCCGGTGGCAACCTGGGGTGGGGACTCGGCGGAGTGACGCTCGCGGCGACGCACGTGAGCGGCGGGACGTTCATAGGTGCCGTGGGTGCCATCCACGCCTTCGGCTGGTCGTTTGGCTGGGTGTTGATATCGATACCGCTTGCCTACTGGTTCATGGCAGCGGTGCTGGCGCCGCGGCTCATGGGAACGCGCGAGCTCACGCTGCCGTCGTTCATCGAGCGGCGCTACTACAGCAAGACTGCGCGCGCGATAGCGGCCGTGATCATCATGGTCGCCATCATGGTGTACATGCAGGCGCAGATAGTGGCCGGTGGGCTGGTGGCGAACATCGCCTTCGGCGTACCGCTCACTTACGGGGTGGTGTTCTTCGCGCTCCTGCTTCTGGCGTACACGGTGGTGGGAGGGATGCTGGCGGTGGTGTACGCCGACTTCGTGCAGATGATCATCATGCTGCTCGGTACGGTGGTGGCGCTCCCTCTGGCGCTCAGGCAGATCGGCGGCGCCGGCAACCTGCTGCGCTACGCCGAGCTCACGAACCCGCTGGCGCTCGAGTGGGGGACGCTTCCTGCGGCGCTTCTCTTCACTATGGGGCTCGCGTTCTTCCTCGGCTCGGTGGCCACGCCCGAGAAGATCGTGCGGCTCTACTCGATGCGCGACATGCACCAGATCCGCCGGGGAATCCTGCTGACGATCGTGCTGGTGGTGACGCTCAACCTGATGATCATGATTCTGGGGCTGGTGAGCGCCGTGCTCTTCCCATCGCTGCCCACGGGCGATCTGGCGATGCCGATGATCGCGCGAGCGGTGCTGCCGGCCTTCATAGGAAGTCTCATGCTCGCGGCGATCACCTCGGCGATCATGTCGACGGCCGAGGCGCTGCTGATAGTGGCCGGCTCCGCACTCTCCGAGGATATTTTCCAGACCTTCTTTCAGCGGAGCGCCAGTCCGCGGCGGCGTCTGATCGTGGGACGGATAGGCGTATTCGTGGTAGGTGCCGCGCCGCTGCTGTTCGTGCTCACGGGTGTCGGGAAGGGAGAGCTGATCCAGCTCATAGTGCTGCTCTTCAGCGCGCTGATGGCGGCGAGCTTCTTCGCGCCGGTCATCGGTGGGATCTTCTGGCGACGTGCGACGCGCGAAGGTGCGATAGCCGCGATGCTGCTCGGCGTCGCATCGGCGGGCGCGTGGAAGTTGTGGGGTGCGGAGGCCATCGACCCGGTGCTGCCGGGATTCGTGGTCTCGGTCGTGTCGTACGTGGTGGTGAGTCTACTGACGCCGCCGCCGCCGGCCAGCGCGCTGGCGCCGTACTTCCCGGAGCGGGACTCGACTCCTCGGTGAGAACCGCCTCGACGGTGTGGGGTCGCTCCCGGTCGTGACCACGATTCCGCCGCTCCGTTCTTGCGGAGATGCAACATACTGTATACAATAGCGAGGCGAGCTGGTCGGTGGAGACGTCCGTCCCGCCGCCCGAACCCTCTCCGTCGCCGATTCGCCGCCTATGTGGCTCGACAGCGTACCCAGGACGGAACCCCTCGAGCTGAACCCGGAGTCGGCTCGCTCCGCCACCGAGCACGCGCTCGTCGAGCGCATCCGCGCGGACGATGTCGATGCTTTCGAGGAGCTCTTCCGCGCCTACTACGCGCCGCTCACCAGCTTCGCGTACGCGCATTCCGATTCGCGCGAGGTGGCCGAGGAGATCGTCCAGGAGCTGTTCCTCGCCATCTGGGAGCGGCGCGCCGAGTGGCAGGTGACGACGCATCTGCGGTCGTACCTGTACGTGGCTACCCTCAACCGCGTGCGAAGCTTCCGACGCAGCCAGCGCGTGCATCGCGCCGCGCACGATGTCCTGGCGCGCGACGGGCGCGCCAGGAATGCTCACGAGGCGCCCGAGCGGAGCGATGACGCCATCGCCCACCATGAAACAGCCAGCGCGATTCGCACCGCCATCGCCGAGCTCCCCGCGCGTACGCGCGAGGTCTTTCTGCTCAACCGCGATGCGGGCCTCTCGTACCGCGAGGTCGCCATGCGGCTCGGCGTGACTGTGAAGACCGTCGAGTTTCACATGGGCCGCGCCCTGGCGAGCCTGCGCGAGCGTTTGGCGGACTGGTAGCGACGATGGGGTCAGGCACTTTTTGTAGAGGCCTCGGCGGCAAAGCCGCCGAGGCCTCTACAAAAAGTGCCTGACCCCATCGCTAGGGTGGTGGCGCACTCGCGCGTCTCGGGTTGTGATGACACCAGCCGAACGCGAAGATCTCGATCCCATCACGCTCGCGCGCTTTCTCTCCGGTGAGAGCGACGCCATGGAGGCAGCGCGCGTGCGCCGCTGGATGGCTACCGACCCCGCGAACGCGGATATCGTAGCGCAGCTTCGCGCGGCGTGGATACCCGGCGCAAGCAGGGACGAGAGCTGGGATGTGGAGAGCGCCTGGCGCCGCGTGAGTCCGCGCAGCGGCGTGAATGCACCGCACGCTGAGCGGGCGGCCGGTGGCGCAGCTCGCAGCCCTTCCATAATGCCGTTGACATCGCAGCGCGCGCCGCGCTGGGGCGCGCCGCTCGCGATAGCTGCGGCTCTGCTCATGGCCGTCGCGCTGTGGCGCGTCGCTCCGGCGCCGAGGAGCGTGAATAGCTTGCCGCCAGTCGTGGAGTCGACGCGCACCATCGCGACTCGAGCTGGCGAACGCGCCGAGATGACGCTGGGCGATGGCATCGCCGTCGTGCTGGCACCCGGAAGTCGGCTGCGCTACTCGGGAGCCGACCCCTCGAGCGGGCGTTGGGATGTGTACCTCGAGGGCGAGGCCTTCTTCCAGGTGAAGCACGATTCCAGCCGTCCCTTCGTGGTCCGCACCGCCGATGCGGTGACGGAGGATCTCGGAACAGAGTTCAGCGTGCGCCGCTACGACGGAGAGCGTGCCACGCGCGTCGTCGTCGGCGATGGGCGCGTCGCCCTGCGCGGCGCGCAGCGCGGCACGCGGCGCGGCACGCAGCGCGGCACGCAGCGCGGCACGCAGCTCTCTGGAGCGCATGCCGCCGCGGCACAGCTCTCCGCAGGCCAGGTGGGCAGGGTCGGCGACGACGGCCACGCACCGACGGTCGCTCCGGTAAATGCCCAGTCGTACTTCGCGTGGACGCAGGGGTGGCTCGTCTTCCACGACGCCACGCTCTCCGAAGTGTCATCCGATCTCGCGCTCTGGTACGACATCGAAATAGTCATCGCCGATTCCACGCTCCTCGATCGTCGTCTGGAAGCGTCGTTCAAGGCCGCTACCGCCGACGATGCTCTGCACATCGTGGCGACTTCGCTCGGCGTGAACATCGAGCGACACGATCGACGAGTAGTCATCTCACGGAAGCGTTCCTCATGAGCAGAGCACACCACCATCGCACCGCCGCTCCGCTGGCGGCCTGGGCGATCCGTCACGCCTTTCAGCGGGAGGGATTCATGAAATCGAGCGTCCGCGGTGCAGCGCGAGCAGGGAGCTGGGGGCTCGCGCTGTTCCTGGCATTGGGATCCGTATTGGAGGTCGGTGCCGCTCAGACGGGAGCGCCGCCGGGCAGTGAGATGCGCGTGGCGTCCAGCGAGCCGGCCTTCTACTACGTCATCAAGGGAGACAAGGGGAAGGCCGACGTGCGCGCGGACGCGAGCGGCGCGGCCGCGTTCCGCCGGCGCGTCTCGCTCGATCTCCGCGATGCATCCATCACCAGCGCATTGCGCGAGCTCTCGCGCCAGACCGGGCTGCATCTCTCGTACAGCCCCGACCTGATTCCGCCGGAGAGTCGCGTGACCATCCGCGTCGATGGCCTCTCGGTCGCGGCTGCACTCACCGAGGTTCTGCTCGGTACGGAGCTCGATGTCGAGCTCACCGCGGCGGATCAGGCGACGCTCGTGCCGCGGACGGGCACGCGCGCCGAGCCGGCCACCGTCACCGGCACCGTACGCGCCGAAACCGGAGAAGCCATCCCCTCGGCCACGGTCGCTATCCAGTCGCTGAACATCGGCACCATGACCGACGAGCAGGGACGCTATTCCATCTCGATCCCCGATTCGCGGCTCACTGGCGAACCGATCACCGTGCTCGCCCGCCGCATCGGCTACAGCGCACAGACCGCGAGCGTCATTCCGAGAGCCGGAGAGACTACCACGCTCGACTTCGTGCTCCCGGTGGTGATCAACACGCTTCAGGGCGTGGTCACCACGGCGCTCGGCGTGCAGCGCGAGAAGAGCCAGCTCGGCACGGCTCAGCAGCAGATCAACAGCGAAGATCTCAACACCACGCGATCGCAGAACTTCGTCGACCAGCTTGCGGGCAAGGTCGCCGGCATGACGATGATCGGCTCGGGTACTCCGGGCGGCTCGACGAAAATAACGATCCGGGGCTCCAACTCCATCAACGGCGACAACTCGCCGCTCTTCGTGATAGATGGAGTGCCCGTCTCCAGCGACAACCGCGGCAGCTCGTACAACCAGGGATCGCTCACCAACCAGAGCTCGCCGGGGATCGACCTCGGAAACGTGATGAGCGACATCAATCCCGACGATATCGCCTCCATCTCCGTACTGAAAGGACCGAACGCCGCGGCGCTCTACGGCTCCCGCGCGGCGAACGGCGTGATAGTGATAACCACCAAGCACGGTGCCGATACCGATTCGAACCTCAGGGTATCGCTGAGCAGCACGTTCACCTGGGACAGGCCGTCAAAGTACATGGAGTGGCAGGACATGTACGGCCAGGGCTCGGGTGGACAGTTCTCATACGTGGACGGCCGGGGCAACGGCATCAACGATGCGGCGGCACAGAGCTGGGGACCGCGCATGGATGGGCAGCTCATCCCGCAGTTCGACAGCCCCGTGATCGATGGCGTGCGGCAGGCGACTCCATTCATCCCGCACCCCGACAACGCTGACAGCTTTTTTCAGACGGGGCACAGCTTCACGAACAGCGTCGCGGTCGCGGGCGGCACCGATCGGGCCAACGGGCGACTTTCGATGGGCTACACGCGTATCCAGGGCGTGATCCCGAACAACCGCTTCAAGAATCTCTCGACGTCGCTCGCCGGCGGCTTCCGGCAGGGGAAGTTCTCCAGCACCGGTTCCATCCAGTACTCCCAGAACCGCGCGTACAACCGTCCGCCCGACGGCTACAACACTTCCATAGTTCAGCAATTCCTCTGGTGGGGGCGGCAGGTGAACATGGAATCGCTGCGGAACAGGTACTACACGGAGAACGGGGATCTCTTCAACTGGAACTCGACGTTCCACAACAACCCCTACTGGCTCCAGTACGAGAACCCGGAGTTCGACGTGCGGAACAGGGCGATCGGGAGCATCAGCGGCAGCTATGAACTCGGCCAAGGGCTCTCCGTCACGCTGCGCGGCGGCCACGATTTCTACAACTGGAACATCGACCGCGCCTTCGCGAAGGGGAACATCCAATGGACCGACCCGAACTACGCGGGCGCGTTCTCGGTCGCGAATCAGCACAATACGGAGACGAACGTCGACCTGCTGGTCAGTCTGGACAGATCGATAACGGATCGTCTGGCGCTCAACGGTCTCGTGGGCGGAACGCTGCGCGGCACGAAGTTCGGCAGGACCAACATCGCCACCAGGGGCATATCGGTGCTCGGCATCTACAACGTGGCGAATGCCGCGATCGCTCCCACACTTCAGCAGTTCGAATCCGAGCAGCGGGTGCACAGCGTTTACGGATCGCTCGCGTTCACGTGGGACGACTGGTGGACCGTGGAGGGAACCGGCCGCTCGGACTGGTCGTCGACTCTCCCGACGGGCAACAACTCGTACTTCTATCCGGGCATCAACACTTCGGTGGTCCTCACCAACGCGATCCCGAGTCTGGCAACCGGCGTTCTCTCCTACGCGAAGCTTCGCGCGGCCTACGCCCGCGTGGGCAGCTCCGCGTCGCCGTATCAGCTCCTCACGGTGTTCCAGGGCTCTTCATCCAAGTTCGGGCCGCTCCCGCTCTTCTCGCTGGATGACAATCTCGCGAACGCCAATCTCAAGCCGGAGCTCACCACCAGCGCCGAGGTCGGAGCGGAGCTCGCCTTCCTGGACGGACGGGTAACGCTGGACGCCAGCTACTACTCCAAGAACACGAAGAACCAGATTCTCAACCTCGTCATCCCGCCCACCTCCGGCTATTCGACCCAGGCGATCAACGCGGGGCACATCTCGAACAAGGGCTTCGAGGCCAGCCTCGGCGTGACTCCGCTGCGGTCGGAGAACGGTCTCCAGTGGACGAGCACTTTCAACTACGCCACGAACAAGAGCAAGGTCGTCTCGCTTGCACCGGGCCTCACTTCGGTCGTGCTGGCGACCACGTGGAGTGCGACGGTCACCGCGACCGCGGGGCAGCCCTACGGTCAGCTCAACGGCGCGCGCTTTCTTCGCAACGACGCCGGCGAACTGATCACCTCCAACGGGATGCCCGTCCGCGGAGCTCAGGACGTGCTGGGCAACATCAACCCGAGCTGGATCGGCGGCTGGAACAACGAGTTCAAGTACCGGAGCTTCACGGGCAGCTTCCTCTTCGACTTCCACGTCGGGGGGAAGATGTTCAGCACCACCAACATGATGTGTGACCTGAGCGGACAATGCGCGAACACTCTGAAAGGGCGCGAGGTGGATTGGGACGATCCCGGCGTGGTCGTGAAGGGAATCGACCGGGAGACGGGCGAGCCGAACACGATCAACATCACTTCGGAGCGCTATTTCGGAGCGCTGTGGGGAATTCACGAGCAGTACGTCTACGACGCCGGGTATGTGAAGCTGCGCGAGGCCCGGGTCGGCTACCAGCTTCCCGCGTCGCTTCTGGGTCGCGTCGGTGTGTCGAGTGCGACGCTCTCGCTCGTGGGTCGCAACCTCTGGACGCATTCCAGCATTCCGAACATCGATCCCGAGTTCACGTACGGTACCGGCAACTCGCAGGGCTTCGAGTACGCGACGCTGCCCACCAATCGCACCGTCGGAATCACCCTGCAGGTCACCCCCTGAGCCCTTACGCGCAACCCGATTCGAGGAATTGACAGATGACCAGGACCTGGCTCGGCGTCGTAGGGATCACCCTCGTGATCGGCACCGTCGCGTGCCATACCGACAGCATCACCGACGCCAATCGCAACCCCAACGATCCGACCAGCGCGCCGCCTGGTGCGCTCTTCACCAACGCTACCATCACTTCCGTACGGCGGTGGACCGGTTTCGGCTCCGCGGCCGTGCTGGCGCAGCACTTCTCGAGCGTGCTCTATCCGACGGTCGACACGTACGCCACATTGCAGGCCTCCAACACCAACGGCACCTTCACATCGACGTATACCAACGACCTTGCCGATTTTCGGCAGGTCGTTCAGGCGGGTAAGGCATCGGGTCAGCCCGGCATCTACGGGCCGGCCATGGTGCTCATGACATGGGACTTCAGCAATCTCACCGACCAATGGGGTGACATACCATACTCCGAGGCGCTGCAGGCGGATTCGGGCATCGTCACACCGAAGTACGACGCTCAGAAGGACATCTACGACGATATCTTCGCGAAGCTCTCGCAGGCGGCCAATGACATGGCCGCGGTACCAGCGGGCGCTCCTACCCTCGGCGCATCCGATCCCATATACGATGGCGATCTCGGAAAGTGGCGCCGCTTCGCCAACTCGCTGCGCGCACGACATGCGATGCGGATCACGAACGTGGATATCACGAAGGCGGATATGGAACTCCACGCCGCGTTCGACGATCCGGGCGGGGTGTTCCAGTCGAACGACGACAACGCCAAAGTCGATTGGCCGGGTGATGGCATTTACGACAACCCGTTCGCGGCCGGCGTCAAGTCGCGTCTCGATGTGCGAGTCGCGCGGACGCTCACCGATCTGATGGACGGCGACCCCCGGCTCCCGGTTTTCGCGATGCCCGTGGTCGATTCGTCAGTGTACTCGGGCGGCTACGGCGGCGAACCGTCGGGCCTCACCCCGGACTCGGCGGGCCAGTGGTTCCGTCTCGCGTCGTGGCCGGGCGCCATCTTTGGACCGGGCGTCACCTCCTACGGTACCTATGGAACGGCAGACGGCCTCAAAACACCCTCGTACATCATGACGTACTCGGAGCTGCTCTTCCTCCGCGCCGAAGCTGCAGAGCGTGGGCTCGGAGGCCTGTCATCGGGCGAGGCGGCCGATGACTACTACGCCGCCATACGCGCTTCGATGGAACAGTGGGGTGTGACCGATGAGGGAGCGATCGCCACGTTCCTCGCCCGGCCGGAGATCGCCTACAAGGGCGGCGATGATGGGCTCGAGCAGATCGCGGTTCAGAAATGGATCGCTCTCTTCTCGGTGAGTTATCAGGTCTGGGCCGAGTGGCGTCGCACCTGCCAGCCCGAGACGGTTGCGCCCGGACCCGCGGCCATCGTTCCGTACGTTCCACGACGGTTCTATTACAGCACTACCGAGGCTCTGGTGAATGCGGAGAATCTCAATGCGGCCATCGGCCGGCAGGGGCCGGACGACTTCGGCACCCGGATATGGTGGGACTCGAAGCCGGAGAATGCTCCGACGTGTCACTGAGGCTGGAGTGGTCATGAGTCGCGCCGTGCGTACGCCCGGGCCAGGTCCGTGGACCCGACGCGCCATGCAGATGCTCGGCGTGGTCGCACTCCTCGCGCTTGCGGCGACGCAGGCCATGGCGCAGCGGCCGAACCAGCGGGCCGACTCCGTGCCGCTCCGGGCGGACTACCGTAACATCGACGAGCTGCTCGCGAAGCTTCCCCGTGTGACGGCGCCGGCGTTCGCCGAGAGCGACGGCCTGGAGTTGGGCGCCATCCAGCTCGCATGCCTCGACCGCCTGCAACCGCTGCAGCCCCGGCGCAACCAGGCGCGCGCCGCTGCTGCGGACAGCGCCGCAAGCGCTGCAGACAGCTCCGCCGCAAGCGCTGCAGACAGCTCCGCCGACAGCACGCGCACGCGCGACGCCTCGGCCGAGCGAGGCGAGAACTACTTCTGGGTCGCCAGCTATTCGCTGGTTGCCAGGAACAATCAGACCCGCGCCTTCTGGGGATGCGACGATTGGCATTCCGCGGTAAGCTCCACCTGGGCTACCGCATTTCTTCTCGAACGCTTTCCCAACTCCGCTCTCCAGGAACTCTCGCGCGAGAAGCTGGCAGACCACCTGGGCGCGTCGAACCTGGCCGGCGAACTGGAGTTCTTCCAGGCGTCGGCCGCCGCGATCAATCCGATTCCGTACTCGGGCCAGCGTGGTCTCTTCGAGCGCCCGTACGGTTTCGCGTGGCTGCTCAAGCTCTACTCGGCGCTGTACACCTGGCCAGACTCGGCGGCGCGCAAGTGGACGTCGAACGCCGCGCCGCTGGCGAACTGGATGGCTGACTCGCTGGGCGCGTACTTCGCCGCATTGCCGGTCGCCGCGCGCGATGGCGACCAGTCGAACACCGCGTTCAGTCTCATGCTCGCACTCGACTACGCCGAGGTGGTGGGTGACTTGCCGCTGCGCCGGAACGTCATCGCGACCGCGCGACGATTCTATCTGACCGACAAAGCGTGCAAGGTCGAGGCGGAGGCAGCGGCAGGGCGTGCCTCGCGCGGCGGTGGGAACGGGCGCCCGGCGCGCGCCGACTCGGCGCAGCGGGCGACCCGCGCGGACACGGGATACAACGATCTGAGCGCACCGGGTGCGGCGCCGCCACCGCGCCGCCGTCGCGCGGGACCGGGCGATGTTGTGTCGCCATGTCTCACCGAGGCTGCACTCATGTCGCGCGTGCTGGGACGGAACGACTTCGCGAACTGGCTTCGCCACTTTCTCCCGCCGCTGGAATCGGGCCGCTTCTCGCCGCTCACGGAGCCAGCCGGCGGCACCGAAGCGGTGCCCGCCAGCGACAGCGCGCGTCTGAGCGGTCTCTCATTCCAGCGCGCGCAGGCCATGGAACGGATCGCGGCAGCGCTGCCCTCCAGTGATCCGTGGGTGAACGCACTGCACCGCATCTCGGCGATCCATGGGAAACGCGGGTTCGATCTGATGCGCGGCGACGTGTCGGGAATATCGTGGCTCCCGGCGTACGCGCTGTTGTACATCGAAGCGAGGAAGACGCCGTGAAGCCAACGACGACCATCGCACTGTTGATCACGGCCTTGTGCGCAGCGCTCGCTCCGGTTGCCGGAGCGCAGGCACCCTCGGATTCGACACGGCCGAAAGAGAAGGAATTCAAGGACCTGGCGTCCTTCTACGCATCCCTCCCCAACCCGGCCGGGGCGAAGCTGGACGGTGCGCGCGCGCTGATGCTATCGGCGCTGCCGCTCTCGTGCGTCGACCACCCACATCCACGGCCGAGCACCCCTCCTTACCTGTGGGAGCCGACCTACACGCCAGTGGACAGCTTCGAGACGAAGCGTGCATTCTACGGCTGCTACGACTGGCACTCCGCGGTCAACTCCACGTGGACGCTGGTCAAACTCCTGAAGCTCTTTCCCGACCTGCCCACCGGACCCGCGATTCGCGAGCAACTCGATCGCCATCTCGGTGCATCCAACATCGTCGGCGAGGTGGAGTTCTTCAGGAGTGCGGGGCGCTTCGAGCTGCCTTACGGATACGGCTGGCTCCTCCGTCTGCAGGGAGAGCTGAAGTCGTGGGACGATCCGGATGCGAAACGCTGGGCGACCAATTTGCAGCCACTGGCGACGTTGCTCGCCGGCCGGATGACGACGTATCTCGACACGCTCCAGCAACCCGTTCGTGTGGGCGTTCATCCGAACACGGCGATGGCGATGGATAACGCGCTCGAGTACGCCGCTGACTTCGACCCGGAGCTCGACAGTGCGATTCGCAGGAATGCGACCCGGATGTTCGCGCGCGACATCAACTGCAACACCGCCGCCGAGCCCGGGCCGAGCGATTTCATGTCGCCGTGCCTGTACGAAGCGGTGATCATGGGCCGGCTCATGGAACGATCCACCTACCTGAAGTGGCTCGATCGATTCCTTCCGCCCATACAATCGGTCGCGTTCCGGCCACTGACGAAGACCATGGGCCTGGAATACGCACGAAGCGAGAACGCGTCAGTCTCCGCCACGTCGCATCTCGTGGGGCTCTCGCTCGTCCGTGCGATGCTGATGGCGAAGCTGGCCAACCTTCTTCCTGACGACGATCCGCGCGTGCCGGTTCTGCGCAGGCTGGCGGTGGTGCAGGCGGCGTTCGGGCTGCCGCAGATCGGAGCCGTGGGCTACGACGGCACTCATTATTACGCCACCTGGGTGACGTTCTATCTGGTCGAGATGCCCAGCACGGTGGGCCGGAACGCACGGGCAGCACGATGACATCCGACGTCGCCACGCGCCGTGCTCTGTCAGCGGGAATCAGGGTAGTGCCGAAGGTGACGCGATCGCTGCTGGTCGCTCTCGCCGTTGCCCTCCTGCCACTTGCCATACACGGCCAGGATGCTCGCGGGCTCCGGAGCACGGACATCGCGCGGCTGCGCGGGCTGCGCGACGTGCAGATCTCGCCCGACGGACAGCATGTGGCGTACGCGATCGTGCGCAACGATCGCCCCGGTCGCTCCTATTCCGAATCGTGGATCCGCGATCTCACGCGGGGAGACGTCACGAGGCTCGGCGGCGAGCGAGGCGGCGCCTCGAACCCTCGCTGGTCGCCCGATGGCAAGCTCATAGCCTACTTTGGCCGCGCCGGCGACAGCAGCGGCGTGATCGTCGCCCATGCCGATGGCTCGTCACCACGCTTCATCGCGAGCGTGAGCGGCACCAACGCCGTGCTTCCTTCCACCGGCGAGCGGCTCGCATGGTCGCCCGACGGAATGCAGATAGCCTTCGTGTCCAGCACTCCCGGACCGGAAGCGGATGCCAACGGCGACCCTATGGTCATCACGCGCTACGCCTACAAGCCCACCGCCAGCGAAGGACTGACGCGTTTCAACGACAATCGCCGTGTCCATATCTTCGTGGCGGATGTGGCAACCGGGAAGGCGCGACAGCTCACATCCGGTGACCGCTACGAGCATTCGATCGACTGGTCGCCAGACGGGCGCGAGATCCTGTTCGTATCCAATCCCGAGGAAGACCAGGACCGCGACTTCAACTACGACATCTTCGCAGCGAGCGTCGCATCGGGCACCATTCGCCCGGTAGTGGAGACGCGAAGCGTGGAGTACCAACCCGTCTGGTCGCCTGATGGCTCCATGCTCGCATACCTCGGTACCACGCGCGAGCTGACGTCGTCGGAAACCACCATGGAGGACACCCATGTCTGGGTGGCCAACGCGGACGGTACGAACCGGCGCGAGCTCGGGAAGGCAATCGACAACCGTCAGGGCGCGCCGGAATGGTCGGCGGACGGGAAGTCGCTCTATACCGTGGTGCGCGA
>Ga0182744_1001361_pt1 | contig 21351 bp, 19 predicted proteins | sample eDN3rd30CKraftMG_FD_128525 | JGI IMG/M metagenome (GOLD analysis project Ga0182744, IMG submission 128525) | Enriched Miracle-Growth compost microbial communities from Emeryville, California, USA - eDNA 3rd pass 30_C Kraft MG (version 2) (version 2) ...
CAGGCATGTTCTGTCGGTCTATCAGGAACCGACGGGTCCACTCCACCAGGCGGCGCCCGGCACCTTGTTCATCGACTGCTCGACCATCGACGTCACCAGCGCCAGAAGCGCCCACGGGCTTGCGCGCAAGGCCGGCATGCTGTCGCTCGATGCGCCGGTCTCCGGCGGCGTCGGCGGCGCCACCGCGGGCACGCTGACGTTCATGGTCGGCGGTGTGCCGGAGGCTTTCGCCAGCGGCGAGAGCGTGCTGGCGAACATGGGCAGGAAGATCGTCCATTGCGGCGGCGACGGCGCCGGGCAGGCGGCGAAGATCTGCAACAACATGCTGCTGGGCATTTCCATGATCGCCACGGGCGAGGCTTTCGCGCTCGGCGAAAGGCTGGGGCTGACCCATCAGGCGTTGTACGACGTGATCTCGACCGCGTCCGGCCAGTGCTGGTCCGTGACTTCCTATTGCCCGGTGCCGGGACCCGTGCCGGCGAGCCCTGCCAACAATGACTACAAGCCGGGCTTTGCCGCGGAACTCATGCTGAAGGATCTGTCGCTGGCCCTCGAAGCGGCGCAATCGACGGCCACCGATTGTGCGCTGGGCAAGCACGCCCAGGAGATTTATGCCAGGTTCAATGCGTCTGGACATGCCGGCGAGGATTTCTCCGCCGTCATCAGGGACGTGCGCGCCCGCTCTGGAGGATAGAATGACCGCAACCGATTTGAAGACCTATGAGAGCATTCTGGTGGAGCGCCGCGGCCGCGTCGGCCTCATCACGCTCAACCGCCCGCAGGCGCTGAATGCCCTGAATCGGCAGATCATGCTCGACGTCACCGACGCCGTGACCGTGTTTGATGCCGACGAGAGCATCGGCGCCATGGTTATCACCGGCTCGGCGAAAGCCTTCGCTGCCGGCGCCGACATCAAGGAAATGCAGCCGCTCGGCTATGTCGATATTTTCAAGTCCGACAAGTTCGGCCCCTGGGAGATCCTGACGCGGGCGCGCAAGCCGATCATCGCCGCGGTCGCCGGCTTCGCGCTCGGCGGCGGTTGCGAACTCGCCATGATGTGCGATTTCATTCTCGCCGCCGACACGGCGAAATTCGGCCAGCCTGAAATCAAGCTCGGCGTCACGCCCGGCATGGGCGGTACGCAGCGCTTCACCCACGCTGTCGGCAAGGCGAAGGCCATGGAAATGTGCCTGACGGGCCGCATGATGGATGCGACGGAGGCCGAGCGGGCGGGGCTCGTCGCGCGCGTCGTCGAAGCCGACAAACTGCTCGACGACGCCATCGCAACGGCGCAGACGATCGCCGCCATGTCCATGCCCGTCGCCATGATGGTGAAGGAATGTATCAACGCCGCGCAGGATATGCCTTTGACGGATGGACTGCGCTTCGAAAAGCGCGTCTTTCACTCGACCTTCGCGCTCGCCGACCAGAAGGAAGGCATGCAGGCCTTCGTCGACAAGCGCAAGGCGGACTTCAAGAACGCATGAAGCGCTCTCCCTTCTCCCGTTCCACGGGAGAAGGTGGCCTTTGCGAAGCAAAGGTCGGATGAGGGAAAGGCAATGGCACCGCGGCTGATTTGCTCTTCCCTTTCGGCAGACTGTCTCAAGTTGCTGAGGCGGTTAGCTCCACCCTCAACCGACCCTTGCTGCGCAAGGGCCGCCTTCTCCCGCAAGCGGGAGAAAAACAGCGCCGTCACGCGATCCCGGCAACCAGCCTGATCGCCCGCAGCACGCCCTCCGGATCGGCGACGCCCTGTCCGGCGATGTCGAAGGCGCTGCCATGCCCGGTGCTGGAAAAGATCGCGCCGCCGCCGATCGACAAGGCCGAGGCGGTGCGCCCGGCCAGCAACTTCACCGGCACATGGCCCTGGTCGTGGTACATGGCGACGAAACAGTCGATGTCCTTGCGGCCGAGCATGAGATCGGCGCCGACCGGGCCTTCTGCCTGAATGCCGGCGGCCCGCAGCCGCGCGACAGCCGGAGCGGTGATGCGTTCGTCGTCGTCGCCGAACAGGCCGTTCTCCCCCGCATGGGGGTTGATGCCGAAGAGGCCTATGCGTGGGGTCACGATACCCAGTTGCTTTAGCGCCGTATCGGCGGTCTTTGCCGCCGCCTCGACGAGATCGGGCGTCAGGCGTCCGATCGCGTGGGAAAGCTGCTCGTGCAGGGTCGCGTGCACGATGCGCAATCCGCCGCCCACAAGCATGAGAAAGACGCTGTCCTCGGGCACGCCGGAGAGTTCCGCGATCAATCCCGGATAGCCGGAAAATGCGATGCCGGCGGTGTTGATCGCAGTCTCGTTGTGCGGACAGCCGACGATGCCGCCGGCTTTGCCCTCGCCCACGAAAGCCATGGCAGCAGCAAGATAGGCGACCGTGGCGCGGCCGGCTTCGGCATCGATCGCGCCGGGCTTGAAGGCAGCTTGCGGCAGGGCATCGACAGAGAGCACGCGGATGACGCCGGGCGATGGCGTGGCGCCGGCCCCGGCAACCGTCATCTCCGGCGCCACCATGCGCACGTAATGTTCGACGACATAGCGGTCGCCGGCGAGGACGACGTTCGGTCCGTGTCCGCCGGCGAAATGCGCGGCGGCCTTGACTGCGATCTCCGGCCCGATGCCGTTGGGATCACCGAGCGTGACGGCGATGGTCTGCGGGCTCTTGGTCACAGCGGGATCGCCAGCAAGGTGTCGAAGCGGGAACTGTCACAGACGACCAGCCGTTCCGCCAGCTTCGGCTCGTTGGATCCGATGTTCCAGACGTCGAGGTAGCGGCCGGTGGCGAAAAGATCGGTGGTGCCGTCGAGCATGATGCGCGCCACCATGAACGGCGTTTCCGTGCGCACGCCACGCGTCTCCTCGCCAAGGATCGGCGGAAGTATCGACGGCATGCCGAGGATGTGCCGGTAGGCGTGCCGTTCGTAGATATTGGCTTCCCGCAGCGCGGTGATGCGGTCGGTCAGCATGCCGCGCGAATTGGCGAAGACGACGGAGGCTTCATAGCCTTCGCGATGGCTGGCGGCCGAAGTGATCTTGTAGACGCAGCTTTCGAGAAAGAACGAAGGCCATTCCTCGAGCCGGTCATCGTCGATGCAGCGGGCATAATCGGCCTGCACACGGGTGATGGCGAAGAAAGTATCGTGTGTGATGTGCGACATAGCGGTTGGCAAACTTTCTTCCATAGCATTTTCGAGCGAAGTGGATGCCGGTTCGCGTGAAGAAAATGCGTCAAATAAAACTCTATATTCCGGTTTGGGCGCGCCAGGCCTTCCAGAAGCCGCGGATGGAGGCCTCGGTGACGCGGCTTTCGCTGCTTTCGGCGGTCGAGCCGCCCATTTGCAGAACCGCGCTTTCGTCAGGCGCCGCCTTGACGCCGCGCTGCACGAAGCCGCCGACGCAGCCGTCTTCCATGGAGATGAAGCCGGCGGGGCCGACGAGATTGGCCTGCTTCAGTCGCGTCAGGCGTTGTTCCGGCGTGTCGGTCTCGAACCCTAAGATGGTCCAGTTGAGATCGGTGCGGTCCGGGGCCCGCGGCACCACCTGGCGAATGGCGATGCAGTTCTGGATCTGCTGCAGCACGAAGGTCGGAAACACCGACAGGATCTGCAGGGTGATGTCATCGCCGAATTCGTTGAAGCCTTGCAAGAGACTGGGGTCCTGCAGCCGGTATTTGCTGTCGGAGCGGATGTTCTGCTGCGCATATTCGCCGCCCGCAGAACCTGTACCATTGCTGCTGGTTTTGCGGTCGATGGCCGAATAGCTGATGTGATGGCCGCCGGTCTCGTCGACCACGATCGCGCCCTTCTGCGACAGCCGGTTGAGTTCGAACGTCGTGAAGAAGAGATGCAGGATGCTGGCGTGATAGGAATCCTTCACGTTCTCGACATAGAGTTTCCAGTTGTTCGGCAGCACCTGGGTATAGCGGCCGAGCACCACTGGCTTGCGGCCGGCCAGCACGCGGCCGATGCGCGGCTCGATCTCGGGTCCAAGCCAGCTCTTGAAATCGGGTGCGTCGGCACTGAAGGAGCCGAACACCAGGCCGTGCAGCCGCGCGATCTTCAACTGGCGCGGGCCGTGCTCGGCGATTTTGAAATCCGGCGGCATGCCGCCCTTGCCCTTGATGCCCTTCTGGAAAGCGACGCCGGTCAGCTTGCCTTTCAGGTCATAGGTCCAGGCGTGATAGACGCAGGCGAAGTCTTTCCTGCCCTTGCCTTTGGTGTCGAGGCAGATCAGTGCGCCGCGATGGGCGCAGCGGTTCTCGAAAGCGTGAATTTCGCCGTCCGCATCGCGGGTGACGACCACAGGCGCATCGCCGACCGCTGTGGTGTGGAAATCCCCCGCATCGGGAATGTCCACTTCCAGGCACAGGTAATGCCAGCTCGGGCCCTGAAAAATGTGCGTCTGCTCAAGCGCATACACGTCTTCGCGCTGGAACGCCCAATAGGGGATCCGCGTGAACCCGTCTCCCGGCCAGTGCGGCGGCTGCGTGGGGCTGAGTGCATATTCGGCTGGTTGGCTCATTGTTTTTCCCGGGTCTGTCGTGGTGGCATATAAACGGCGTGGCCAACGGCAAGTCAATGTGAGGCAAGTCGCTGCGCACGGCTTTGGCGTTGGAACCTCTTGAGTTGACAAGCCAATGGCTCTGTCATCATTTCTCGGCAGAACCGAGAAAATATGAACGGGAACGAAAGAGGAAACGGCTATGACCCAGGCTCAGTCAACGCAGAGAGCGCCGATTCCGGGCGATGCGCGCGCCGCCATGGAAAGTCTCAACGCCGAGGCCGGGCAGTTTCATATCTGGCTGCGGACACAGGCGAATGCGCCGGCGCAACGGCCCTGGTTCAAGGAAACCGGCCTCGTGCCGGAAGGCCGCCTGGCCCAGGGCCGGGTGGCTGCCGCGCAATTGAAGGCGGTGCCGCATTTGTGGAAATGGCGCGAGATTTCTCCCTATCTCGACCGGATCGCCGATGTCGCCCGCAATGCCGATGTTTCTCCGATCGAATTTGCCGACCGGCAGCAGTTCCTGCTCACCAATCCGGGCCTCGGCGGCCGATTGCAGGTGGCCGCCACCTTGCGCTGCGCCGTTTCCATCTACAATTCCGGTGATCTTGCGCCCGCCCACATGCATTCGCCCAATGCCAGCCGCACCATCCTGTCGCGCAAGGGCGGCTATACGATGGTGGAGGGCGAGCGCTGCGAGGCGGAACGCGGCGACCTCATCCTCACGCCGAACGGCACCTGGCACGATCACGGCAATGATTCCAATGAGCCTGTCACCTGGATCGACACGCTCGACTGGCCGGTGCTGGAATTCCTCGATCTGATCTGGCTCGACGAGGACATGCCGGGCGCGCCGCACAATGCGCGCGCGCAGGCGCAGACCTTGCCGAGCGACTATTCGCAAAAGCTCTACGGCAGGGGTGGCCTCGTGCCGCGTGTGTCGCACACGCGCGGCATCGGCCATCAGACGAGCCCCTGCGTGCATTATCGTGGCAAGGACATTGCGGCGGCGCTGAGCGCCATGTGCGGCCGGGATGGCGACCCGTATGAGGGGACTTTCCTCGATGTATTGAACCCTGTCACCGGGGCATCGCTGTTTCCGACAACCGGCTATGGCGCACAATTGCTGCAGCCGGGCGAGGAAACGCGGTTCAAGCGCGAAACCGCAAGCACGGTCTATGTCTGCATGCAGGGACGCGGGCAGACGGAGATCGCCGGCAAGACCTATGACTGGGAAGAAAACGACATTTTCGTCGTGCCGAATTTTCTCTGGCGGCGTCATGTCAACAATGGCACGGAGAACGCCATCCTCTACACCATGACCGACGCGCCGTTGATCCAGAAGATCGGACAATATCGTGCCCAGGGCAGGAACGCCCAAAACGAAGTCGTTCAACTCGTCGCCTGAAGAAAAAAACAGAGAGGGGAAGCCCATGGACCGCCGCATATTCAACAAGAGCCTGCTTGCCACCGGTACATCGCTGCTGACACCGGCAGCCTTCGCGCAGGACGCCGCCAACTGGCCGTCGCAAGCCGTCAAGATCATCGTGCCGTTTCCGGCAGGCGGAACCGCCGATGCGTTGCCGCGCATGATCGCCGACGTTTTGACCAGTGTATGGAAACAGCCGGTCGTCATTGAGAACCGGACAGGAGCAGGCGGCAATGTCGGCGCCGAGACCGTCGCCCATGCGGCGCCCGATGGTTACACCCTGATGGCATCGCCGGCACCGCCGATCGCGATCAATCAAAACCTCTATCCGAAGCTGAGTTTCGATCCCGGCAAGTTCAAGCCGATCACCATCATCGGCTCGGCAACGAATGTCGTCGACGTCAGCAACAAGCTCGGCGTATCGACGATCGCCGAACTGATCGCCAAGGCGAAGGCCAATCCGGGCCGGCTCAATTGTGCTAACCAGGGCAACGGCAGCACATCGCATCTCACCGCCTCCCTGTTCGAGTCGATGGCAGGCGTGAAGTTCAATCATGTGCCCTACAGGGGGACCGCGCCCGCCCTGAACGATCTCGTCGCCGGACATGTGGATGTGTTCTTCGACAATATTTCCCAATCGCTGGCGCAACACCGCGGCGGCACCATCAAGATCATCGGCGTCTGCTCGCTCGAGCGTTCACCGCAATTGCCCGATGTTCCGACCGTTTCGGAATCCGGCCTGAAGGGATTTTCCGCCGTCGCCTGGTTTGCCTTCGTCGCGCCCGAGGGCACGCCGGACGCGATCATCAACAAGGCCAGCAAGGATATCGCGGCGGTCATCCACTCGCCTGACATAAGCAAGAAATTCCTCGCTCAGGCGGCGAAGCCGATCGGCAATTCGCCGGCCGAAGCAGCAGCTTTCATCGCCAGCGAGGAGAAGCTCTGGGCCGGCGTCATCAAGCAGGCCAACGTGAAGCTTGTCGAATAGTACGGGACGGTATGGAAACGAATTTGCTTGATCGGCGGCGTTTGCTGGGCGGAGCCGTCGTGCTGCTCGGTTCGCCGCTTCGCGGCGCCGTCATGGCGCAGGAGCGCTTTCCGTCCCGGGCGGTGACCGTCGTGGTTCCGTACCCGCCAGGCGGCTCCGTCGATCTTGTCGCGCGGGCGCTCGGCGACCAGATGACGAAGAGCCTGGGTCAATCCATCATCGTCGAAAACCGCGGTGGCGGCGGCGGCGCCATCGGCGCGCTGGCCGTCGCCCAGGCAGATCCTGACGGCTATCGTCTGGTACTGGGAACCCAGCAGACGCACGGCACCAATGACGCACTGATCCCCAATCTCGCCTACAAGACGCTGGAAAGCTTCGCGTCGGTCTGCGGCGTCTGCACCGTGCCGCACGCGCTTGTCGTCCGGCGCGATCTCAAGGTTTCGTCGGCTGCCGATCTCGTTGCCTTGCTGAGAAGCGAGCCGGGCAGATTGAATTACGGCTCCACCGGCAACGGTTCGTCGTCGCATCTCGCTGCCGAGCTGTTCAAGATCAAGACCGGCGTTCAGGCCGTGCACGTGCCCTATCGCGGCGGCGCGCCGCTGGCGCAGGACCTCGTCAACGGCATCGTCGATTTCGGCTTCGTGGCCGTCGCCAATATCCTGGGGCAGATCGAGGGTGGGCTGGTGCGGGCGATCGCCATTGCTTCCGCCACGCGGGTTCCGCAACTGCCCGATGTGCCGACGCTCACGGAGGCGGGCGTGCCGGATGTCGATGCCGATGCGTGGTTTGCCTATTTTGCGCCGGCGCGGACACCGCCGGAGCGGATCGCGACGATCGCGGCCTCCGTGCAAAGCGCATTGTCGGCCGATGCTGTCCGGGAGACGTTCCGGCGCAATGCCGTTGTCGAACACTGGCGTCCGCCGGCCGATATGCCGGCCTTCGTCGCCGCCGAAGTGAAGAAATGGGCGGAGGTCGTGCGTCTGTCGGGAGCTCGCGCCGAGCCTTGAATTTGCAGAATTGATGATGGAGATTTTGGGTGCGCTGGATCAGAGCCTCTAAAGGCGAAAAGACTTTTTACGGCCTCGTCGAGGGCGACAGGATTGTCGAAGTCGAAGGCTCGCCGTTCGCAGACTATAGCCGCACCGGCCGCATGCATGAGCTTGAGTCCGTCAAGATTGAAGTGCCGGTGATCCCGCCGACCTTCTATTGTGTCGGCTTCAACTACACCGAGCACATTATGAAGGTGGCGGCCCGCACCGGGCAGGCTCCAAACCTGCCTACGCAGCCCGATGTGGGCCAGCGCACCAACAATGCGCTCATCGCCCATGGCGAAGCTGTAGTCATCCCGCAGGACGCCACCGACGCCGTGCAATACGAGGGCGAACTGGTCGCCGTTATCGGCAAGAAGGCGAAGCATCTCTCCGAGGAAGACGCTTTATCCTGCGTGCTTGGTTATACCATCGGCAACGACGTCAGCGAGCGAAGCTGGCAGAAATCCGACCGTACCCTGTGGCGCGCCAAAAGCCCGGATACCTGGAAGCCGATGGGGCCGTGGATTGAAACCGATGTCGATCTCGATGCGCTGGAAACCATCGTCCGCGTCAATGGTCAGGAAACCACGCGGTTCCGCACCAATGCCATGCTCTTCGGTGTGGCGAAATACATCAGCACGATCACGCGCTATATCACCCTCTATCCGGGCGATGTGATCTGGATGGGCACGGACGGATCGTCGCCGAACCTGAAGGCCGGCGACGTGGTCGACATCGAGATCACCGGCATCGGCCATCTCGTCAATCCGTTTGTGGCAGAAGCCCGCACTTAGAAAGGTCTGGGTTCCCGCTCGCCCGCTCTGCGGGTGTCGGGAATGACAGCTGGATCTCTCAGTGTCATTCCCGACGCACCGAAGGTGCGGGCGGGAATCCAGTGGAGCCGCTTCAACGTGTCAATTCGCTTTCTTGTAAGGCCCGATGTCCTTCAGAACGGCCTCGAGGAAGGAGCCATCGACCGGCTTCACCGGATCGCCTTCGCCCTGCAGCAGGCCGGCTTCCTTGTAGACCTCGTAGTCGTTCTTCAGGCTGTCGAGATGGACTGTTCCATCCGGATTGCAGAAGGCGAGGGGGAACGAGCGATAGAAGGCGGGATTCTTGATCGTCGTATATTCGTTGAGAATGGCGATGATCGCCTCGCCCTTCTCGCCGGTGAACTTGCCGTCCTTGCCCAGCGCGTCATTGTGGTCTCGCACGCCGCGCAGGAACGCCTTGAGGAATTTGATGCCGGCATCCCGTCGCTGCGTGGCGAACTTGCCGCTGTAGAAGATCACGGCGATCTGGTGATTGGGGTAGACTTCATCGTCGGAGATGACCTTGACGCCGTAGCCCTTGGAAATGGCCTCGGTGGTCATCGGTTCGGCCGGCAGGGCGAGATCGATCGCGCCGCTCGACAGCGCAAGCACCTGTTGCGGAAAGCCGAGCGACACGAGCTCCACATCCGAAATCTTGAGGCCGGCCTTCTCGACCATCTTATAAAGCGAGCCCATGGCCGCGGTGCCCGGCGCCGTATTGGCCAGCTTGAGGCCCTTGATGTCGGCAAGGCTCTTGAACCTGCCTGAATCGACCAGGGCCTTGCGCACCACCAGAGTCTGACTGGTGCGGCCGGGCGGTGTCGAAACCTTGTCGGCGATGATGCGCATGTCGATGCCGCGCGCGACTGCATTGTAGAAGCCAGCCGACGTGGCCCCGGCGCTGACATCGAGATCGCCAGATGCAAACGGCGCGATCATGCGCGCGGCGGAGTCAAACTGGATGAAGTTGACATCGAGTCCTTCCGCCTTGAAGTAGCCGCGTTTGTCGGCGACAAATAGGCCGATATCGGTGGCGGTCCGCGTGAAGCCGATATTGATCTTTTCCTGGGCGACCGCCGCAGAGGCGCCGGTAAGGATTGCTCCTGCCGTCACGGCCGCAATCAGCGATTTCATCTTCATCCAATCCTCCCGCACATTTTGACTTTGTTCGTGTTAGGTCAGTCTCGCATGCCTTGCCAACCTCGCATAGAGGACGTGCAAGAGCCGTGGGAGCTTTCTTGACAGTTCGCATGCCCGGGCTTCGTCTTGGTATGCAAATCGTCCCAGGTGCGCGTTGCAAAGCCCGGTTTGCGATGTTAGCCTGCAAAAAAATAGTACGCCCAAGGGAGGGAATTACATGCGCCATGGCTTCGTCCATATGTTTCGTGCCGCCGTTCTGGCGGGGATCGCTGGTCTGGTCGCGACGGCCGGGCCCGCGAAAGCCCTGACCGTGGATTTCGCGATCTGGTATTCCGATCGCGACATGTATGCCCCGATCATGAAGAATTGGGCGGCCGAGATCGAGAAGCGTACCCAGGGCAGGGTCAAGATGAACCTGCAGTTCTCCGGCGCCCTGGTGTCGGCAAAGGATACGCTGAACGCTGTTCGCTCAGGCGCCGTTGGCGGCGGTACGACAAGCGCCAGCTTCGTCATCGGCCTTGTGCGCGAACTGGCCTACGTCGAACCGTTCTTCTGGATTCCCGACAAGCCCGACATCGCCAACAAGATGGTCACGGAGGTCGATGCCAAGACGAGGCCGCTGCTGGAAAAGCACGGCATCATGAACCTGTTCTCCTATCCGTCGGCCGGGCTGATTGTCGCCTGTACCAATGCCCCGATCAAGACGCTGGCCGATTGGAAAGGCAAGAAAATCCGCACTGCCGGCCGCTGGCAGGGTCTGCAATTGCGCGCGCTGGGTGCGTCTGCCGTGGCCATTGATCCGGGCGAGCTTTATATCGCCCTTCAGAACAAAACCGTCGACTGCACGATGTTCCTCGCCAATCTCGCGCTATCGGGCAAGATTTATGAGGTAGCGCCCTACATCACCGATCTGCGTGAGGGCGCCAATTCATCGCTCTACTACATGAATCTCGACCTCTGGAAGAAGATTTCGCCGGAAGATCAAAAGACGATCATGGAGATATCCGCCGATGTCGTAAAGACGTCCGGGCTGCGTGTCGTCGAAGAGCAGAAGCGCGCGCTGGCCGAAATGGAAAAGCTTGGCGCCCACGTCTACCGTTCCTCGGATGCCGATATCGCCGCGATCAAGAAACAGATCGCTCCGGTCTGGGACGAGATTGCCAAGGCTGTTGGCCCAGCCGGCGACCCCGTGCGGGAAATCCTTAAGCAAAACATGTGAGCCATCAGCGAGCTGTGGGGGGAGCGATGGAAGGGCCATCTCATGGCTGGCTCACTGGTCTTGAGCGCATCGTCGCCAGGATCAACAGAGTCAGCGCTTTCGTCGCGTGCATTCTGGTCCTGGCGATCATGACGCTGATCGTGACCGATATCGTGGTTCGCTATTTCGCGGCGGCGCCCCTGGACTGGGTGCAGGATACAAGCTGCTTCATGCTTGTCTTCGTCTTCTTTCTGGCGTTGGCGCCGGCGCTCGAATCCGGCAGCCATATCGAAGTCGATCTGTTCGATCCCCTTGTTCCTGTCGCCTTGCGCAAGGCGCAGCGGCTGCTCGGCAAGGCCATGACGGTCGCCTTCGCCGCGATCCTGCTCTGGTTCGTCGTCAAATATTGCCGTGACATCTATGAGACCGACGAACTCTCCTTCGGCATGATCTTCGTGTCGCTCTGGAAGATCTATTGGATTGGCATTTTCGGCGCATTCATGTTCCTGCTGACCGCACTCGTTCAATTCCTCCGCTTTCTCCTGACGCCTTACGATCCGCATGCGGAAACGGCGCCGGCGGCAAGCCACTGACCAGCGCGAGGAAGACATAATGGGTGCATTCGCAGGTTTCGGCATATTCCTCGTCGTTTTGCTCGGCCTTTTCGTGCTGCGGACGCCGGTCGGCGTCGCGCTGGGCATGGTCGCCGTCGCCGGTGTCGCGGCCTTCGTATCGCCTGGCGCATTGTCGCAACTTGCTTCGCTTTCCTTCTCGATTTCCAGCAGCTTCATCATCGTCGTCGTGCCTCTGTTCATCTTCATGGGCGAGATATTGGCGGCGACACGGATCGGCGGCGATCTTTTCCGCGCCACGGAATTGTGGATGCGCCGTATTCCCGGAGCGCTTGCCGTCGGCACCATATGGGCCTGTGCGATTTTCGGCTCTGTCTGCGGCTCCAGTCCCGTGACCGCCACGACCATTGGCGCCATGGCTATTCCGCAGATGCTCAAGCGAGGCTACGACAAGTCGCTGGCACTTGGCGCGACGGCAGCCGGCGGCACGCTTGGAATTCTCATTCCGCCCAGCATCCCGATGATCGTCTACGGAGTCATCACCGATACCTCGATCGGTCATCTGTTCATCGCGGGCATATTCCCCGGCATGCTGTTGGCTTCGCTTCTGTCTGCGACGGCGATCTTTGCCGCCGTCCGCCGGCCGGACATGGCGCCGCCGATCACCGAGCGGCCGACATGGCCGCAACGATGGAAGGCGCTGGCTGCGGTCATCCCCGTTCTGGTGCTTTCGTTCATGGTGATCGGCGCGATCTACACGGGGTTCGCGACGCCGACGGAAGCGGGCGCGGTCGGCGCTGCCGGCGCCTTGCTCATCGCCGGCGTGACGAGCCAGTTGTCGCGCTCGATCGTCATGCGCAGTCTCGACCGGACCATCCGTACCACCGCGATGTTTCTGCTGCTGCTCACCGGCGGACTGTTCAGTTCCTTCATGCTGTCGCGCCTGGGCATCCCGCAGGCGACATCCGACGCGCTGCTCAGCCTGCCGCTGCCGCCCTGGGCGATCATGGTGATCATCAACCTGGTTCTGCTGGTTCTCGGCATGTTCATGGATCCAGGCAGCATCATCGTCATCGTCGTTCCGATCTTCCTCAAGGCGGTGCAGAACCTCGGCTATGATCCAGTCTGGTTTGGCATCATCGTAACCATCCAGTCGGAGATCGCCGCCATCACGCCGCCCGTCGGGTTCAATCTCTTCGTGCTGAAGTCGGTCACGCCGGGCGCCAATATGGGGATCATCTCGCGCGGCGCGATCATCTTCGTCATCCCCATGCTGGCGTGCATCGCGATCCTGACGGCGTTTCCCGATATCGTAATGTTCCTGCCTCGCTTGCTGCTCGGCATCAAATAGCGCCCGGCCGGCCCCACCCGTGCGGCTTGTTGTCTCTGCTGTAGGCGGAGGGCGGGATTTCCCCGGCTGCGGCTGGCGGCCCGTGCGGATTTTGGTGTAAGGGGAGTGCAGATTTAGGGAGATCTGCAATCGATGAGCGAGCCGAGGACGTATTTCGAGACCGTGGAAGGCTGTAAGACCTGCATCATGCGGGGCGGCGCGGGAGCTCCCCTGCTGTTTATGCACGGTGCGAACGGCGCCGGCCGCTGGCTCCCCTTCATGGCCGAACTGGCGAAGAACTTCGACGTCATCGTGCCCGAACATCCAGGATATGGCCGCTCCGATACGCCGGCCTGGCTCGACACTGTCGGCGATCTGGCCAATTTCTATCTCAGCTTCATGAAGCAACTGGGGTTGGAGAAAGTTACCCTGGTGGGCACGTCGATGGGCGGCTGGATCGCCTCGGAGATCGCGGTGCGCGATCCCAGCCGGATCGGGAAACTGGTTCTCGTCGCGCCCGCCGGCCTGCGCGTGAAGGGCGTTCCGGTAAGCGATATCTTCCTGTGGACCGCCGAGCAGACGACGCGCAACCTGTTCCATTCGACCGAGCTTGCCGAGCGCATGCTCGCCATGCCGCTCAGCGATGCCGAGGTCGATATCGCCGTCAAGAATCGCGTCACCACGGCAAGGCTTGCCTGGAGCCCGCGACTCTACAGTGCCGATCTGGAAAAATGGATCCATCGCATCGACCTGCCGACCTTGATCCTGTGGGGCAAGCAGGACGCCTTGATCCCGTCCGTCTACGCCGACAAATTTCATGAGTTGATCAAGAATTCCAGCGTCCGGGTGTTCGACAATTGCGGACATCTGCCGCACGCCGAAAAATCACCCGAATTCGTCGCTGCGGTCCGCCAGTTCGCCGGGGAGGCATAAATGCAGTTTTTCCTCTTCCATCTCATGCCCTATGCCGATCTCGATCTTTCGGCGCCGGACAAATACGATTCCGCCTGGGTGACTTTGCCCAACACCTATTACGACCCGAAGAAGGGGCATCAGCTCTACAATCGCTATCTCGACGAACTCGAAATGGGCGACACGCTTGGCTTCGACGGCCTCTGCGTCAACGAGCATCATTCCAACGCCTATGGCATGATGCCGCAGCCCGGCGTGCTCGCCGGTTCGCTGGCGCGCCGCACCAAGAATGTGAAAATCGCGGTTCTCGGCCGTGCCCTGCCGTTGATCAACAACCCGATCACCGTTGCCGAGGAATTTGCCATTCTGGACAATATCACCGGCGGCCGCTTCATCGCCGGTTTCGTGCGCGGCATCGGCGCCGAATATTTCTCCTGGAACGTCAATCCGGCGTTCTCGCACGAGCGCTTCCATGAAGCGCACGATCTTATCGTGCAGGCCTGGACCCGTCCCGGTCCGTTCGCCTTCGAGGGCAAGCACTACAACTTCAACTATGTGAACTTGTGGCCGCGGCCCTATCAAACGCCGCATCCGCCGATCTGGATCCCTTCGCAGGGCTCGACGGAAACCATCGAATGGGCAGCACATAGCGATCGCCGCTATACGTATCTGCAGACCTTTTCGCCGGTCACCGCGCTTGCCAAATACATGGCGCAATATCGCGAGTCCGCCGAAAAGCAGGGCTGGCAGGCGAGCCCCGAAAACCTCGGCTGGGCGGTGCCATGCTATGTTGCCGAGACCGACGAGATCGCCATGCGCGAGGCGCGTCCCCATGCGGAAGCCTTCTATCAGAAGTTCCTGCGCATGCCGACGGAAATGCTTCTGCCGCCGGGCTATCTGTCGCTCAAATCCATGCAGGGCGTGATGCGCGCCAAGGCGCAGATGCAGAGCGGCGACAAATCGCTGGAAGCGGTGATGAAGAGCGGCATGTTCCTGTGCGGCAGCGCCAAGACGGTGCGCGAACAGATCGTCCGTTATCAGCAGGAGATCGGCTTTGGCAAAATCCTGACCATGCTGCAGTTCGCCACCCTGCCGCATGATCTGGCGGTGAAGAACATGGAAATCTTCGCTCGCGATGTGATGGGTGAAATCCGCAAGATGGATGCTGCACCGGCCCTGGCCGCGGTGAAATAGAGCCGCGGGCACACGTGGGCGGCACTCTCAATCGGCGCTGGAGCGTACCGGCGCCGTTTCGAGATTATCGATCATCGACCGGCGGAAAAACCACGCGGCGCAGGCGATGACGAGACACAGAATCCCGCCGATCAGGATGGGCGTCTGCAGGCCCAGATATTCGGCGCTGAACCCCATGAGCATCGAGCCGACGGAGGGAACGCCTTGGGCGACCATGCCGTAGATGCTCATGGTGCGGCCGCGATAGCGGGTCCTGATGCCGGCCTGTATCAAGGTCTGGCTGGAAATATCGGTCGTCACGAACAGAAAGCCCAGCAGCGCGATCAGAAGTCCGGCCAGCCAGAAGAGGCTCGTCACGGAAAAAACGATCAGCGCGACCGCCGTCACGCAGATGCTGCACACCGCAATCGTCACCAGGCCCCTCAGCGTGTTGCGTGCCGACAGCCACATCCCGCCGGCCATCGCGCCCAGACCATGGCAGCCCAGAAGAACGGCAAGCCCGCGCGCATCGTGCTTGAAGATATCCGAGACAAAACCCGGCAGCAGGTCGGTCAGCGGCTTGGCGAAGAGCGCAAGCGCGATGAGCAGGCCGAGCTGCAATCTGACGCCCTTATGGGTGACGACATAGCGCAGGCCATCGAGCATGTCGCGGCCGATGCTCACCTGTTCGCGTGCGGGCCGGGGGTGCGGCGTCACCTGCATCAGGCGCAGACTTGCCGTGAAGACAAGCATGAGGAGGAGCGAGACGACGAAGGTTCCGCCGGAGCCGATCCAGACGATGCAGAACCCGCCGATGCCCGGACCGATGAATTTCGAAGAGTTGAAAACCGTGGCGTTGATCGCCAGGGCGGAGGGCAGAAAAGCCCGGCCGACGAGATCGTAGACGACGGTCTGTCGCGCCGGACGGTTGATGGAAAAGATCGTGCCTCGGAACAGGACCAGCCCTGTCAGCCACCAGATGTTTATCCATCCGCTCAGGGTGAGCGCAGCAAGGGCGGTCGCGTAGAGCAGGGTCAGCGCCTGCGTTACCCGCAAGACGCGCATGTGGTCGAGGCGGTCGAGCAGTGCGCCCGAATAAAGGCCGAGCGCGATCGTCGGGCCTGTTTCGGCGAGGGAAATGATGCCGAGCCAGGCCGGCGATTTGGTCAGTTCCCAGGCCAGCCAGCCGATGGCGACCTTCTGCACCCAGATGCCGACGCTGGAGGCGAAATTGCCGATGAGATAGAGCCGATAGTTCCGGTCGCGCAAAACCTTCGTAAGATCGCTGAAACGCGCGAGGACGGCCACGTGGCGGAGCACCTTTGGAAATGGAATGGCGGCCGGGCACCGGCCCACCGGTTCTGGGTAACTTCGTCCGCGAGTCGATACAAGGGGTGTATTTAGTTTGACTAAATTAAATGCATTTGGCGCGATTTTTCGCTGGGAGTGGGAAGGCAGTAGGCATCTCCTCCGACTGCCTAACCCTGACTGCCGACTGCCCTTTCCTGCACATTCGCCGATGTCTGGCCAAACAGGACCTTCTTTGCTTCCTCGGTCATCAGCGTTCCGCTCCGAAGCGGTTGCGCCTTGGCATAGGCGCTGGCCACGGCCGGCCGCTTCGCCATGGCGTCGAACCAGCGCTTGAGATTTGGGAAGTCTTCTATCCTCTGCATGTGCCGCTCATACGGCACGATCCACGGATAGCTCGCCATGTCAGCGATGGAATATTCGCCCGCTACCCATTCGTGCTGCGCCAATTGCTTGTCGAGCACGCCGTAGAGCCGGTTGGTCTCTTTCACATAACGGTCGATCGCATAGGGGATTTTTTCCGGCGCATAGGAATTGAAATGGCCGTTCTGTCCGGCCATGGGACCGAGCCCGCCCACCTGCCAGAACAGCCATTCGAGCACGCGCGTGCGGGCGCGCAGATCGCCGCCGATGAATTTTCCACTTTTCTCGGCCAGATAGACCAGGATGGCACCTGACTCGAAGACGCTGATCGGCGCGCCGCCGTCTTTCGGTTCGGTGTCGACGATCGCCGGCATGCGATTGTTCGGCGAGATGGCCAGAAACTCAGGCTTGAACTGCTCACCCTTGCCGATGTTCACGGGCACGATGCGATGGGGCATGCCGGCTTCTTCGAGAAAGATCGTGACTTTGAGGCCGTTCGGGGTCGGCCAGTAGTGGACGTCGATCATTGGCGATCTCCGAAGTATTGCGCTGGGATGGCCGGATCATCCTTGCGTCGACATAGGCTGGCAAGCGATATTTGCGTGAAGAATGCAAAGGAAACGCCATGAAGACTTATGCTTTTCGATTGCATGTTTTCGGTGATGAGTCCGTTCTCGAATGGGAGGAAGTGGAACTCGGCGCGCCGGGACCTGGCCAGGTGCTGATCCGCCATACGGCCATCGGCGTCAACTTTGCGGATATCTATATGCGGCAAGGGCATTTTCACCATCTGCCGAAACTACCGACGGGCCTTGGCCTCGAAGGCGCGGGCGTCATCGAGGCTGTCGGTCCCGACGTTGATGATTTCACGGTCGGCCAGCGTGTCGGCTATGCCGGCGGCGGCGCGGTCGGCTCCTATGCGCAGGCGCGCATCCGCTCGACCGACGGCCTGATCGCTCTGCCCGACTGGATGGACGACAAGGTCGCGGCGGCGGCTTTCTCCAAGGGCATGACGGTGCAATATCTCTTCAACCGCACCCATAAGCTGACGAAGGATGATGTGATCCTGTTCACTGCCGCCGCCGGCGGTGTCGGCCTGATCGCAAGCCAATGGGCGCGCGCGGTGGGCGCCACGATGATCGGCACGGTAAGCAGCGAAGAGAAGGCGGCACTGGCGCTGAAACACGGCTGCAGCCATGTCATCGTGACCGCGCAGCAGAACGTCACCGATGAAGTGATGCGGATCACGAAGGGCAGGGGCGTCGATGTCGTCTATGATTCGATCGGAAAGGACTCATGGGATGACTCGCTCGCCAGCGTGCGGCGCCTGGGCCTTGTCGTTCTGTTCGGAACCGCCTCAGGCGCGCCGCCGCCGTTCGACGTGCTGAAACAGGGCAGCGAGAAATCCATCTATGTGACGCGCGCCACCACGGTGAATTACATGACCGACAATGCCATCCGCCAGGCAAGCGCCGATCACCTGTTCGAGATGATCCACAGCGGCCAGGTGAAGATCGTCATCGGCCGCACCTATCCGCTGCGCGACCTGCCGCAGGCGCATCGCGATATCGCGGCGCGCCGCACGACCGGTTCGGTCGTGCTGATCCCCTGAGAAGCAGGGCAGAACACAAACGGCGTCACTTGGATCGCGACAAGATCGGGCGGGCGCTTACTTTCTCGCCGTCAGGCCGATCACCGCCGACATGCCGCCGTGGGATGTCCCTTCGTGCATCTCGAGTTCTTCCTCGGTGAACTTCATGTCGTGAAATCCAGCGAAGGCTTCTTCGAGCATCGCGCGGGTATAGAGATTTTCGATCTGCTTGGGGCCGCCCGTCCCGTAGTGCAATTGCTTGGGCGTATAGCCCTGGAGGATCAGCAGGCCGCCGGGCTTGAGCGCCTTGCGCATGCCGGCCCATTTCGCGGCGCGCTCGTCCGGCGAACTGAACTGGGTGAAAATTTCGACGACTACATCGAAGGCAGCCTCGGGATAGGCCCAGGTGTGGACATCGGCGGTCTGGATGTCGATCTTGACGCCGCGCTCGGCGGCGAGCGCCCGGGCCTTTTCCTGTGCAGCGGGAGAAAAATCGAGAGAGAGAACGTCGAGCCCGCGCTCCGCCAGCCAGACGCCGTTGCGGCCCTCGCCGTCGGCGACCGCCAGCGCCCGGCCGGACGTGGGCAGGAGATCCGCACATTGGGCGAGGAAATAATTCGGCTCCTTGCCGAAGATGAATTCAGGGGCCTTGTAACGCCCCTCCCAGCGGTCAAATTCACTCATGTGCCGTTTCTCCTCGTGGGTGCCCTTCTGATGGTTTGATACCTCTGCGAGGAAGGGTCAATATGCCAGGGATGGAGGTGTCTGAAGCCGGAGCGCGGGGATCGCGACGGCAAGTAGCGCGGTGGCCTTGACGCCCCGGCGCAATCCGTTACCAAGACGCCATTATTTCACAGCCGGCGCGGTCCGGCCGGGAGGCACTATGAACATTCACCAGCCCGCAGGACTGACAGTCGCCGAATCCTATATGTCGGCGCTCAAGAATTCCGGAATCAATCACGTTTTCGCCAATGGCGGCACGGATTTCGCCCCGATCATCGAGGGCATCCTCCAGGCGCGGACCAAGGGCGGAGTGCTGCCCGAGTTCGTCACCGTGCCGCACGAGAACGTCGCCGTCGCCATGGCGACCGGCTATTACAAGGTCAGTGGCAATATGGCCGCGGTCATGGTTCACGTGAACGTCGGCACCGCCAACACCATCTGCGCGCTGATGAATGCCACCCGCGACGGCGTGCCGGTTCTGCTGGCCGCCGGCCGCACACCGCTCACCGAGACCGGCCATGCCGGTTCGCGCGATGTGCCGATCCATTGGGCGCAGGAGAATTTCGATCAGGCCGCGATCGTCCGCGAGCATGTGAAGTGGGATTACGAACTGCGCGAAGGCCAGCCGGTCAACACGATCGTCGCCCGCGCCGTCGACATCGCCATGACCGAGCCGCGCGGTCCGGTCTATCTGACCCTGCCGCGCGAAGTGCTCGGCAATACCGATCTCGGCGCTGGCCCGCTGCCGCGTGACCGCAAGGTCGGCACCATGGCCTCGGTGCCTTCCGCCGAAGCGCTGGAACTCGCAGCCGACATGATCGCCGCCGCCGAAAACCCGGTCATCGTGACGACCAGCATGGCCCGCCCACACACGTTCGCGGCGCTCGGCCAGATCGCCGAGACACATGCGATTTCGGTTCTGACCGGCCCGCAGGCCTCGCTCGCGTCCAGCAATCCGATGAACATGGGCCTCGTCAACGGTCCGGCGTTGCAGGCCGCCGATGTGATCATCGTGCTCGATTCGCCGGTGCCCTGGGTGCCGCGCAACATCCAGCCGAACCCGAACGCCAAGCTGATCCACATCGCGACCGATCCGCATTTCCCGACCTTCCCGTTCCGCGGCTTCCAGATGGACCTGGCGATCTCGGGCGAACCGGGCGCTGCGCTGGTGATGCTGAACGAGATGTTGAAGATCAAGCTGAAGGGCAAGCAGGCGGCCGTCGACAAGCGCCGCGCCCACTTCGCCGAACAGCGTGCTGCCCTGATCGAACAGCGCAAGAAGGTCGTGCAGTCGATGTCGACCTCGTCGCCGATCGCCTACCCCTGGATTGCCCATTGCCTCAACCAGGTGAAGGACAAGAACGCCATCATCGTCGAGGAACTGGGCGCGCCCTATCCCTTCCTTGAGATCGAGGAGCCGGCCGGCTTCCTGTCGACGAGTTCCGGCGCGCTCGGCATGGGTCTTGGCCAGGCGCTCGGCGCCAAGGTCGCGGCCCCTGAGCGCCAGATCATCTCGACCGTCGGCGACGGCTCCTACATGTTCGGCTGCCCGGCGGCCGCCCATTTCGTTGCCCAGTCCGAGAAGCTGCCGACGTTGACCATGGTGATGAACAATTCGCAATGGTTCGCCGTGCGGCGTGCGACGACGTCGATGTATCCCGACGGCCTCGCCTCCAAGGCCAACAGCCTGCCGATCGTCGATCTGACGCCGTCGGCGGACTACGAGAAGATCGGCGAGGCCTTCGGCGGTTACGGCGCCCGCGTCGAAGATCCGGCGAAGCTGATCCCCGCCCTCGAGAAGGCGCTCGACAAGGTGGCCCAAGGCCAGCAGGCGACGCTCAACGTGATCGTGCGCACGCGCTCCTGAAAGACGGACTGTCATCCCACCTTGCCGTCATGGCCGGCCTTGTGCCGGCCATCCACGCCGTGGTGCGCCTCATGATGGAAAGAAAGACCTCTGCCATCGGCTTCTTCTGGAACAGCAAGGAAGCGTCACCGCGTGGATACCCGCGACAAGCGCGGGCATGACGCTGTTGATTGACTGCGGCAATCGCTTAAAATAGCCGCCCTGCACGTTCGCGCAGGGCGGCCTTTTTTGGCGTATGTTTTACGCCGCCTGACGGCGCTGTGCGCCGACCGCTGATGTGACGATCGAAAAGCGCGCGCAGGCTTCGAAGCGATTGGCGAGCGAGCACTCGCGCCAGATCCTTTCCGCCGCCTCGTAGCTCTCGAACGGCCCGTGGGTCTGCCCCGTGCCTTCGATCAGACGGCGGAAATCGAGATC
>Ga0182744_1001362_pt1 | contig 21349 bp, 15 predicted proteins | sample eDN3rd30CKraftMG_FD_128525 | JGI IMG/M metagenome (GOLD analysis project Ga0182744, IMG submission 128525) | Enriched Miracle-Growth compost microbial communities from Emeryville, California, USA - eDNA 3rd pass 30_C Kraft MG (version 2) (version 2) ...
GAACGTCTCGGGCGCCAAGAAGATCGCCGACAACATTCTCGTCAACCAGTTCGGCTACGGAGTGCACGTCTACGGCTCCGCCTCGGCAGGGCTGAAGAACTTCACCATCACCGGCAACACGGTGGTCAACAGCGGCCAGGGTGACGGCATGGACTACCAGGTGGGCGGTGGCGCTCCGGTGGTCAACCTGGTCTTCACCAACAACATGAACTACAGGAACTCCGACCGACGTGGCAACGTCCTCCGACTCGGTTACAACTGGGGACCCACCAACAGCGGCGCCACAGTCACCGGTAACTACATGGTCGGGAAGTACCTGGAGTTCTTCTGGACGGGTATGAGCTTCTCGGGGAACACGATCCTCAGCGGCGCGATGCCCTCCGGCACGAAGGTCGTGGTGGAACCGAACAAGTACGAAGCGGGTCGCGCCAACGTGATCGTCTACAACTGGGGACGCCAGGGCTCGGTCTCGGCCGATCTCTCCAAGGTGCTCAAGTCCGGCGATCGCTATGAGATCCGCAACGCGCAGAACTACTTCGGCAACCCGGTGGCCACCGGCACTTACAGCGGCGGCAGCGTGAGCATCCCGCTCTCGGCTGTTACGAGCGCGCGCTCCATCACCGGCAAGTCGACGTCCTCCACCACTTCGGAGTTCGGCGCGTTCGTGGTGGTGCGGCTGTGATCCACATCTGAGGCAGCGACGGCGGTTTCACGCGCCGTTCCCACCTCATCTGCAAGCGAGGAGCGGGTCGTCCCCACAGCGGGGGGCGGCCCGCTCCTCGCTTCATGCAGCGCGCGACCCGCCGGCCGAGCCGACTTGCGAAGACAACGCTGCCAGAGCACGGCGGTCGCCGAGTCGCTCGGCGATGCTCCGGTACGACTTCACGACGCGCTCGGCGAAAGCCGTGGTAGTGTATTCCGACTCGACTCGTCGCCGCCCGCTCTCGCCGAGGCGACGGCGCATTTCCGGCGCGGACGCCAACTCCTGGAGATGACGGGAGAGTATCTCCACATCTCCATCGGCAACCACGTAGCCCGTGACTCCGTCATCCACCACGATGCCCGCGTCACCCGCGATCGTAGTAATGACCGGAAGCTCCGCGGCCATCGCCTCGAGCAGCACGTTCGGGAATCCCTCGTGCTCGGATGTGAGCATGTAGATGTTCGCGTCGCGAAGAAGGTTCGGCACATCATCCCTCGCGCCGAGGAAGCTCACTGCCGGCGGAACGAGTCCCAACTCACTGGCGAGCGTTTCCAGCGTCCCACGTTCCGCACCGTCGCCCACCACCACTCCAGTCACACCTGCCCCACGCGATCGAGCAAGCGCAAGCGCCTGCAGGAAACGATCGAAGCGCTTTGCGTGCACGAGCGATCCCACGGCGATCACACGTGGTTCGTCCGTACCGCGTGCGGCGGACGGCACTATGGCGGCCAGCTGATCGAATGCATGCAGATCGATCACGTTGGCGAGTACGTCCACCACGTCCGGCGCCACACCCATGCGCAACGCGTTCCTGCGCGCTGCATGGGAGTTCACCAGCAGCGCGACAGGTACGCGAAGCAGCCACTTCCCCCAGCGACCATTGGCTTCGACTTCGTGCACCACGTCGCTCCGCGCAGTGCCGACGCCGATCGAGCCGCTCAGCCGCGCCGCGATCGCGACATACAGATTGGTGTAGAAGTGCGATGAGTGAACGAAGTGCGGCGTGAACTCGCGAAGCGCGCCGGCGAGCGCCAGAGATCGCGCGACCGGATTGCGGTACCGACCGAACCAGATCGGCTCTACACCGAGTTGCAGCAGCGTGCGCTCGTAGTATTCTCCGCGCGTCAGGCAGTACACGCGCACCTGATGGCCGGCGCGGTGCAGCGCCTCCACCATGTACACGAGCTGCTTCTCCGCTCCTCCGCGAGCCAGCGTTCCTGCGACCACCGCCACGCGCAGCCCATTCGTTTCGTCCGGCACGCCGCCTCGCTGCACCGATCGTCAGCGGTAGACGGCGTGTTCGTTCCAGCTCTGCCCGAGCTCGTCGTCTTCGTCTGCACCCTCGCCGAACATGGCCTCTCGCAACATGCCGCGATGCAGAAACGCAGTGGCGCCTGCTGCGAGGAACCAGATTCCCTTTGTCTGGAACTCCGTAGAGAGGAGTGCCGCGGCAATTGCCACGGTGGTGAGCATCCCCAGGCGCCAGAGGTACCAGTTCCGCTGCCGCAGCCCCACCACCGCGAACGAGAACACGTAGACGATGAGCAGCGTCATCCCGGGAATTCCGTTCTCCACCAGCGTCTTTACCCACCCCGAGTGTGCCGCCTTCTCCTCGCCCCGGCCGTACACCAGTGTGTAATGTCTTCCGAGCTCCGACCACGCCGTGGGGAAGCCGCCGGTGCCGACTCCGAATGGATGCTGCTCGAAGATGTACCACCCTCCTATCGCCAGATCCGATCTCCCGCTCGTTCGTCCGGCCAGAGAATAGTCGCCCGCCACAGCGTGCTCCATCGTGAACAGCTTGGTGAGCCGGTGGATGGTGCGCGCCTGGAGATCGCCGAACTGCGACGCGGCGCCCAGCACCACCAGCAGGCCAACCAGAAGCGATGTCGTCCTCTGCCGCACGCCATCCAGCGTCACCAGCAGGACGAGGAAGCAGCAGCAACCGATGAGCAGATTCCCGCGGCTGCCGCTGAGAAAAATCCAGGTGAGATTCACCGCGGCCAGTCCGAGCAGCGTAGGCTGCCCGCGGCGCATGCGCGCCGCGGCCGGGAAGCCCAGGACCACCGCGATCAGGGCGGTGAGCGGAAAGGCGGCCCACGCGTTCTCGTTGATGCGTGGCAGCCCCGCCCGTTGCATGAAGAAGATCAGGCTGCCGATCGCGCCGAGCAGTCCGCCGTTCACGCTCAACCAGAACCACATGCGCTTGTCGACGCCGGCGCGCACGAAGTAGATGAGCATACCGAACACGCCGATGATGCCCATCACGTGCTGCGCTGCATTGGCGAAATCGGGACTGATCAGAATCTCTACTACCAGCAGGGCGACGAACGCCATAAGCGCGAGGCTGTGCGGATCGCGCAGTCTGATCATGAACGGCAGATACAGGCCCATCATGAGGATGAGCCAGTAGTTGAAGGTATTCCAGCGCAGCAGGCCGCCGGTGAGGAGATACACGCGCACGAGCGGGTCGAGCACGCACAGGCACATCACCCCGAAGAGTCCCATCGTCGGCGAGCGCAAACCAATCGCCAGCGCGCCGAACGCCATGACCGTGAGGAGCGAAACGGCGATCTGGAATCCGGCCACGTAGCCGACCGCCCACCCCAGCACGATGAGCGCGGCGCACACGGGCCCCCACCAGATGGCGAAAGCGGATTCCTCCTGGTACACGGGCCGCGCCGAACCGAATGTACTCATGCGCGGCGCGCGTGTTGCGGCTGTTATCATTGCCGGAGCTTCCCTCCTTCCCAACACCACCCCCACTGGGCGGCGCAGTACTCTCCGATCTGACGGGCCCAACGCTCCAGAGTCTTCCCTTCCACATAGACACGGCAGCGTTTCCTGAGCGACGCCCAGTCGCGCTCGCCGGTCACGACTTCCTCCAGCGCCCGTGCGAGGGCGCGCTCATCTCCGGGGGGCACCAACCAGCCCCGCTCGCCGTCTCCACCTATCACATCGCGCGCGGCCCCGACTTCGCTGGCCAGTACCGGCAGGCCGTGCGCCATGGCATCGAGCCACGCCTTGCTGAAGCCCTCGGTGAGCGATGGCTGCACACAAAAATCGGCGCGCAGAAGCTCCGCCGAGAGCGCGTCGCGAGCGAGCTGCCCGCGAAAATCGATGAGATCGCGGATGTCCAGCTCCTCTGCAAGCCTCTCCAGCGCGCCGAGTTCCGAGCCGTCGCCGGCAATGGTGAGATGCGGTACGGGCGATTGCCCTCCGCGCGCCAGGATCGCCATCGCTCGTATGAGCGTCGCGACGCCCTTCTCCTCCGACAGACGTCCGACGTAGATCATCCGCGGCGGCTGCGAGAGTCCGCGCTCCAACGGCGGACGGAGTAGCGCGAGCTCCTCGTCCGTCAGCGCGGTCGAGAATATCCAGTGCACTCCCTCCGCCGCATCGCCGACACCGGCTCCCGTGGCGAGCATCACGTGCCGCCCGCCCGAGAATCGCCGCATGAGTCCCTTCGTGATGCGGTTCATGCGAGTGGTCTGCGTGTTGGTAGGCCATGAGCCCCCGTATCGCGCCAGGACGCGCTTGTTCATGACCAGCGCCATCACCATCGCGATGAACGGTATGTCGCCCGGCAGCGGAACGTGTACCACATCGGCCGCGCGCATGTTCCTGCCGATCTTCCACACGTAGTACGGGAGCAGCAGAACCACCGAGAGTTTTCTGCGCAGATCCTCGCCCGCCGGCTGGTGGATGGAGACCACGCGAGCACCTTCGGGGAGCGGCGTGCCGCCTGTGCGAGCCTCACCTCCACTCGTCTGTCCGACGACGAGCACCATCTCGTCGAACAGCGAGCGGATCGCGCGCATCTGCAGTGGGAACCCGCCTGACGACATCCACTGCCCCGTGTCATCCTGCCAGCATGGCTTGAACGAGACTGCGCAGACTCGGGTGATGACGGAGTTGTGGCTCATGTTACCTGCGACGGCGCGCGGAGGTGGCGCGGAAGTATACACCGCGCGCGTCCGGCGCGCCGCCAGCCATCCACCACCCGCAGCGTCTCGAGAAGATTCTCGAGAGACTGCGCACTCCCTTCATCCGTCGCCGAATGTGGGTGGCCGTACAGCACCCAGTAGCCACCCTTGCCGAGCTGAGCCTCGACCGCGCGCCTCCCCTCCTCGGAGAAGCCACACGGCGTGTTGATGCGAAGCGTCTCGATGCCACGTACTTTCTCGAGCGCGAACGGCCTGTGCAGTTCGGTGCCGCGCATGGCCTCCACCAGTCGCGTGGCGATCGAGCGATACGACAAACGGCTGAATGCGTATCCTGTTTCGACCAGCGCATCGCAGAGCCGCCCGACGTCGATCCTGTCGCGCGGCACGGCGCGCCTCTCGGATAGACTCACCGACCAGCCGCGCAGATGATCGAACGGCTGATTGTACGGCGGGACGAACGTCGACACTTCGTCGCCGATGCACTGCTCCAGTGCGTCCTTGCTCGAGCGAAGCGTTTCCACGAGACCGTCTCCTCCAAGCGCCGGAAGCCATTCGTGCCTGAATGAATGGCTGCCCACTTCGTGTCCCGCTTCGTGTATGCGTCTTATCTGCGCGGGATCATGGTAGGGACGCTCCCCCGGAAGCGCCGCGGCGCCGACCACCGCGAAGCACGCGGGAATGTCATAGCGAGCGTGCGCCTCGAGGACCAGCTCCGTGTTGGGAAACTCGAGCGGCCCCCACGTCGGTGCACGGTGCGGGTTGCGCGACCGGTCAGCACCCCACTGGGTGTCGTAGTCCCAGAAGAATACGATGTTGGCGATTCGAGGCCAGCGATCGGCGGTCACGACTGCGTCGCTCCCCGCGCGCCGCGTTGCACCGAGTTGAAGCCCGCGATCACGCCGCTCGCACGCGCGAAAGGAACGCGAATCCCGCTTCCCGATGGGCGGCCGCAGAACGCTATCACATCCACCGTGAACTCACACACGATGTAGTGGGCGACACGCAGCGCGTCGCTCGCTCCTCGCACCCGCTTGGCGAATGCGCGTCCGGTTCCATAGCCGGTTTCGTACACCCGGCGCACCGACGTCGACCGGGCACCGGGGGAGCCATGGTGCCGCACTCGGAGATCGCCGCACAGCACGAGTCGCGCGCGCTCGCCTACGGAGAGCGAGAAGTCCCGGTCCTCGCCGCCGTACGTCGGCAGCCCCTCGTCGAAGCGGAGATCGCCGATCGCCTCCCGACGGTAGATCATGCAGAATCCGGGGAGCCATCCCACGCTCATGCATTTCACTCCCGGCTGCACGAAGGAGAGCGGGACATGGCGGCCAAGTCGGTCCACCGCACCCGGCTCCAGACTCGGCACGGTGCCAAGTGCACGACGCAGACGCCACCGCCAGCCGATGTGCTGCGGGTAGTTTTCGAGGTCGAAGCCAGTAATCCCACCAACGTCGTGCATCGACGGATCATCCAGCAGTGCGGCGGCCCGCTCGAGAAAGCGCGCGTCGAGGGTCACATCGTCGTCGAGGTAGCAGATCACCTCTCCCTTAGCTTCGCGCAGTCCCGCGTTGCGCTGTCGGGTGAGACCCTTCGGCGATTCGATCACGCGCAGCTCGAGCGCCGCTGCGGCGCCGCGCGCCTCCTCCGCCACCGCCTCGCGCACGACCGGATCGTCGCCCGTCCCGTCCACCACGAGCACCTCGAAGTCGCCGTATGTCTGCTCGGCGAGACTGCGCAGTACACGTCGTACATCTTCGGCGCGCTTGTACGTACAGATCACAACGGAGATCAATTCGCGCGCGCTCCCGGATCGCCGAGTCTCTCCATCAAGCGATCCATGATTCGATCCCAGGTGAAGTGCGCCTCGACGCGAGCGCGCCCGGCTCTTCCAAGACGATCCCGCAACGCCCGATCGGCGAGAAGCCGATCGAGAAGTCGCGAGAGCTCAGCGGCGTCTCCCACATCGGCGGCAAGCGCCGTCTCGTTCTCTGCAATCACCTCGCGGACGCCCTGCGCACGCGTGGTGACTACCGGAAGCCGGCTCGCCATCGCCTCGCCCACCACTATGCCGTAACCCTCGAGATGCGTAGGGAAGAAGAAAATGTCGCTCGCCGCGAAGTACCTCGGGACCTCCTCGTAGCGCACGCTCGGCACATGAATCACGCGGTCGTCCTCGCGGACGAGCTCCTCGACGATCCGCGTTTCCTCCGCTCCGGCTGGTTTGGCCACAAGGAGCAGCCGAACGCCCGGCCGGTTGCCGAGCTGCCGCCACGCCGCCGCCAGATCGGCGATTCCCTTGCGCGCGATCAACGAACCGACGAACAGGATCACGACCTCCTCATCGCCGATTCCGTGCGACGCGCGTACTTCCTCCCGGTGCGCACGTGCCAAGTCGAAGCGCGCGGTATCTATCCCCATCGGCACCACGATGTTCGCGGCGTGATCCGCACTCGGGCAGCGCGCCACGAGGTCGCGACGTGTGTCGTCCGACAGGCATGTGATCAGATCGCACCGCGACGGGAGCCAGCGATCGATCAGCCGCCACGAGAGGTAGTCCTCGAGGTGGAGGTACGACCCCCATATGCGGTGGCCGCCGCCGGCGGCCACGGTGCCCAGCCCTACGGAGTAAGGGCTGTTGAAGCGTATCCAGTCCACCGGCCCCACCTCGGCGAGGAGGCGTCGGAGATCGAGCGCCACGTCCGCGTTGCCGACGTACGGGAGACGCTTGCGCAACCGACGGTGCCAGCGGTGCACCACGAAGCGCTCGTGCTCCACCACCGGCTCGCCCGCTTCCGTGAGAAGGTGCACCTCGACGCCTCGATCAGCGAGCCGCGTCAGGAATTCCCGGTCGGTTATGGTGCCGCCGAGTACGGAGAGCGGTGAGAGACCCGTCTGCACAGCGATGATGCGCATGCGTTTCGAAATCGCTCTGCTCTCAGCTCGCGCGCGCGGCCCTGATCGCATCCGCATTCTCCCGCACCCAGCTCGTGAGCTGGTGCACTCCCTCCTGCACACCCACGCACGGGCGCCACCCGAGCTCCCCCGCGGCCTTCGCGTTGTCGCTGTAGAAGACGCGCTGGTCGCCCGGGCGCCAGTCCGACATCTCGTACGACACATCGCGGCCGAGGATGTCGCCCAGCATGTCCACCAGCTCGAGGATGCTGCAGCGATTCCCGGGCCCGCCGCCGGCGTTGTAGATCGCGCCCGGTTCGCCGCGCTCGATGCACGCGTCGTAGAGCGCGAGCAGATCCTCTACCCAGAGGAGATCGCGCACCTGCTTCCCGTCACCATAGATGGAGGTAGGAAGTCCGAGTACCGCCGCGATGGCGAACCAGGCAACCCATCCCTGATCCTCGACGCCGAACTGGTGCGTGCCGTAGATGCACGACTGGCGCACGACGAACGAGCGCAGTCCGTAGATGCGCGAGTAGTCGCGAACGTACTGATCGGCCGAACCCTTCGAGCAGCCGTACGGACTGTGGAAGTCGAGCGGCTCCGCTTCGCTCACCCCCAGCGAAAGGTCGGCGAAATCCCAGCGCCCATCGCGCTCCACCACATGGTGGTGCTCCAGGCCGCCGTAGACCTTGTTGGTGGATGCGTACACGAACGATGCGCCGGGCGCGTGCTCGCGCGTCGCCTCGAGCGTGTTGAACGTGCCGAACGCGTTCACATCGAAGTCGTGGCGTGGATCGACCACCGACGTCGTGACCGCGACCTGCGCCGCGAGGTGCAGCACGGCGTCCACTTCGCCGACGGCACGGAAGGCCTTCGCCAGATCATCGCGCGAACGCACGTCTCCGCGTATCCGGTCCACGTTGGGCAGCTCCCCCAACGCATCGAAGTTGATCCCGCTTCCACGACGCGAGAGGTCGTCGAAAACGGTGACGTGCCAGCCAGCACGGGCATAGTGCACCGCGGCATGGTAGCCGATGAACCCGGCGCCACCCGTTACTATCATCTTCCGCTGCATCAGGAATTCCTCGTTCTATGACTGCCGTTGAGTCCCCGTCGTACGACGGCCGACGTGAAATGGTCGCAACTCGACCGTCGATCTACTCTATTCGGCGCCGCGCCGCTCATGTTCCGGCGGCTCCAGCCGCACCGGCTCGGGCGGTATTGCGCCCTCCCCCTCCCCCGTTCCCTCCCTCATCCTGGCGGTCCAGCAGCTCCAAGAGCGCCGCCGCCACTCGCCTCGCTGCATGGCCATCCACCACGCCACACTCGCGCGATACCATCCGCGCGCGCTCCGCTCGATCGACTCCGGGATCATCCAGCGCCCGCACGAGGAGCCGCTCCAGCTCCACCCAATCGTGCGCCACGCGCACGCCGCCCGACTCCACGAGCGGCCGATAGTGGTCTGCACCGTACTCCTCGTAAAGGAGTCCGCGCGGAGCGTCGCGCTCGGCAGTGAAATCGATGTTCACTACCGGACGATCGAGGATCGCAGCGTCGAGTGACATCGTGGACGCGACGTTCACACACACATCCGCGTGTGCGATGGTGCTCACGAGCCGCGCCTGGTCGGCGCTCGATGAAAGCGTCCAGCCGTCCTGTTCCGGCCACTCGTCCCATGCCGAAGAGATCCGCACTCGTCCCGACCGCGAGGCCGCATCCACCCACCTGCGACCATCGTCCAGCGGATGCAGCCTCACCACGAGCCACCGGTCTCGCAGCCGCTCACTCGCAGCCATCTTCTCAGCCAGACGCGCCACCAGCTCGGGCTCCTCCGGCGTGAGAATCTCGGCGCTCGTGGAGTAGAGCAGATAGCCGGCATCCTCCGGAAGCTCGAGACGACGCAGCGTGGCGGCGCGATCCCACACGTAGTCCGATCGCCGGTGAAAGTCGAACTGCGGCGTACCCGTGATCGTGATCTGATCGAGCCCGATGTGCGGATACAGATTGAGCAGCCGGTCGCGCATCCCGGCGTTCCAGACCAGGTAGTGGTCGAACTCCGGGAGCCACCCGCGGCTCGTCAGGTTGTCGAAGCTCAGGATCGATGTGACCACGGGTATCCCGAGATCGCGCGCCGCGAGCACGTACGGCTGCTCGAGCGCCGACACACAGAACGTCGACCAGATCATGTCCGGGCGCTCCGCACCGAGCTGCTTGCGCACGTCGTCGAGGTCGTGCGACCGCCTGTACATCTCCTCGGTGAGGGTGCAGAGCCGGTCGAACGCGCCGGTGCCGCACGCCAGCGCGCCCCCGAGCTCGATGGACGCCGAGCGTATGCGATCGCGCAACGTGTGGTCGCGTGCGTACCATCTCTGGTAGATGGGATAGCTCGACAGCCGGTGCCGCCTGCTGAACGCGCTGCGTATCACGCCGTCGAGCAGTGCCTTTCCGCGCACCGGCACGCCCGGTGGTTCGAGCAACGGCGCGCACGAAGTCGCATGCGCGAACTCCGGTGGAAGCGAAGCGATTCCCGCCTCCGGCACCCTGCGCATGAAAAGCCGCGTGTCGAGTCCGGAGCGCTCGAGCTCGGCGAGCACGCCGCCGTACACCACGTTCCGCACGCTCCACACGCTGGGGAGGAGTATTCCGATCATCGCGCCACCGCGTAGCTCGCGTCGCGTCCCGTGGCCGCTCCACTCCGCACGGCTGTATCGAACCTGGCGAAGCTCTCACGCACCATCTCCGGAGTCACTTCCACCTCCCACGGGCGCAGCTCGTTCCTTCCGAGAAGCTGTGTCCAGAACGATCGAGTCCAGAACTGCAGCGACTGCCGGCGCCCTATTCCGAACGCGCGACGTACGCGGCTGGACAGGCGGCGATCGTGCTTCGACTGCCAGACCCGATACTCTTCCGCTGCATCGCTTCCGATTCGTTCGTGAGCAGCATCGTCGTGGCGCGCCGGGGCGAGCAGCGCGTCGATGTGCTCTGCACACCGCTCGCCGGCCCGTCCATCCATCCGGAAGTAGAGCGTGCGCAGGTAGTCGTCTCTCACCCTGAGCTGGGCCTCCGGAAGCGCGCCGGACGCACCGGCGACGCACTCCTCGAGGAGTTTCTCCATCCCCGCGAGCCCGGTCACCACGTGGTTTCCTTCCATGTACTCGGCCGGCGACTGAACCAGATACTTCCCGAACATCACTTCGAGCACCGGCTTGCCAAGCATCCACGCTTCGGTCGCGGTGGTGGAACAGTGCGTGAGGAGCGCCGCCGAGTGATGCAGCACGTCGCGGATGGAGGCGCCGCGCAGCACGTGCACATTGCTCGCACCTGCCGCGAGCGACTCGTACGGAGCAGCGAGCTCGCTCGGATGCAGCTTTATGAGGAACCGCCACTCGGGATGGCGCCGCGCCAATTCGGTCACCGCTCGTGAAATGTCGTCGAAGGCCGTGCCTTCGTCGTCGATCTGAGCGCGAAAATCGCGCTCCACCACGCCCGTCGATACGGCCCGCGCGACAGCGCTCTCGCGCATTCCGTCGAGCGTGTGAAAGGTATTGGTCGTCCAGGTGATCAGCGGCGATCCATCGTCCACTATTCCGCTGGCAGCCAGCAGCTCGCTTCTCGGCTGCGCCAGCGAGATGTACGGTTGCTGGTACAGATCGAAGCGCGCCGCGCCCACCGCGTGCACCACGTCCGCGTCGAGGATCCCCCGCTCCACGAGCAGGTCACGCGAACGCTCGCCCCAGGTGAAGCAGCAGTCGAGCAGCTCGCGGCCTCCTTCGCGTTTCCCCGCGCGCAGTTCCTCGGTGTCGAGACCGTCCTGCACGAATCCGAGCGTGGGGAGGAGCACGACTTTCATCCCCAGCCGCTTCGCCAGCTGCGCCTTCCCGGCGCGAGTGTCCAGTCGATCGAGCACCAGCACATCGGGGGCGTACGAGAGGACCTGCTCCTGAAGGTCGTGCGCGCTGCAGAATCGTACGTCGTGGCCGAAACGAGAGCGCAGATGCCACGCGACCAGCGCGTGCCCCTCGAAGTCCCGCGATACCACGGGTACGAGTATGAGTACGCGACGACGATCGCTGTCGCTCCTGCTCGCTCGCATCACGCCGGCACCTTCTCCACGAGCTCGGCGAACCTTCGATACGCGGCGCGGCTTGCCGTGATCTGCGTACGTGCAGCTTCGAGAAGCGGTTCGTGCAACTCGGGCGCGCGCTCCCACGACCACGAGAGCGCCGCATATACGTCGGCCGGTGCGCTGGCGGACTGAAGATCGACAACGCTGCACCCCTCTCCGAACTGCTTCGCGAGCCCATGGAATTTGCCGCTGAAGTACGGCGCCCTGGCGAGGCAGACCGTCGGCACTCCCTGAGAGAGCGCGAACACCGCAGCGTGGTATGCGCCCGTGACCACCACTCGGCACCGGCCAGCCTGTTCGATGAGGCGCGCGGGCGAGTCGAGCGCAGAGCCGCCGTCCGTCGAATCGTCGTAGCCAGCCAGGAGCTCGCATATCGCCGCGGCATCGTCCGATGCGGCGCTCCGCCCGATGGGAAGCGGGATCACGGTCACGCCATGCTCCCTGGCGAAGCGCAGGATCGGCTCGCGCAGCAGTTCCACCAGCGATCCATCGGTATGCGCCGAACGCGCCACGCGCAGGTTCAGCCCGAGCTCGGTGCCAAGCGTCGGAGGACGCATACCATGGGCGAGCTCGATCGCGTCATCGCCGGTGAAGAGCAGCCGGTCTCCCAGGGAGATGCCGAGTTCCCGGAGCAGTACCGGCCCCTGCTCGGATTCGCGCAGCGCGAGCAGGTTCACCTTCGGCAGTACGCGCCCGAGAACGGAGCGGAGCGCAGGATCGCGCAGCGGCCCGATACCCTGGCTGAACATGGCAGTGGGGATCCTGCGTCTGGTCGCCACCCCGACGAACTCGAGCATCGGCACCATCCACGCGGCGGCGTGGTCGGTGATCCCGCCGGCGCCGCACACGACCACCGCGTCGGCGTCGTCGAGTGCGGTCACGAACTCATCGAGCTCCGCGGTGGGATGGCCGCGCGCCCGGAACTTCGTCCGTACGAGCTTCGAGAACAGCCTGGGACCGCGCTGGCGCAGCACTCCTTCTATTCCGGGACTCCCCGGCGGAGTGACCCGGCGTGCCACCTTCTCGAGCGATCCGAGGAGCGCGCCGCGTCCCATCCAGCTCGACCGACCGTGCCATGAGAGGGGCAAGGCACCGGGGAGATACTTCGCGAGAGCAGCGGAATCCTGCGTCAGAACATCGATGGAAGCAGACGGCCAGATCTCGAGCAGACGCGCCACCGCGACCTGCAGCATGGCCACATCGCCCATGTTGCTGAAGTGATAATCGCCCGAGTCGAGAAGCACGTGCATGCGCGGCCCAACAGCTGTCGGCCCGTGCAACATCCCACCGCCCACACTCTGTGGAGCACTCGCACTAGTTTGTTGCATTCTTACTGCGCCGACCGTGCACAGGTCAGTCGCCTCCTGTTCGCAAGTCCACTTGCCACCCCAGTCTCTCCCCCGCTACAGGTTTCCGGCCCACTTCTCCAACGTCATAAACTACAACAGCTTACAGCTCCAACACGGAAAGTCCCGGGAATCGCCATCGCTGGCGTCCGCCCTTGAACACCAATCTTGCCTCTGCACATTCGGCACCCCACCCGCCGTTCATGAAACCTGCGGCGAGGGATACACCCCGGCCGGAATGACCGGTTCGGGAAAGCTCGAAAACTCAGCGGCATCCCTGAATCCTGCTACACTTGTCAGTTCCTCATCATGTCCAATAGCGCTGGCACCACCTCCGCCCCAACCGGCGGCAGGGCGGGCTTCGAGCGCTGCCTGGCGATCATACCGGCGCGGGGAGGCTCCCGCGGGATCCCCGGAAAGAACATCCGTCCGGTGGGCGGGAAGCCGCTGCTCGCCTATACGATAGCCGATGCGCTCCGCGCCCCATCGATAACGCGCGTGGTGGTCTCCACAGATGACGCCGCGATCGCGCGCGTTGCACGCGAATACGGCGCGGAGGTGGTCCACCGCCCCACGGATATCAGCGGCGACACCGCCACTTCGGAGTCGGCGCTCCTGCACACCCTCGATCACCTTCGCGACAGCGAGGGGTACGAACCGGAGCTCGTGGTCTTTCTGCAAGCCACGTCGCCTCTGCGCGCCCGCGACGAGGTACAGCACGCCATAGACGAGCTGGTGTCCGCCGGGGCGGATTCGCTCTTCTCGGCCTGCCCGGTCCACGGCTTCGTGTGGCGTCTGGAGCGGCAGCCGGGGAGCAAGCCACAGTCGTTTAGCTACGACCACCGCAACCGTCCCAGGAGGCAGGACGCTCCCGAGGACTTCATCGAGAACGGTTCGATCTACGTCTTCCGCCCCTGCGTGCTGCGCGAGAGCGGCAACCGGCTCGGCGGGCGGATCGCGGTGCACCGGATGGACGTGCTCGACTCTTTCCAGGTGGACGAGCCGGGGGACCTCGAGCTCATCGAACAGCTTCTGGCGGTGCGGAGCGCCACCCGCCCGACCCCGCGGGAGCTGGCCAGTCAGCTGGCCGCAATCCGCCTCCTGGCGCTCGACTTCGACGGTGTCCTGACCGACAATCGCGTGTACGTGAGCGAGGATGGGAGGGAGGCGGTGGCGTGCAACCGGGGCGACGGCTGGGGGATCGCGCGCCTGCGGGAGCAGGGCGTGGAGGTGGTGATCATCTCCACTGAAACGAACCCGGTCGTCCAGGCGCGCGCCCGCAAGCTGCGGGTGGAATGTGTGCACGGTTGCGACGACAAGCGGTCCGTACTCGTCAAGCTTGCGGAGGAACGCGGCCTCGAGGCGGCCGAAGTCGCGTTCGTGGGAAACGATGCCAACGATCTCGAATGTCTGCGCTGGGTCGGCTTGCCGATCGCGGTGGCGGACGCCGAGCTCGTGGCGCGGGACGTCGCACGGCTCGTGACCAGGCGGCCCGGCGGCGGGGGTGCGGTACGTGAAGTGGCTGACTGGATACTCGCGGCACGTCCGGTGCACGAGCCGGCGGCCCCAGGCGATGCAGTTCTACCAGGAGATGCGCGATGACGGCGAAGGTAAGGATCGGAGATCGCTGGGTCGGCGACGGCGAACCGTGCTACGTGGTGGCGGAGATCGGAATCAATCACAACGGCGACACCGACATCGCCCGGCAGCTCATCGCCATGGCGCAGCGCTACGGCTGCGACGCAGTGAAATTCCAGAAGCGCACGCCCGAGGCATGCGTCCCCGTGGAGCAGCGCGATCTGATGCGCGAGACGCCGTGGGGGATGATGACCTACATGGACTATCGGTATCGCCTGGAGTTCGGCGAGAACGAGTACCGGGAGATCGCGGCCTACTGTGCGAAGCAGGGGATCGCGTGGTTCGCGTCGTGCTGGGACGAGGAATCCGTGGACTTCATCGAGCGCTTCTCACCGCCATGCTACAAGATCGCCTCGGCATCCCTCACCGATGATGCGCTTCTGAAGCATCACCGCCAGTACGCCCGCCCCATCATTCTCTCGACGGGGATGAGCACCGTGGAAGAGATCGACCACGCCGTCGAGGTGCTCGGCACCGATGATCTCGTGCTCATGCACAGCACCAGCTCGTATCCAGCGAAATTCGAGGAGCTGAACCTCCGCTGCATCGCGAACATGCGCGAGCGCTACGGCGTGCCGGTCGGATACTCGGGGCACGAGGTGGGACTGGTACCCACCATCGCCGCCGCAACGCTCGGGGCGTCGATGGTGGAGCGCCACATCACGCTGGACCGAGCGATGTGGGGAAGCGACCAGGCGGCATCCGTGGAGCCGCCCGGACTTCAGCGGCTGGTACGCGATATCCGCGCTGTGGAGATGGCGCTGGGTGACGGAATGAAGCGCGTGTACGAAAGCGAGCTCCCGGTTCGCAAGAAGCTGCGGCGGGTAGGGTGAGCGTGGCACTTCAGGTGGAGAAGTCCCGGGAGGAACCGCCGGCTCTGGAGTCGGAGAGCGAGGAGCCGACCGTCGAGCCGAACCCCTCGCCGCACGGCGTCACGACTGCGTTGCGCACCGGCCTGCTCGCGATGCGCGAGCATCCGCTGCTGGCGGTGCTGCTCCTCGTAGCAACGCTCTCGCAGGGAGCGCTGCAGGGGCTGATAGTCTGGGCATTGCGTCACGTGCTCCTCACGTTCAGTGGCGACGGCGCGTCGGGGAGTGCGCTCCTCGTCGGGGCAGGGCTCATCTTCGGGCTCTGGATTCTGCGCACCGCCACCACCTTCCTGGGCGAGGAAGCCTCCGTACGCCTCGCCTTCAAGGTCGAGATCGACGCGATGCAGCAAGTGCTGCAGAAGTTGCTCTCACTCTCAGTACGCTACTTCGAGCGGAGCAGCCAGGGCGATCTGGTCATGTCGCTGTACCAGGATCTGAAGGGAATCAGAACCGTCACGCTCGACCTCGGCATCATCGTGCTCGCGCTCTCGCGGCTCGCCGGGCTGGCCGTGGCCGCGTACGTGATGAGCCCCAAGCTCGCGATCATCGGGCTCGTGGCCGTTCCGCTCGGCGTGATCCCGGTGCACAGACTGGGGGCGCGCATCACGCGCGCGGCGCACTTCCAGCGCGACACGATGGTCACGCTGTACGACAGCTTCCTGCAGGTGGCATCCGGCTTCCGCGTGATCAAGGTCAATCGCGGAGAATCGCGGATCCTCGGCGACGCAAAGGCCAGCGGCAAGCAGCTTTTCCGCTACGCCGTGCGCCAGGCGCAGGCAGCGAATCTTTCCAGGCTCCTCATGGAGTCGATCTCCGGCGTGGGGCTGGTGACCGTGCTGATCATCGGCGGCCGCGACGTCGCGGTCGGAGCGCTGGACTGGCAGTCGCTCCTCAGCCTTCTCATCGCGATCATGGCGCTCTACTCGCCGATGCTGAATCTCCTCACGGTGTACAGCTCCATCCGCATGATCATCCCGAACCTGGAGCGGGTGGACGCGATTCTGAATTCCTCCACCGAGCTCCCCGACGCGCCCGATGCCGTGGCGCTGCCGGAAGCGCCCGCGACTATCGAGCTGAAGAACGTTTCGTTCGCATACGATGGCTCGCCGGTGCTGCACGGAATTTCCGCGCGCTTCTCGCGCGGCGAGACCATCGGAATCGTGGGAGCATCGGGCGCTGGGAAATCCACACTCGTGGCGTTGCTCCTTCGGCTGTACGACCCGGCCGATGGGCAGATCCTCTTCGATGGGGTCGATCTGCGCCGCATCCGCCACGATGATCTCATGGACCGCTCCGCGATCGTGCTCCAGGAGCCGTTCCTCTTCCTCGACACGATCGCCAACAACATCCGCATCGCACGACCGGATGCCACGCTCGACGAGTGCATCGCAGCCGCGAAGGCCGCCAACGTGCACGACGAGATCATGGCGATGGACAACGGCTACGACACTCTCCTCGGCCGCGCGCGGACGGGGCGCGGAGTGTCGACCGGCCAGAAGCAGCGCATCAGCATAGCGGCCGCGTTGCTCAAGAACGCGCCGATTCTCTTTCTCGACGAGGCCACCAGCAGTCTCGACTCGGTGTCGGAGCGCAAGCTGCAGTCTGCGCTCGATACGCTGATGCAGGGCCGCACTACGTTCGTGATCGCGCACCGGCTCTCCACGCTTCGTTCGGCTGACCGCATCATGGTCCTCGATCACGGCCGCATGGTGGGAATCGGTACGCACGAGGAGCTGCTGCGTACTTCTCCCACCTACTACAAGCTCTGGACGTTCCAGATGGGCCAGGACCACGCCGGTCCGGCCCCGAAGGAGCTGGAGGAGGATCTCGAAGCGGTGGGCTGACCGTGCCTCGCGCGGCTCAGGCCGCGTGTGCCAGTCCGGCGGCCCGGCGCACCATCTCGTCGCCGATCGCCAGCGACGCCGTCGCTCCAGGACTCGGTGCGTTCAGCAGATGCAGCGCGCGCGGACGCTCCACGAAGTGGAAGTCCTGCACCAGCGTCCCGTCGGGAAGCAGCGCCTGCGCACGCACGCCGGCACCGCCCGGTTCCAGATCTTTCGCGCGCACGTCGGGGACGAGCTTGCGCAACGCGCGTGCAAACAGCTCGCGGCTGTACGAGCGACGCAGCTCGGACCAGCACGTTGCCGCGTGCCGCGCGATGAAGCGCCGCAAACCCACGTACGAGAGCGATTCGGCGAGGTCGCGCGCGTTGAAATCTCCGTGCGTGTACCCCTCGCGCGCGAAGGCCAGTACCGCGTTCGGGCCGGCTTCGATGCCGCCGCGGATCATTCGCGTGAAGTGAACTCCCAGGAACGGGAACGCGGGGTCGGGCACCGGATAGATCAGATTGCGGACGAGCCCCTCGCTCTTCGCGCTCAACCTGTAGTACTCGCCGCGGAAGGGGATGATGCGGAGCTCCGGCCGCTCGCCCGCCATGCGCGCCACCCTGTCCGCGTGAAGCCCGGCGCAGTTGACGAGGAACGCAGCCTCGAAGTCGCCGGAATCGGTGGCTACGATCCAGCCATCGTCGGCGGATCGCAGTGCGCTCACACGCGCACCGGTCACCACGCGGCCGCCCAACTGTTCGATCTCCTGCACCAGCGCCGAACAGACGCGCGGATAGTCGGCTATTCCCTCCTCCGGCACGCGAACAGCGGCCACGCCGGCGACGTGCGGCTCGATCTCGTGGAAGCACTCCGGCTCCAGCCACTCGAGCCCCGAAAGGCCGTTCTGCTGGCCGCGCTCGAAGAGTATGCGGAGCCGCGGCACCTCCTCGTCGCTCGTGGCCACCACGAGCTTGCCGCAGATCTCGTGTGGAATCGAGTGCGCTTCGCAGAACGCCGTCATCTGCCGGATCCCGTTCACGGCGAGGCGCGCCTTGTACGATCCGGGCTTGTAGTACAGGCCGGCGTGCAGCACGCCGCTGTTATTCCCGCTCTGATGCCGCCCCACACCCGATTCCTTCTCCAGTACGGTCACCGTTCGACCGGGTCTGGCGAGGAGCAGCTTGTACGCGGTGGCGAGCCCGATGATGCCGCCGCCCACCACCACGCTCCCGCGCTCCGGACGCGCGATCATCAGACGTCCACCACGCCGCGGTGGCGCAGCTCCTCGATGGTTCCGAGCGCCGCATCCACTCCAATCCCGCATTCGCGCGCGATCTCCGCCACGGAGTGCGTACCATCAACAAGATACAGGATGTCGAATAGCGCGCGATACCCGTCGGGGTTCGCGTACGCATCGATGTTCACCCCGAAGCGCGAGCAGAACGGTTCACCCGGGTAGCGGTTCACGGGAACGCTGTCGCCGTTCAGCGGGAGTGAGGGCGTACCGTCATTCCCGCGCACGCGGGAATCCATTCTCGTTGGAGTGACATGGATCCCCGCTTGCGCGGGAATGACTACAGTGGTGTGCAGTTCCTGTTTCCTGTCTCCTGTGCCCTGTTCCCCTCGCAGCAGTCCCTGCTCTCTGCCCTCTGCTTTCTGCCCTCTCCTCTCGTACTCGTCCAGCATTCTCAGCACCACATCCCGCGACTCCTCGAGACTCCCGGGCGGCACCAGCTCCGGCGTATCGTGGTCCGAGTGATACTCCGGGTAGTACGCATTGGGCTCCGCGGTGCGCACCACGCGGGTGAGCGAGAGCATCGGAACCCGCACACCCGGCGCGTTGAACTGCCGCTCGTCGTTGCCCGCCAGCTCGCGGAAGCGCGCGGTCCAGGCGCGCGGATCGGCCTCCATCATCGCGTCCGCGAAGGCGCGGTCGATCCCGGTGTCGCCCGCGAACGAGTGCATCAACGCGTGCGGATAGTCGCGACCGAGCATCTCGAGAAAGAGCCCGCCGCGCATCTTCGGTATCAGCTCCTCGTTCGCGCTCAACCAGGCGAGCGACCCGATCGTCTCCGGCACTATCAGGAATCGGTATGTGAAGCGCAGATCGCGCCTCTCCATGAGCCGGCGCATCACTTCCATCCCCACCACCAGTCCGCTGAGATCGTCGTTCACCATCGCGGGATGGCAGAGGTGCGCGCAGAGCACCATGCATTCGTCGCTCGCGCCAGGTACCACCACTTCGCCCACCTTCAGCGTGCCGTGGGTGGAGCTCGTACGTATCACCACCCGGTAGCGCTCGTCGCGGAGCGAATCGCGCAGCTCCCGGCTGCAGCAGAGCCCCCAGTCGCGCTCGTAGTACTTGAAGATGAACGGCACCGCCTGCGGGATCATGGGGTGTACGTGCAAGTGCTCGAGCAGCGTCTCGCGCGATACCTCTCCCTCGAAGGGGAGCGAGTACGACACCACGTGCAGCGGATGATCGTCGTGGCTGAATAGCCGCTCGCCATCCAGCGTCTCGAGATACGCCTCGTGACACATCCACTTCTCGGGTACGATCCAGCTCCACGCCTCGGTGCCGGACGGATACTCGTGGATCTTCGTGGGAAGCTGTGTCGCCAGTGCGTCGAGCCCCGCGTCGTAACCGTCGGACACGATGTGACGGTGCAGCCTCCACAGTCCGTCCACCATCTCGCGCATCGACGCCCCGGCCGGCAGCGCGACGCGCGGCCGTGTTGCTCCCACACGCGCATCTTCCAGCGCCACCGGATCCCCCGCCGGTCCCCGTGCGGTGAGCCACGGATCGCGCGCCAGTGCCTCCATGGTGAGATCGCGATACTCGCGCGCATCCACCATGAGTATCTCGCCGTCGCCCAGCGGCACAGAGCGGCACACTCCCTTCTCGCGCGCAAGCGCCTCGAGCCGGCTTCCATCCGGGTAGCCGTTGCCGGCGAGGATGCGCACCGAGTACACCCACCCGCTCTTTCGCGGCGCACCGTCCTCGATGATGCGGCCCGTGAAGAGCTTCCTGTAGCGGAACGGCACGCCGGCGAGCTCCTCGAAGTGGTGGCGCACCGTCGCTTCCTCCAGCGGCAGCCCCATCACGCACACCTTCGCGCCCACGTCGAGCAGCCGCTCGAACACGCTTCCCCTGCCGAAGCACGTTGGCGGTACGTCGTCCACGAGCTCCGCGGCGCGCGGTCCGAGCGCCACCACCGAATGGATGGGATCGTGCGAGCGACGCGCGCCGGGAAGCGCGCGCACGTATTCGAGGAATCCCGCCGTGGGGCTCCACGGCCCGCCGCTCGTCGGCGTGTGCTCCACGTCGAACTCCTCGCGCCTGCAGAAGGAGAACGTGTACGTGGGAACCAGGAGCGTGCCAGAATCGCCGACTACTTCGCGCAGCGCGCCGTACACGAAGGCGTGTGCCTCGTAGTCGGTGTCGCATCCTTCCGGCTTTCCGAGCGCTTCGAGATCGAGATGGACGAAGGCGCTGTCGCCTTCGCTGAGCCCCACCTCCCGCAGCGCGCCCACCAGCTCCGCGCGGCTGAAGGTGCGCAGGGTCATCTGTCGCGCTCCCTGATCGCCTCGATCACCCGCGCCTGCTCCGCCTCGGTGAGACCTACCGAGCATGGAAGGCTCAACGCGTCGCGGTTCAACCGCTCCGCCACCGGGCATTCCGTGTGCGACTCGCCGCGGTGCGCACCACTCAGGTGCAGCGGCTGCCAGAGCGGGCGCGTCTGGATCTTCCGCTCACCGAGCCGGCGCAGAAGCGCGCGCGAATCCATCCCGTACGCCTTCTCGTCGACGAGAATGGTGTACAGCCAGTACACGCTGCGCGCCCACTTCGCCTCGCTCATCAGAGTGATCCCCGGCACCTCACCCAACCCCTCGGCGTAGCGCGCGGCGATCGCGCGCTTCTTCTCGATGTACTCGTCCAGCACTTCCATCTGTGCAACGCCGAGCGCGGCGAGCACGTTCGTGAGCCGGTAGTTGTAGCCC
>Ga0182744_1001364_pt1 | contig 21340 bp, 15 predicted proteins | sample eDN3rd30CKraftMG_FD_128525 | JGI IMG/M metagenome (GOLD analysis project Ga0182744, IMG submission 128525) | Enriched Miracle-Growth compost microbial communities from Emeryville, California, USA - eDNA 3rd pass 30_C Kraft MG (version 2) (version 2) ...
GAGATCCCTGATGGCACAACTGTATTGTTATCACAACACACTAATGGCGGCTGCGCTCTCTCTAGTCGCTTTGCAACGTGCAGTGAAAGCTTTTTCAATCCTGACATATTGGCGGGATGACGCTGAGGCGCGGAAGATGGCGGTGCGGGGCGGGCAGGTAACATGCGAACTTCACGCATCTGGGCCTGTCTTCCTGCCGAGTCTCTCATATTGACCCATCGCTGGTCTCTCGGCTCCTCCTACACGCGCACTTGATCGAATGATGCGTTGACCGTTGCCAACCGCACCAAAGGCCGCTAGCGCCCCCGAACGGCATGCGTGTCCGAATCCATTATCGTCATCGCCCTGGGACGAGATGATATGGGTCCGAACGCGAAATGCCCTCTTCAATGGCAGCTAAGTCGTTGAAAAGGCCCGATGGCGGAGTGGTGACGCAGCGGACTGCAAATCCGTATACGCCGGTTCGATTCCGGCTCGGGCCTCCATTACCCTGTCAGCCAACGTGTGCTGATGGTTGAAAAAACCTTAGATTTCCGTTAGTTTAGGGGCATTCGCTGATCGTCGGCGATTGCCTCTGTTTGCCTATAATTGTGGCAGATGGGGGCAAATTTGGGGGCCTCGCAAGGCCCCCCACAGAAGCGAGGCCCCCAAATGGCGCTGACCGACACGGCAGTCCGCAAAGCGAAGCCCAAGAACAAGCCCTACAAGGTCACGGACGGGCAAGGGCTTTACCTGCTGGTCAATCCGGGAGGCAGCAAACTCTGGCGCGTCAAATATCGGATCAACGGCGTGGAGCGAAAGCTGGCGTTGGGGTCGTATCCCGAAATCACGCTGGCGGAGGCGCGTTCGGCGCGTGATGCGGCCCGAAGGCAAGTTGCCCATGCGATTGATCCTAACGCCGCCAAGCGTCAGGCGCGTATTGAGGCGAGCATCCGCGCCAACAACAGTTTCGCCAGCGTGGCCGAGGAACTGATTGAGAAGAAAACGCGGGAGGGGTTGGCAGAGCCGACGCTGAAAAAGATGCGCTGGTTCGTGAAGCTTCTTGGCAGCGATTTTGGTAAGCGCCCCATCGCGGAGATCACGCCGCAGGAACTGTTGCACGAACTGCGTAAGCATGAACGGCGGGGCCGGTTGGAAACGGCGAATCTTCTCCGGGCGTTCGCCAGCCGAGTGTTTCGCTATGGGGTAGCGACAGCGCGTGCCGAACGCGATCCGGCCCAACTGCTGATAGGCGCGCTGACGACAGCGAGGGTCAAGCATTTCCCCGCAATCACCGATCCGGCGGCTTTTGGCGCGTTGCTCCGGGCAATCAAAGATTATCAGGGTGATCCCGCCGTCATGTATGCCTTGAAACTCACGCCCCACGTTTTCCAGCGTCCCGGCGAAATTCGGCATATGGAATGGGCGGAAGTGGATTTTGAAAAGGCGGTCTGGATCATCCCGGAAGGGAAGATGAAGATGCGCCAGCCCCATTCAGTGCCGCTATCCCGGCAGTCGCTGACACTGCTCGCCGATATGCGCTCCCTGTCCGGTTCCGGGCGTTATGTGTTCCCGTCGATTAGGACGCGCGAAAGGCCACTTAGCGAGAATACGATCAACGCCGCCTTGCGCCGCATGGGCTTTCCCAAGGACCAGATGACCGCCCACGGTTTCCGCACGTCCGCATCCTCGCTCTTGAACGAATCTGGAAAATGGAACCCGGATGCTATCGAACGGGCGCTGGCGCATATGGTCGCGGGAAGCGTCCGGCGCATTTACAACCAGTCGGCCTATTGGGGCGAACGTGTTGCCATGGCGCAATGGTGGAGCGACTATCTGGACGAATTGCGGGATGGCGGCAATGTCCCCCGCCAACGGGAGAAGATTGAGGGATGGACCAAGATGACGACGCCCGCTCCCTTCGGAGAATTGTCTTACGGCTTCTCCATGAAAACGAAGACGAAGCACGAAGGGAACTGGACGACATTATCCGCGCGGTAGCGGAATATATCGGACGGGAATCTTCCCTCTATACGTGGGCCGTCCCGGTCATCCTCACGATTCCGCCATTGCTTATGGCAGCGTCCTTCTTGGTTACGCTTTTCTCGAAAACGGCTGGCAATCTTCTTTATGGCGCGGCCGTTCTATCCTTGCTTATCCCGCTAGGCGCTTTGTGGAAATGGGGCCGCTTTCAATATGGACGCGGCTGGCTTTGGACGCCACGTAAAGCCATCTATTTGAACGCCAGCGACGACACGAAAGAGACGCTTGAGAAATTCTTCGCCTATATCCGGCGTGAGGACGGCCCGAAGGCATATTACCGAGATCGCAAAGGCAAAAAGCACAAGCTGGATCGCCACTTCTTTTTCGGGAAATTGCGCGTCTTGTTGCTGTCGGAGTTCGGGGCGTTCCGGTCGCTCTGCCTCTTGCCGGGTGGAAAGCGCATTTCGGAAGCGATCAAAATCGAGGCTGACCCCGACGAGATTATCGCTGCCCTCAAGATCAAGCCGAAGCGGGCGGGCGGATCGGGCCGAAACATCAAATATGCCTATATCGAAGCGGCTTTCGATTTACGCGGCGATCCGAGGCTCGACACGCTGGACCTGAACGACGAAGCGGCTACGACACGTTCCATCACCGATTGGCTTTTAGAATGGTTCCAAAGCGCGGCCAATGTGTCCGCTGACGTGCCCGACCGTAAGCAATTGATCCCCTATGCCAGAAAAATCTTCAATCATTTGAAGAATCGCCCTTCACCCGAAGGTCGCTGACAGCCTTTTCCCATTTTTCCGAATCGGCGGGGCATTTTTGCCGCGTGCCATTTGTTTTCTGCCCGCCACACCATCGGCGGATTTCTGCGGCTTTCCCATTACTGGACGGCCCACAGGCAATCATGTGCAATTTGGCATGTCTCTCGCCGCGATTCGGCAAGCAAGGAGACGCACATGGAACCCATTGCCATATCCATCAACGACACCGCCAAGGCGCTGGGCGTTGGAAGATCGTCGGTTTACGCGCTGATAAAGTCCGGTGGACTGGACGCCATCAAAATCGGCAGGCGAACCCTGCTGACCACGGAATCCATCCGGCGCTTGGCGCAATCCCGAACCGTCATCTGACCCGCAGACGCTCCACGGCCCCAGCCTTTTGAGTTGGCGGGCCGCTCCGCGTCTGCGGCTCACCCCCATCCCATGACCCCGAACAATCGTGAGATTTCACGAGAGGAGTTCCCATGTCCATTTTTCACCGCGTTCTGGACCGGATCGCCGATTGGCGCTGGACGGGCCGCAAGATCAATCTTCGCTTCGTCGCCGAATACCGCACCGCCTGTTTCGCCTTGCCGATCATCAACGCCATGCTGGCCGAGGATGAGGACGGCGTGACCTACCGCGCCGCGCTGACCGACTGGTGCAGAGCCGAGCGCCCGCCGCTCGCCCTCTATCATGGCGAGACCAGCTTTTGCCGGATCGACGGCCCGCGCCAGTGGGTGAAGGACCGTTCCTTTCCGCTGGGCGGGTTGATCCTCTCCCCCGGCGTCACCGCGCACCTTGATCCTTTCGAGGCGCGGGAATTGCAAAAGCATATGGAATGGGCCGTCGAGCAGGCCATCTGGCAATGGATCGCCGACCACGATCTTCACGACCTTGCCCCGGTCCCGGTGGAGTTCGACCGGCGCAAGGCCGACCGCAAAGCGAAAGCGAAAATCGCGGATTGGGCGGCGCGGCAGGAGCGGATTCGCCCGGTTCCCTATGACGACGCGGAAGGGCCGGATCATGCTTGAGCCGAAGCGCCGTAAGGCAAGGTTGCGGGGCTGCGATGCTACGCATCGAGCCAGCAATTCAGATACACACCTCACGCACGGGTGCATCCAGCTTTTCCGCCGTTTTTCGAGGCGGCGATCCGACAGCGCCTTGTCCCGGCGTTCCGAAAATGGCGGATTTCCTTCATTTGCCGAGACAGCGGATCGCTGTCTCCGGGGAGGCGGGCAATGAAGCTGGTCCGCCACACCATTCGCCTGCCGGATTCGCTCGACAAGTCCCTTCGGGTGCTGGCCGAACGGCACGGCATCAGCGTTTATGCGTTGCTCCCGCGCGCCGTGAAGGCTGGCGTTGCCGTGCTCTCCAACCCGCCCGCACCCGACACCTTGCCGCGTGAGATCGTCACCGAACTGGCGTCCGTCAGCACCCGCATTGTCGATGTGGAACGGATACTGGACCGGGCCTTGTTCACCGCTTGCGCCGCCTATTGCTACGCCCGCAGCGCGGCGCTGGGCGCGCGCACGAACGACGAAACCATCACCGCCGAGATCAACGCGGCCTATGACCGCCAGCGGCGGCTTTCACAGGAGAAACGGCCATGACTACACGCACCCAGCCCCATGACCGGCGCATCCATGCCGATGCCTTGCGGAAGCAATATCGCGGCAACCAGTGGCACCGCTTCAAACGGCACTGCGTCATCATGGCGTCATCGGTCGCGTTGGGCGCGGTCGCCGTGCCTTATGTCATGCTGGATCAGGACCGCACGGATGCCATAGCCGCCTATGCCACGGCGAAGGCCAAGCTGGCCGTTACGTTCGGCAGGAACGCCGACGCTCCGATCAGCATTCGCTTCCAAGGGCAGACCCTTGACGGCAAGTCCGCCCGCGCGACCCTCGCGCATCCCTATTATCGCCAGTCGGTCCACCTCGCCTTTGCCTATGCCATACGCGGCGCGCAGTTCGGCTTTGCCGCGTGGCTGGCCTCCCTCTTCCTGTTTCATGGAACCATGCGGCGGCGGCGCGAGCGGGCCTTGCAGGATCGTGTCATCACCGGAACGCGGGTGATACCGGAGAAGAAGCTGGCGAAGTTGACCGCCGAAAAGGCCGGTCCCCATGCACTCGCCATCGGCAAGGTGCCGATCCCCGCGAAGCTGGAAACCCGCCACATGGCGATGATCGGCACGACCGGCAGCGGCAAGACCACGGCCTTGCGCCAGTTGCTCGACGGGATCGAGGCGCGGGGCGAAGCCGCCTTGGTCTATGACACCAGCGGCGAGTTCATCGCGCACTATTATAATCCGGCGCGCGGCGATGTGATATTGAACCCGTTCGATAATCGGTGCGCCTTCTGGACCCCCTTTGCGGAGATCGCCCACCCCGCCGACGCCGCCCGCATCGCGCACCATTTCATCACCGAGGCGCACGGCCAGCACGGCAATGATGTATGGGTGGAGATCAGCCGCATCCTTGTCGCCAATATCCTTCGCGAACTCTGGAAGCAGGACAAGCCCACACAGGACAAGCCCACATTGGCCGACCTGCTGACCATGTTGCAGAACATGACCAAGGAGGAACTAAAGGAACGGCTGAAAGACACTTCATCGGCGCGCACCTTTGCCGAGGATGCCGACCGGGCGACGGGCAGCGTGTTGTTCATGCTCGCCAAGGCCGCCGACCTGATCCAGTTTCTTCGCGCCGAGGACAACGGCGGCAAGCCCTTCGCCTTCCGCGACTTCATTCACGGGCTGGACAAGCGCGAAGGCCCGCGCCCGTGGATATTCGTCCCCCGCAAGGAGGATTATTTCGAGGCGTCGAAACCCTTGCTCGCCTGCTGGCTGGAATGCGCGGCCAGCGCCGTGCTGGGCCTGCCTCCGTCGCCCGACCGGCGCATCTGGTTCGTGCTGGACGAGCTGGCCGACCTGCCCCGCGTCGATAATCTGGCGCGGCTGTTGCCGGAGGGGCGCAAGTTCGGCGCGGCGGTTGTGCTGACCTTTCAGGCGCTGGGCCAGATGCAGAACCGCTATGGCCCGCAGATCGCGGAGTCGATGCTGGGCTGCTGCAACACCAAGCTGTTCCTGCAAACCATCGACGCCGAAACCCGGCAATGGGCGAGCGATGCCATCGGCAGTCAGGAAGTCGAGATCCAGACCATGACCGACGCGCTGGCCGATGGCGACAACGACCCTCGCACCACCTTGGGCCGGATACGCAGGGAGCGGCCCGCCGTGCTGGAAAGCGAATTACGACTTCCCGCGTATCAGGGATATTTGCTGTTCCCGGACGGCTTGCCGGTGGCACGGATCGGCTTGACCGCCGATCATGTCGCGCGGCGCGGGCCTGCCCGCCAGCCCGGATTCATCGCAGGCAAACCCGGCATGACGCTTTGGGAGCAAATGGGGCTGGCCCCGCCCGAACCATCGCCGCCCGCGTCACCATCGCCCACCAGTCAGGGGCCGGTGTGATGGTGGCGTCCGTTTCCGCGCTCACCAGTGCGGTGCAGGCAGCCAGCTATTACGAGGCCGACGATTATTACTCGGAAGGCGGATTGTCGCCCTCGGAATGGCAGGGCGCGGGGGCGGAGGCGCTGGGCTTGTCCGGCGAGGTGGACCGCGAACAGTTCCGCGATTTGCTGGACGGCAAGGTGGCGGGGGAGCAGCTTGGCACTTATCGCGACGGTCAGCTTGAGCATCGCCCCGGCTGGGACGTGACCTTAAGCGCGCCCAAGTCCGTGTCGATCATGGCCGAGGTCGCGGGCGACCGGCGCTTGATTGCGGCGCACGGGCAAGCAGTCAGAACCGCGATGGCCCATGTCGAGAAGCACATGGCGGCTACCCGCATTCGTGACGGCGGCACCGTCGCCCGCGAGGCGACCGGCAATCTGGTGATCGCCAGCTTCCAGCACGGCACCAGCCGCGCCCAGGACCCGCAGCTTCATACCCACAACGTCATAATGAACGCCACGCGGGACGAGGACGGCGCATGGCGCAGTCTCGAACCCCGCGCCCTCTATCAGCTTCAAAAGCAGATCGGCGCGATCTACCGGCAGGAACTGGCCGTGAAGGTGCGCGAACTGGGCTATGAGATCGAGACGCGGAAAGAGTCCATGTTTGAGATCAAGGGCATTTCCGGCGAGGTGATAGAGGCGTTCAGCACCCGTAGCGCCGAGATCGAGGCGGCGCTTGCGACACGCGGCACATCGCGCGATGCAGCCAGCGCATTGGAAAAGCAGGTTGCCGCGCTCGACACGCGCGAAGCCAAAGTTGCCGCCGATCATGCTTCACTTGTCGCGGACTGGCGCGAGACGGCGAACGGGGCCGGATTTAGCGCGGAGGCAAGATTGGCGATGGTTAGGGAGGCCGAAGCGAAAGCCGCCGACCCCTCCCACCGTGCCAGTATGGACATGCAGGGCGAGAGTGCCGCAGCCCGCGCCGTCGCCCATGCCGCCGACAAGCTGGGCGAGCGGCAATCGGTCTTTTCCGCCGCCGCCTTGCAGGAGGAAGTAGGACGGATCGGGCTGGGCAGGATCGGTTATGCGCAGATCGGGGCCGCAATAGACGCCGCGACGAAACAAGGCGACTTGATCGACCGGACCTTTCAGGACCGGCGGGGCGCGGAGTTTGTCGGGTTCACCACCTGGCAGAATGTCGAAACCGAAGTCAAGCTACTGCGGACCGAGGCAGAGGGGCGCGGCGCGCTGGCTCCCATCGCGTCAGAGCTTGCCGCCGCCAAGGCCGTTGCCAGCGCATCGGCGCAGGCCGAACGTGCGGGCCATAGCTGGAACGCCGACCAGTGCAGCGCGACCGAGCAGCTACTGACCAGCCGCAACCGCATCACCGCCGTTCAGGGCTATGCAGGCACGGCCAAGACCACGACCGTCCTAGCGACCTTCGCCCGCGAGGCCGAAACGCGGGGCGTGTCCATAGTGGCGCTCGCGCCCACCGCATCGGCGGCGATGGTGCTGGGCGAGGCGCTGGACACCCGCAGCGATACCGTTGCCCGTCACCTGCTATCCCCGGAGCGGCCTGACCCCGCCCGCCCCGCCGCGTGGATCGTGGACGAGGCATCGCTTTTGTCGGCGCGCGATACCGCGCGGCTGTTCGACCTGGCCGACAAGCATGATGCCCGCATCATCCTAGTCGGCGACGTGAAGCAGCTTGGTTCGGTGGAGGCTGGCGCGGCCTTCGCCCAGTTGCAAGGCGCGGGCATGGAAACCGCGAAGCTGGCCGAGATCGTGCGGCAGACCAACGCGGCGACGAAAGACGCGGTTCTCGCGTCCATCGAGGGGGACGCCAAGAAGGCCCTTGCCGCGCTGGACCGGGGCGGCGGGCAGATCATCGAGAACGCCGACCGGGCCGAACGCTTTGCCACCATAGCCGAGCGTTATGCCGGACTCGACAAGACCAGTCGCGCCCGCACTCTCGTTATCGAGCCGTCGCGCGAGGGGCGCGACGCGCTCACCGCCGATATTCGGGACGCGCTCACCAGATCGGGCGCGCTCACCGGCCCCGCCGTTGCGGTGGAGAGCCTTGCCAACAAGGGATTGACCCGCGCCGAAGCGCGCGATGCCTTGAGCTACGACAGGGGCGATGTGGTCCGGTTCACCCGCGACTATGCCGATAAGGGCGTGATCCGGGGCGAAGCCTACCGCGTCGAATCCATCGACCCGGCGAAAGCCGCCATTGCCCTGAAATCAGAGGACGGGCGCGACGTGGATTGGCGCTTGCGGCAATGGGGCGCGGGCAAGGTCCAGACCTTCGCGCCGCAACCGCTCGACCTCAAGACCGGCGATGCCATCCGGTTCACCCGCAATGACCGCGAGGCGGGCCGGATCAACGGTCATCGCGGCGAGGTGATCGCCGTGGACGAGCAGACCCGCACCGCCACAGTCCAGATGCCGGACGGCAGGACCGAAACGCTCAATCTCGATTTCGCCCGCGACCGGCATATTGCTCATGCCTATGTCGATACCGCCTTTGCCGCCCAAGGCCGCACCGCCGATCATGTCATGATCCATGCCGACAGCAAGGCCACCAACCTTGTCGATCAAAAGAGCTTCTATGTTGGCATATCCCGCGCGAAGGAATCCGCCACCATCTTCACCAATGATCGCGGCAAGCTGGTATCCGCGATCAACGAGCGCGCCGGGCAGGTGCAGACCGCTATCGCGCAAGCCGCCATGCCCACGCCAGCAGCCGATAAGGCGGCAGGGGCCGGGTTGGGATGAAGATAGGGTTGTTCGCGCCCCGACATCTGTATAGCGTCGCCGAACGGCGCACGATGCTTGGGGGAGGCGACCATGCCCGCGATTGCAGATATTCGCTTGAAAAAGCCGGCCCACCCCGGCGGTTTCATCAAGCATGAGATCATAGAGCCGCTGGGCTTGTCGGTCACAGCGGCAGCGGACGTGCTGGGCGTTACTCGCGCGACACTTTCGACCTTGCTCAATGAGCGCGCGAACCTGTCGCCTGAAATGGCGCTGCGTATCGAGAAGGGATTCGGGGTGTCGATGGACACCCTCGTGCAAATGCAAAGCAGCTACGACATTGCGCAGACTCGCAAACGGGAAGCGGAAATTAAAGTTTTTCCTTTCAAAGGGAAACGGCGAGACGATTAGAAACAATTGGCCTAAGTGACCCAGATCGGGTGGAGCAGAGGCCACATTTATAAATTCAAGACCGGCGGGATATTAACGGATGCAAAGAGAAGAAGTTCGCAACCTTGGCGGGTTTGTGTGGTCAATCGCCGAGATTCTACGCGGCGACTTCAAACAGTCTGAATACGGCAAGGTCATTTTGCCCTTTGTCGTATTGCGCCGACTCGACTGCATTCTGGAATCTACCAAAGATGCCGTTCTTAAAGCCGCCAAATCGGTTCCCGAAGGCGTGGACGACGCCACCCGCGATATGATCCTGTTCGGCGCGGTGGGCGATAACGTGAAGGTTTACAACCTATCCCGCTTCACGTTGGCTACCCTCAAGGGCCAAGATCCCGGCCAGATTCACGCTAACTTGGTCGATTATATCACCAAGTTTTCGGCCAATGTCCGCGACATCTTCCTCGACAAATTTCTGTTCACCGACCAGCTTAAGCGCCTAAAGGAAGGGGGTATCCTCTGGAACGTCTTTGAGCGTTTCACCGAGATCGATCTGCATCCCGATACGGTCAGCAATATCGAGATGGGCTATCTCTTCGAGGAACTGATCCGCCGCTTCTCGGAAATCTCCAACGAGACGGCGGGCGAACACTTCACCCCGCGCGAGGTGATCCGCCTGATTGTGGACTTGCTGATCGCCAACGACGATACCAAGCTGACCGGACGCGGCATCATCCGGCAGGTCTATGATCCGGCCTGCGGCACGGGTGGTATGCTGGCCCTCACAGAAGCCGCCTTGCAGGAGTTCAATCCTTCAATCCGCGTCGAATTGTTCGGGCAGGAATTGAACGGGGAATCCTTCGGCATCTGTAAGTCCGACATGCTCGTGACGGGCCACGATCCCGAACAGATCGCCTTCGGCAACACGCTCACGCAGGACACCCATAGGGATAAGAAATTCCACTACATGCTGTCGAACCCGCCCTACGGCGTGGACTGGAAAAAGTATCAGGACGCGATCAAGGGCGAAGCCGACACCTTGGGCTTCGACGGCCGTTTCGGGGCGGGCACGCCGCGCATTTCCGATGGCCAGCTTCTCTTCCTCCAACACATGATCTCGAAAATGCGCGACGATGAAATCGGCTCGCGCATCGGCATCGTCATGAACGGCTCGCCCTTGTTCACGGGCGGGGCTGGGTCTGGCGAAAGCGAAATCCGCCGCTGGATGTTCGAGAATGATTGGATCGAGGCGATTGTCGCTCTGCCCACCGACCTGTTCTACAACACCGGAATCCAGACCTATGTGTGGTTGCTGACGAACCGTAAGCCCGACAATCGCCGGGGCAAGGTGCAACTGATCGACGCCAGCGGCGAGCGGTTCTGGCGTTCCATGCGTAAATCCCTCGGTTCCAAGCGCCGGGAAATTCCCGAGAAAGCCCGCGCTGACATCGTCCGCATTTACGAAGGCTTCCTGAACGGCGGCAGCGGTGAAGGTGACGTTGCCAAAATCTTCGACGTGGCGGACTTCGGCTATCGCGAAATCCGCGTCGAACGTCCGTTGCGCCTGAATTTTCAGGCCAGTCAAGAACGCATCGCTCGCCTTGCCGACGAGAAAGTGTTTGTGCGTCTGCCCGAGGCCGAGCGGGAAGAGATCGAGGTCACCTTATTGGCGATGGGCAACACGCTCTTTACGAACCGCGATACCTTCAACAAGGCTTTGGCCAAGGCGCTTAAGGCCGAGGGCGTGAAGATCGCAGGACCGGTCAAGAAGGCGATCCTTTCGGCGCTTTCCGAGCGCGACGAGGAAGCCAACATTTGCACCGACAAGGATGGCAATCCCGAACCAGATACCGACCTGCGCGACCACGAGCTTGTGCCACTGAAAGAAGACTGGCGCGAGTATGTCGCGCGTGAGGTGACGCCCTTCGTTCCCGATGCCTGGGTGGAAGAGTCCTACCGTGACGCCCGCGACCGCGAAATCGGGCGTGTCGGCTATGAGATCAATTTCAACCGCTATTTCTACCGCTATACCCCACCGCGTCCGTTGGACGAGATCGACGCGGAGCTAAAGGCGCTCGAAGCGGAGATCGCGGGGCTACTGCAAGAGGTGGCGGCGTGACCGATATTCTGACGCTCAGCCAACCCGCAGGATGGAAGCTACATCGTCTCGGGCAACTCTTTGAGGAACGGAAAGAGAAGGTTAGCGACAAGGACTTTCCCCCGCTGTCCGTTACGATGGGCGGCATCGTGCCGCAGCTAGATACCGCTGCTAAGTCAGATGATAGTGACAATCGTAAGCTGGTTAGGCGTGGCGACTATGCAATTAATAGCCGGTCTGACCGAAAGGGATCGGGCGGTGTCTCTGAACTTGACGGTTCAGTGTCTCTCATAACTATTGTTCTTAAGCCGCGCGGTATTCTACCCCGCTTTGCCCATCATCTTTTACGTTCCACTGCTTTTCAGGAGGAATTTTACCGCTGGGGTCACGGCATCGTTGCCGATCTATGGACGACACGGTTTGCAGATATGAAGAATATCCGCATTTTCCTTCCTGACCTCCCCACCCAAAAATCCATCGCTGACTTTCTCGACCGTGAAACCGCCCGCATCGACCAGTTGATCGAGAAAAAGCGCCGTTTTCTTAAACTTCTGGGCCAGAAGCGCGCCGGTGTGATTTCGCAGGCCGTGACCAAAGGACTTGATTCGGCCAGCCCCGTCAAGAATTCGGGCGTTGACTGGATAGGAGCCATTCCTGCCCACTGGCGAATGATGAAGCTTGGTTATCTCGGAACATGTGCCAACGGTATCAACATCGGTGGCGACGCCTTTGGCAGCGGATTTCCTTTCGTGAGTTACGGCGATGTTTACAAAAATAGGGAACTTCCAAATCAGGTCGAAGGCCTTGTTCAATCAAATAACGATGATAGAATTAGATATTCTGTAAAGGCTGGAGACGTTTTGTTTACACGAACATCAGAAACTATGGAAGAAATTGGTTTTTCAAGTGTCTGTGCCAGAACAATTGAGAACGCCGTTTTTGCTGGGTTTCTAATTCGTTTTCGTCCTTCCGGCGCACGGCTTGAACCGCGCTTCTCAAAATTCACCTTCCAAAATTCAGGCATCAGGGAATACTTCGCCAAAGAAATGCGCTTGGTAACGCGAGCATCACTTAGCCAAGGGCTGCTTCAAAAAATGCCTATCGCCTTGCCTCCGATAGAGGAGCAACGGGCAATTGCAGACTTTCTCGAACGAATAGATCGCAAGATTGCATTTATAATGGCGAAAACTGAAAATAGCATCGCTCTACTTACAGAACTTCGCGCCGCCCTCGTCACCGCAGCCGCGACCGGCCAGATCGACGTGACGACTTGGGGCAAGCAAGGTCAGATGGGCCATCGCCTTGACCGGATCGAGGAGGCCATGCGGGCATGAGATTGACCGCTAAATCTCTTGAACACTTGACCGGGATCATCACAGGCGATTCCCAGAAAAGCCCATATAGGTCCGGCCCGCAGCTTGTCGGTTTCTTCAACGATTTCGGCGAAGGCGACCTCTACGGGCAAGGCTTTCCAGCCCGCGCTCAATTTGCGCGTGGCAAGCTGGACAAGTTTAATGGCACCGACACGATGAAAGGTATCGTGTCCGCCGCCTTTGATTTTATCGGCGAGGATGGCTTCAACGCCGAGGACGCCGCCTATCAGTTCAATCGAATCTTGTCCCGAGATGGCTTCCGGCTTGTCATGAAAGATGACTACGGCTGGATGGAGGGGGACAGGGAAGTCAGGGTCAATCCGCGTTTTGAAGTCAGCCCGCTCGGTCAGAATGTCCTAGCACCCACCAGCCTCATAGCCATCAGCCACGAGGCCATCACGGAGCAAGTGCGCAAGGCCAATCAGAAGATCGAGTCCGGTGATTTCTCTGGGGCGATCACCAACGCCTACACCTTGGTTGAGCATCTGTTGAAGCTCTTGCTCACGGAAACGGGCACGACTTTCAAGCAGACCGAGGGCGACATCAGGGCGCTCTACAAGGTATTGCAGCCGTCCCTGAATCTTGATCCAGTCAAGCTGGAGGAACCGCTGAAGCCGATTGTGGGCGGCTTCCAGTCATTGATTGGCGGGCTTTACGAAATGGCCAACAAGGGCAGCGACCGCCACGCCCGCCGCTTCAATCCCGCGCGACATCACGCAAAACTGGCCGTCAACGCGGCCTTCGCGCTTTGCGAGTTTCTGGTCGAGAGTCACGAATATCAAAAAGCGCGGACCGAAAGTGCCACGCGCAGGGAGGCGACCGTATGAGTGGGATTGTTGGGGAGGCCAAAACGGTTCGAAAACTTCTCAAGGGAGAGAAGTATTCCATCGACTACTATCAGCGGGAATATAAATGGGGCGAAAAGCAGGCCCGCGAGTTGATCGACGACCTTACCGGCAAATTCCTTGAGGACTACCAGCCCGGCCATGCCCGCAAGCAAGTCGCCGACTACCCACATTATTTTCTGGGGGCGATCATCATCAGCAAAAAGGAAGGTGCCAATTATCTCGTTGACGGTCAACAACGTCTCACCAGCCTCACTCTCTTGCTGATCCTGCTACGCAATCTCCAGCTTGAACGCTCCGAGCAAGTAAATGTCGATGAGTTGATCGTTTCCGAAAAGTTCGGAGAAAAGTCATTCAATCTCGATGTGGACGAGCGCGCACCCTGCATGGCCGCCCTTTTCGAGCAGGAGGACTTCGACTCCACCGACCGCTCGGAATCCGTGCAGAACCTCTATGCTCGTTACGGAGATATGGAGAGCGCATGGCCGGAAGAATTGCGCGGGGATGCCTTGCCATATTTCATCGACTGGCTGCTGGAAAACGTCCATCTAGTTGAAATAACTGCCTATTCCGACGACGACGCCTATACGATCTTTGAGACGATGAATGATCGCGGGCTGTCGCTCAGCCCCACGGACATGCTCAAGGGCTACTTGCTGGCGAACATCGCCGAGAACAAGCGAGTCGCGGCCAGCAACCGCTGGCGTTCCCGCATCGCCGAACTGAATGAGGCGGGCAAAGAGGTGGAGCCGGACTTCTTCAAGGCATGGTTCCGAAGCCAGTATGCCATCAAAATCCGCGAACGTAAGCGCGGAGCCAAACCCGAGGACTTCGACCGCATAGGCACGGAATTTCACCGCTGGCTGCGCGACACCAGCAAGGTGAACGGGTTGATCGGAGAAGATGATTTCTTCCGCTTCATCGACCGCGATTTTGATTTCTATGCGCGGCACTATTTGCTGGCGATGAAAGCGTCTCATGAGCGTGTGGCGGGCCTGGAAGCCGTCCAATACAACGCGCAAAACGGCTTCACACTGCAATACATGCTGCTGCTTGCACCGCTTAGGCCGGACGATGATCCAACAATCACCAAGCTGAAAATGAACATGGTTGCCCGCTTTGTGGACATCTTGATTACTTGGCGCATCTGGAATTTCCGCAGCATCGCATATTCAACGATGCAATATGCCATGTTCCTCGTCATGCGCGAGATCAGGGGATTGGATGCGCAAGCTTTGGCGATCAAACTGGTCGAGCAGCTTTCCCAAGAGAAGGAGACGTTCCAGAGTAATGACCGCCTCTATGTCCACCAGCAGAACCGCTATCTGATCCACCGCCTGCTGGCGCGCTTGACCGAGTATGTCGAAACGCAATCGGGCCAGCCTTCCCGCTACGCGGAATACGTCGCCGAAGGGCGCGAGCGATACGAGGTCGAGCATATTTGGGCGAACCATGCCGAACGTCATACGGACGAGTTCGCGCACCCCGCCGACTTTGCAGAATACCGCAATCGCATTGGTGGACTACTGCTTCTCCCCAAATCCTTCAATGCCAGCTACGGCGATCTTCCCTACAATGAGAAGTTGCAGCACTATCGGACGCAGAACCTTCTGGCGCACTCGCTTCACCCGGATTGCTATGACCGCAATCCGGGATTCGTTCGTTTCGTGAGCGAGTCTCAATTGCCGTTCGCGGCCATTCCCGATTTCAAGAAGGCCAATCTTGATAACCGGGGCAATCTATACCGGATGCTGGCGGAGCGGGTTTGGAACCCGCAAGACTTGCTGAAATTGGGGGTGCAGCAATGAGCACCGCCCCCCACAATGCCCATAAAGAGCAGGTAGTGCAGGATCACCTGATAGCCCGGCTTGTCGCGGGCGAGGGCTATGAATTGCGCGATCCCAAGGCGGATTATGACCGTGCATTGGCGATGGACAAGAAGTTAGTGCTGCGTTTCGTGCAAAGCGCCCAGCCCGATGAATGGGCGAAGCTGGAAGGGCATTATACCGCTGCCGCCGAGGACACGTTTTTCAAGCAACTTGAAAAATCCCTCAAGGATCGCGGGCTGTTGGATGTGTTGCGGCAGGGAATCAAGATTGTCCCCGGCATCAAGTTCACTCTTTGTTATTTCCGGCCCGCCAGCGGATTGGAACCCAAGCGCGTCGCCGAATACGAGACCAATATCCTCTCGGTGATGAAGGAGGTCGAATACAGCGAACGCCACGGCGGGCGGTTGGACGTGGCCCTGTTCCTCAACGGCCTGCCCGTCACCACTATGGAGGCCAAGAACCTCCTCACCGGCTCCAATTTCCGCCACGCCGAAAAGCAATACCGGCAGGACCGTTCACCAGCGGGCGAACCGTTGCTGACCTTCAAGCGCGGGGCTTTGGTCCATTTCGCGCTGGACGAGGACAACGTATCCATGACCACGCGGCTGCAAAATGGCCGCACCCGTTTCCTGCCCTTCAACCGTGGCCGCGATGGCGGGGCCGGAAATCCCGACATCGAGGACGAGTTCCGCGTCGCCTATCTCTACAACTCTGGCGAATGGGGCGTGGCAATATTTTCCCGCGCCGTGCTGCTCGACATCATCGGGCGGTTCATACACCTTGATACCAGCGGCAAGAACGAGGCTTTGATCTTTCCGCGCTTCCAGCAGCTTGACGCCGTGCGCAGGCTTATGGTGCACGCGGGCCAGTTTGGCGCGGGACGCAACTACCTGATCCAGCACTCCGCAGGTTCAGGCAAATCCAACACCATCGGCTGGCTCGCCCACCACGCGATCAACCTTCATGACGCAGATGACAAAGCGGTATTCAACACCGCGATCATCGTCACCGACCGTATCGTGCTGGACCGCCAGCTTCAAAACACAGTCTCTCAGTTCGAGCAGACGCAGGGCGTCGTGCGCAAAATCGACGGCACATCGAAGCAGCTTAAGCAGGCCATCGCCAAAGGCGCGCGCATCATTGTCACTACGATCCAGAAATTTTCTACTGATCACTTGAAAGCAATTTCCGGTCAGGGTGATCGCACATTTGCCGTCATTGTGGACGAGGCACACAGCAGCCAGTCCGGCAAATCTGCCCAAGCCATGACCGACGCGCTCACGCGCGAGGCGGATTCCAGCGACGATATAGAGGACATCATCGCCGCCTATCAGAAGGCGCGCGGCCCGCAGGCGAACATCAGTTTCTTCGCCTTCACCGCAACCCCGCGCAATGTCACGCTAGAACGCTTTGGCACCAAGGGGCCAGACGGACTTCCGCACCCGTTCCATCTCTATTCGATGCGCCAAGCCATCGAAGAGGGCTTCATTCTGGACGTTCTCCAGAATTATATGACCTACAAAGCCTACTATGAGCTGGAAAAAGCTATCGAAGATGACCCGCAGCTAAGTGGGCGGCGCGGCCAGCGCCGCGTTGCGCGCTATGCCAATCTACATCCTACCGCCATCGGCCAGAAGGTCGAGATCATTGTCGAGCATTTTCGCCGCCATGTCGCCAAGATGCTGGACGGACAGGCCAAGGCCATGATCGTCACTGGCAGCCGCGATCATGCGCTGCGCTATTTTTTTGGTGTGCGCGATTATATCAAAGCGCAGAGCTATACCGACCTTCGCGCACTTGTCGCCTTCTCGGGCGAACTGACCTTCGACGGTCAAACCTACACCGAAGCGGACCTGACGGGCTTTGCCGAAACCGAACTGCCGGGCCGCTTCGATGGCTTCAAGCCAGACGGCACGCCCTATCCCGAACAATATCAAATCCTGATCGTCGCCGAGAAATACCAGACCGGCTTCGACCAGCCCAAACTCTGCGCTATGTATGTGGACCGCAAACTAGCGGGCCTACAGGCGGTGCAAACCCTGTCGCGTCTGAACCGCACCCGGCCCGGCAAGGACCAGACCTATATCCTCGACTTCCAAAATACCATCGAGGACATACAGGATGCCTTTCGCCCATATTTCGAGGTGACGGCGCTCGAAGCCAACTCCGACCCCAATCTCGTTTACGACCTTGAAGGACGGCTGTTCAAATTCGCCTATCTCGACAAGGAGGAGATCGAGCGGTTCGCGGCGACCTACTATAAGGGGCAACTCGACGGCGGGGACCGCGCACGGCTCGAAGGGCTTGTCCGTCAGGCCGTCGCCCGGTTTGAAGCTGATGACGATGAGGGGCGGCAGGAGGAGTTCCGTCAACTTCTGCGCAGCTATATGCGTTTCTACAGCTTCATCGCGCAGGTGATGAAGCTGGAGGATACGAGCTTGGAAAAGCTCTATTCATACGGCGCATGGCTCGCGCGCCTCCTTCCCAACCGGCAGATTCCACCCGAAATTGAAATCACCGACGACATGCTCCGGCTACAAAAGTTCAAGGTTGAGCAGAAGGAGCAGGGTGACGCCTCCCTCGCCGCTGGCGACAGGGCGGCGCTAAAAGCGATCAGCGAGTTCGGGGCTAAGCCCTACACCGAGGACGAGCAGAAGGAGTTGTCCGAGATCGTCAAGGCGTTCAACGAACGTCATGGAACGCAATTCTCCGAAGCCGACATGATCCGCTTCGAGCAGGTGAACGAGGAGATTTTGGGCGACGACCTTGCGGAGATGTTACGCAACAACCCGCCGGACGTTGTTTACACTGCCTTCGCCCAAGCGTTCTTCCAAGGCGCAGTCCGCATGTTCCAGCGCGATAATGAGATGCGCAACATCGTGTTGACGGACGCAGAGGCGCGGGACAAGGCCACGCGCCACTTCTTCAATCGAGCACTTCGGCAAGTCCGCGACGTTCATGCGCCGTAAGATATCCTATCGCCGTGTTCGCTTGTTTGACTGACAGATCAAGTCGTGAGAAAGAGAAGATCGTCTGCGTCTGCACCTCGAATGTCGGCGGTTCGAGTGATTTTTCAGGCTGAAATTACTAGGGCCTTTTTGGGGGCTTTTGTAGCCAGTCCAATCATTCAATTATTTGATTTTACATGGAAAGTAGTCGGCAATTCGATTCCGGCTCGGCTCCACACACTTTAAAGATTGCGACGGTAGCCGCCGACAAAGCCGTCATGAGTCATCTCGCCGCACGCGTTCCAAAGCGGCGCCGCGTTCCCGCAGGACTGATCTCGCGGAAATCAGGTATCAGATCGGTATTCTCACCTGTGTCCTATGCCTTGTTCTGAACGCGATAGTGGCTCGGCGGCACGCCCAGAACACGCTTGAACATCGTGGAGAAGTTGCCAGGCCCCTCATAGCCCAGGTCCAGTGCGACAGACGTAACGGATTCGCCCGCCGCCAGCTTGGGGAGCGCCACGGACAGGCAGGCCTGCTGCCGCCACTCGGCGAAACTCATGCCGGTCTCCCGCCGAAAGATGCGCGTGAAGTTGCGCCTGTTCATGGCCAGGCCGTCCGACCATTCGTCGATCGTTGCCATTGCGTTCGGTTGGGCCAGAAATGCGTGACATCGACGGGCCAGAGCGGGATGGGCGGGAAATGGCACTGCGAGTGGGATCAGCGGCGCGGAGTCGATCTCGGCCAGAAGTAACTGCATCACCAGACCGTCACGCCCTTTCTCGTCATATTCGATCGGCAGGCCGGCTGCTGCCACAAGCAATTGACGGAGCAGCGGTGAGACGCCGACGACCTGGCAGGATTTGCCACGGTTCGGACAGGCGCCTGTATCGATCAGGACACTGCGCGTTTGCACCGTGCCGACCATGCGGACAGCATGGGGCATGCCGCCGGGTATCCACACCGCCCGCTCAGACGGGGCGACCCATGCACCCTCGGGCGTGCTGACGGCCATAACTCCGCTGGCTGCATAGAGAAACTGACTGCGGCGATGGCAATGCTCCGCCAGTTCGAACGACGCCGGATAAGTGTCGCCAATGGCAAGGACGGGGCGCGCCACCCCTTCATTCTGATCCGCAAACAGAGTCGCCATATTGTCCCACTCTCAGAAACGAATGGCTCATATAGCATAGCGGGCAGGTAATGTCGCCGCTAGAAGCGTGCGCGCATCCAGACCAGCAGCCATCTGCAAAATGAGTGAGCCTTGACCGTGACCATCCAGAGCAAAGACGCGCACGTCGCAATGCCGGCGGCGCGAGCCACCTCGACCCTGGCCAGCCACGCCCCCAGGTTTGTCACCCGCATTGTGGGCGCAGTGGCGGCGGCCCATCTGCTCAACGATCTTATCCAGGCGACACTGCCGGCCATCTATCCGATGCTGAAAGACAAATATCATCTGACTTTTGGCCAGATTGGAATGATGGCGATGGTGTATCAGATCACGGCCTCGCTGCTTCAGCCAATGGTGGGATTCTATACGGACAAGCGCTCATTGCCCTATCTCCTGCCGTTGGGGATGGTCACCACGCTTGCAGGCGTGGCCGGGATCGCGCTCGCCAGCAGCTATACGGCACTGATCCTGGCATCGGCGGTGATCGGCATTGGCTCCGCCTCCTTCCACCCCGAAGCCTCAAGAGTTGCGCGCATGGCATCCGGTGGCCGGTTCGGGACGGCGCAATCCTGTTTCCAGGTCGGTGGCAACAGCGGCTCCGCAATCGGCCCCCTGGTCGCCTCTGCGATCATTCTTCCCCTCGGCCAGACCGCGTTCGGCTGGCTGGCAATCGCCGCGGTTGCGGGGATCTGGACCCTGTTCTTCGTGGCCCGCTGGCGGCTGCATCATCCTCAGGCGCAGGTGAGCAACGTCGTCGCTTCAAATGCAGCCCGTCAAAGTCGCGCGACCATCATGCGCGCACTCGCGGTGGTCGCTGTCCTGCTGTTCGCGAAATTCATCTATATCGGGGCGATCACCAACTACTTCACTTTCTATCTGATCGAGCGTTTCGGCCTCACGGCGCGGGAATCGCAATTCTATCTCTTCTGCTTTCTCGGTGCGGTGGCGGCGGGGACTTTCTTCGGCGGCCCGGTCGGCGACCGGATCGGCCGCAAGGCGGTCATCTGGATATCGTTTCTGGGTGTGGCGCCGTTCGCCTTGCTGATGCCGCATGCAACCCTGTTCTGGACCGCGATCCTCGCGATCATCATCGGCCTCGTTCTTTCGTCCGCCTTCGCCGCCCTCGTCGTCTATGCGCAGGAACTTGTGCCGGGCCGGGTCGGGCTGGTGTCCGGCATGATGTTTGGGCTCATGTTCGGCATCAGCGGCATCGGCGCGGCCGGTATGGGCCAACTGGCAGATCATTATGGGATCATCTGGGTCTTCGGCGTCACAGCCTATCTGCCGCTGCTCGGCTTTGCGACGGGATTGCTGCCAGCCACGAAGGAGCGACCAGCTACGTGAGCAGATGAAGCCGCGTGGCTTTTGACGGCAAGGCGCAAGTCATGAGCATGCGCCCTTTCACAGTCTCGTCCGTGCGCGGCTAGTCGGTCTCCCTCAAGGCGCCTTGTTGGCGTCGGGGAAGCTCGGGGGTTCCTCATAGCCGTTGGCTTCAAGCCTGAGATCCGGTCGCAGGGCGCAGGGCACGCAATCCTTCTGGTAGAGTGGCGGCTCGCGCCCGCTCACCGGGTTCACATATCCGAACCACATCGGCAGGATCGTCGGCCATTGCAGGGGAACACCAGTCCCGCCCTGGAAATGCTCCTCACGCTTGCCGAGGGCCGTGAGCGGGATGTCTGGCGGAAAATTGCCGCCGGAGAAGGCGCGCTTCGGCTTGTTCGGATCTGGATCCTTGGCCTTCGCC
>Ga0182744_1001368_pt1 | contig 21311 bp, 15 predicted proteins | sample eDN3rd30CKraftMG_FD_128525 | JGI IMG/M metagenome (GOLD analysis project Ga0182744, IMG submission 128525) | Enriched Miracle-Growth compost microbial communities from Emeryville, California, USA - eDNA 3rd pass 30_C Kraft MG (version 2) (version 2) ...
CTCCGGATGAGTGATGTCAGCGACGATGCGCGGCATTGTCGCCTGGTCAGCGGTGTAGCGGCCGACAATTGCACCGCGGTACATGGTGATGATGACATCGCCCAGGCCCAGCACTTCGCTAAAATCAGTCGATGCCACGAGAATCCCGTATCCTTGTTGACACAGAGTTCGCATGAGTTTGTAGATTTCGGCTCGCGCGCCGACGTCGATGCCACGCGTTGGTTCGATCATGACGATGACGCGTGTATCGGGATCGGCTATGTTCCGTCCGAATGCGATTTTCTGCTGGTTTCCGCCACTGAGTTCGCTCGCTGTCGAATTCAGCCGTTTTGGGTCAATGGTGGCCGACTCGGCGAGCTGGCTGGCTTCGGCTCGCAATGCCATGCGATTGAGCAGGCCCATGCGGCTGCGGCGTTGCAGCCTTGTTGCGACCAGATTGCCCGCTACCGGCTGGCTGACGAAAATGCCTTCGCCCGCGCGGTCGCCGGAAACGAAGCGAACACCAGCCTTGAATGCTTTCTCTGGTCGAGCCAGCGGCATTGGACTGTTGTCGACGAGAACATGGCCCGTGGCGTTGTCGACGAGGCCGCAAACTGCACGCACGACGGCTTCGGCCCCCGAGCCGACCTGGCCTGTAAGACAGACGATCTGGCCTGCGGGCACTTCCAGGTCAATGGGCCCCGCCACCTTGGGAATCCGCAGGCCGCGCAAAGACAGCGCGACGGATACGCTGGTGTTGGCGTGGCGGCTGGGGTACATCTCTTCCAGCGGCCTTCCCAGCATGAGTTCAATCAATGAATTGCGATCCAGATCCGCGATATTGCGATCAGCTACGACTTCCCCATTGCGCATGATGGTGGCGGTGTCGCAGAGATCGAAGACCTCGGACATGCGATGGGTGATATACAGAAGCGACTTGCCCGAGGCCTTTACGGCGCGCAGGGCGGTCAATACGCGACCTATCTCCTGATCCGACAGCGTGGCCGTCGGCTCATCCAGGATGAGCACGCGGGTGTCCCGCGCCAGCATGCGTACGATCTCGACGATTTGGCGCTCGCCTGTGCTCAGTTGGGCAACAGGTGTGTCGAGGCCAATGTTGCCGGCCCCCAGGGACTGCAGTGTTTGTGCCGCTTGTTCGCGCAGATGCTGGCGTCGGTGAAAGAAAGGCACGCCGATCGTGCCGAGCCAGATATTGTCCAGGACGCTCAGGTCTGGACAGACACTGAGCTCCTGGGAAACGAGGTTGATGCCGCTGGCCTGCGCTTGGCGCGGTCCGTTGAAGCGGCATTCAACGCCGCTCAGGTGCAAAGTGCCTGTATCGGGCGTTACGATGCCAGTGAGTACCTTGACCAGCGTACTCTTGCCTGCTCCGTTCTCACCGCAGATTGCCCGGATTTCACCCGGGCGCAGGGCAAGCGATACATTGCGAAGCGCCTGCACCCCACCGAAGCGCTTGGACAGTCCCTTGACCGATAGCAACGGCCCGGAGGGCTGCTGCGGGTTTTGCTCCTCTGCGGCCATGGCCGCGGAGGAGTTGTCGCTTGGGGCCATGGCGCCGCTGTCAGTGGCTTTCATCAGTATGCGCATGCCGCCCTCTTTCGACAAGAAAGACCATGGCTTGCGCACCTTGCGTATCGCGGCGTATGGCGGGTTGATTTTCGGCACCTATAGCGACCAGACGGAACCGCTCGAAGACTACCTCGGCCCCCATAGCCTGTCGCAGATTCAGCGTCTGCTGGTTCAGCGCAAGCCGAAGGTCATCGGCTATTTGCGGCAAAAAATACCGGGAAACTGGAAGCTCTACAACGAAAACGTGCGCGATCCCTACCATGGTTCTCTGCTGCATACGTTCCAGGTTTCGTTCGGGCTCCAGACGCCGGCAATGAAAGGTGGCATCAAAATGGACAAGGACGGCAAGAACACATGGAACCATTCGATCCTGAGCGCCGACGATAACAAGCACCAGGGTGATCTGGCGGCCGCTTATAGCGGCACGGACAAATTCAACCCCGGTCTCAAGTTGAATGATCCGTCGCTGGCGCAGGTAAAGCTCGACCTCGACGACAATATCAAGACAACGATCTTGTCCATGTTTCCGACCCTGATCCTGGCTCAGGTCGATAACACCTATGCGGTGCGTCACTTGCGGCCTAAAGGGCCTGACGCCGTTGAATTGCACATCACTTATCTGGGTTTCGAGAGCGATACGCCGGAGCAATTGCAAAGCCGTCTTTTATCGGTCAATTTCATTGGCCCTTCTGGCTATATTTCCCTGGAGGATGGCGAGGCCTTGCGTTTGGTGCAAGAGGGCGCGAAGATGCGCAGCGGCGATCATGCCGTGCTTGAAATGGGCGGGATTGGGGTGATCCAGGATACGGATTACCTGTCGCAGGAAATCTCCATTCGCGGATTCTGGAGGCATTATCACCGGATGATGGCTTTCGGTCTCGATGCCGGGATCAATCAGCAACAGGAGCCGGTATGACGACCATGACACTTCAGGAACGTGTCGCGCGCTTTTACTTCGACTATGCCGATACGTTGAACCGGGGCAAATACGCAGAGTGGCCCGATTTCTTCAATCCCGATGAGTGCGACTACCGCATTGTTTCTCGCGAGAACCACGACCTGGGCCTGCCGGCGCCCTTGATGGGGTGCTATACACATGGCATGGTGAAGGATCGCGTTGCGATGTTGATTGACGAGGCCTTGACCTATCGCCACATGTACTTCCGTCACTACATTACCAATGTACGTGTTGATGAATGCCCCGATGGCGGCATTGATGCCGGCGCGAACCTGCTTGTGATGCAGTGCGATCAAGAAGGGAGCGCATCCACGTATATGGTTGGACGTTACGAAGACAAGTTGTCGTTGCGCGAAGACCGACTCAAACTGTGCAAGCGGCTTGTCATCATCGACTCGTTCAGCATCGATACAGCGCTTGCAGTTCCGCTATAAGCAGAAGCTTGTTTTCCTGCGACCCTTGCGTCGGGATCAGCGGCGGTACGTTCTGGATTTTTAGGCTTTGTGAAGAGAGACGAGATGTCGAGTTTACTGATTGAGATGACCGACCGCAGAGGGGTTGTCCATCCATTCGAGTATCAAGCAGGTTCGAGTTTGATGCAGATGTGCCGGTCCCGTGGGCTGGGCGCCCTGCCAAGCAAGGTTTACACTATTTGGGTATGCACAACCCATTGAGAATAAAGCGGCACTGAATTTTTGATTGAGTCCTGGTGGGTTTATCACTTGCCAGGGCTTTTTGTCGTTTGTATTTTTCTCTGAATCTTGAAAAGATGATTGATGACGAAAAGACTCAGTGCTGAACAGTTCGGGCCTGAACGGCTGAATCAACTTACCGGCGCGGCTGATGACTTGATGCTCTGGTGGAAGTCATCGACGCGGGGGGATTCAGCGCCGCGAGTGTGCGCACCGGGGTCCCGAAATCGAGATTGAGCCGTCGCATTGCGGCTCTCGAAGAGAAGCTTGGCGTCAATCTGCTGTTGCGCAACTCCCGCAACTTCGAGGTAACCGAAATCGGCGAGCAGCTCTACCAGCACGGGTGTATTGTCCGCTCGGAAATGCACGCTGCGATGACGCTTGTGCACGATACGCAAGGCGAGCCCGGTGGTACCTTGCGCGTTGCTTGTCCGATTGCGCTGGTGACGGAGGTCGTTGGCCGTGTCGCGGCTGATTTCGCGCTGGCTTACCCGCGTGTTCGCCTGTGCTTGACTACGACCATGGGCACGCTGGAATCACAGACCAAACATGCCGACCTGGTGTTATTGCCATCGGCCAGGGACCTGCCCGATTCGGACATGATCGTGCACCGGGTGGCGCTGGCCAGATATGTATTGGCTGCGACGCCCGCCGTCGTCGAGGCTGCCGGCCATCCTGCACATCCGGAGGCCTTGTCGGGGATGGACGCGATTGGCTGGGGAAGCACGGACGAGTCTACGCGGTGGCATCTGGTGGGCCCGAATAACGAGCGGGCGGATTTCGAAGCTCGAATCCGCTTTTCCAGCGACAACCTGATAATGATTCACGAGGCGGCGCTCGCCGGCCTCGGCGTTGCGCGTTTGCCGGAAATTCAATGTCGCCGCCATGTCGAGCAAGGGCAATTATGCGTGGTCATGCCGGGCTGGGCGCCGCCTCCCATTTCCATTTATGCGCTATATGCTTCACGCCGACATATCAGCATCGCGGGAAAATTATTCCTGAATGAACTGGTAAAGCAATTTCAGGCATTGACGCCCTGAGTCAGCCAGGCGCTATATAGGCACGACGTGGGTAAGACGGCCTTCTATGGGCCGAAACCGTTAGCGCGTGTTTGCCGCCGCAGGGCCCGGTTCCCGTCACCATAGTTCTCAACGATTGGCAGGCACGCCATACAGCGATGCCATGGCTAAGCGCGTCGGTGCTCTTCGCGGGATCATCGTTGCAGAAACAGGATTTTGTGTTTGGGTTTTATGTCTTGTGTGGATCCGCTCTGGATGATTAGATTGCGATGTTAATAATGAAAACATTATTAGAAGAAAGAGGGCCTGGAAGTGCCCTGCCGCAACATCATAGGAGAGAGCTACATTGGACAGCAAAGATATCGTTCTGGATATCCCATTGGGTAAGTTGCGTGGCAACGACCACGATGGGGTCTTGTCTTTTCACGCCGTGCCATATGCGAAGCCACCGCTAGGCCCATTGCGTTTTTCTCCCCCTGCTCCCGCGGAGTCATGGAGTGGCGAACGCGATGCGCGGCAGCCTGGCCCTGTTCCACCCCAGAGACCTTCACGAATAGAGGTGTGCACCGGCCCCGTGGAGATGCCTCAGAACGAGGATTGCCTGCATCTGTCGATATGGACGCCGTCAGTGGGCGGTGCCGGTAAGCCGGTGGCTGTTTGGCTGCATGGCGGCGGATTCATTACCGGAGGAGGCTCCTTGCCATGGTACGACGGGGGCAGGCTCTCTCAAGAAGGCGATATCGTTGTCGTCACCGTCGGCTATCGCATTGGCGCGCTTGGGTTTCTTTGTGTGCCGGGCGTTTCTCCAGGGAACCTGGGTTTGCGTGACCAGCTTGCCGCGCTGGAATGGATCCGGGACAACATCAGCCACTTTGGCGGCGATCCAGAGAGTATTACGGTGATGGGGCAGTCGGCTGGCGCCATTTCCATTGCTTTGTTGCAGGCGCGGCAAGAGCCCGGTGTGCCGCTGGCGCAGCGCGCGATTTTACAGAGCACGCCTTTGGGTCTGGTGTTGTACGACAATGATCAGGCACAGGAGATAGGCCGGGTATTTCTTGATGCGCTGGGCATAGACGATGCCGCACCCAACGCCCGCGAGGAAGCTTGCAAGGCTTCGGTCGAGGCTATTCTTGATGCGCAAACGATTGCGTTCAAGTATGTGGTGGCGCAGGCCGAGCCTGGAAGCACTTCGGCGCTGCCATTCATCCCCGTGGCTGACGGCGATTTTTTGCCAAGCCCGGACAAAATGGATGATGCCATGCGCAGGGCAGCCGGTGAAATGGATGTGTTGATCGGCACGACCCAGGAAGAAAGCAATATCTTCTACTACAGGCAGGATCTGGCGGCATTGACGGCGGTGCCCATGCCGGCGCCCGATCAAGAGAGGCTCGCCGCGCGGCGCTCCGGCGCTTCGCACGCGCAGTTGCTCATGGATTATTCCACAGAGCAAATGTTCCTGAAGCCGTCATTGGAATGGGCATTGCAGGCCAGTGAACAAGGGCAGCGGGCCTACTCTTATCTATTCACCTACCCTTCGCCCGACAAGGATCTTCTGTCGACACATTGCCTGGAGCTGCCGTTCGTGTTTGGGACCATGGGTGCGTTTGACAAGGCTCCCATGGTGGCCGGGATGGAGCCGCAAAAGGTGGAAGCTCTTTCCGCTGCCATGCGGGCGAGCTGGATTTCCTACATTCGTAGTGGAAACCCGCAAGCATCCGCTCTGCCGTGGCCTTCTTTCCGTTCGGCGTGCCGCGCCACGATGAGATTCGGCGAGGTTTCGGGCGCCGTTGATTTTCTGGGGCGCCTGGATACGCCCGAGGACTGCGCGTAAACAGCACTTGAACCCATGCCTATCAGGAGCAACCATGATCAATAGTTCTGCGTTGAGCGCGCCAAGCGCGGCCATGTCGGCCGCAGCGCGGTGGCGTCTTGTGATTATTGCCTTCATCACGATTGTATTGGACGGGTTCGACACCACGTCCATCAGTTTCGTTGTGCCAACTTTGGCCGTTGAATGGGGACTTCCGCCAGCGGCATTTACGTCTGCCTTCGTCACAACAAGCGTGGGGGCTGTCGTGGGCTACCTTGCCAGTGGTTCCCTGACAAACCGGCTTGGCCCACGAACGGCTATTTTGTGCAGTGTTCTGGTTTTCGCGCTGGGGTCTTTCCTTACCGTCCTGGCGCAATCCGTATTCATGCTGGCGACCTTGCGCTTGATTACCGGCATCGGGCTGGGAATGGTGCTTGCGCCGACCATAGCCATGGCAACAGAAAACTTTCCAGCACATCGCCGTGAATTCATTACCATTTTGATTGTGTCGGGTATTGGTTTTGGCAGCGTGCTGGGCGGTGTTTTCGGCGGCCGCCTGATTGCAGCCCATGGGTGGGCCTCCATCTACTGGGTGGGCGGGTTCCTGCCGCTGTTGCTGCTGCCTATTCTCTGGTTCGGATTGCCGCGCGGCGGCATGGGCGGCAACAAGCAGCCGAGCCCTGCGGCAAAAGGAACGGTGCGTAGTTTGTTCGCAGGGCCGTTAGCCGGTAGTACAGCGCTTTTGTGGATATTCTCGTTTTCCATATTTACCGCGTTGTACGCCCTGGTGCTGTGGATGCCGACGCTATTGCTGGGTTTCGGATTCGCGCCTCGCGAAACTGCGCTGGGCGCGGCCAGCATGGGGGGAGGAGGACTATTGGGTGTCATGCTGCTCATCCCGCTTTTCTCTAAATTCGGGACGGCGCGCGTACTTGTTCTTGCATCGTTTCTGAGCATGGCAGCCATTGTCGCAGTCAGTTATGGCCATTGGGATCGTGCGGGCCTGCTACTGTTGATTGCGCTTATTGGGATGGGCTTGCAGGCAGGAACCATGGGGCAAAGCGCGCTTGCGGTAGGCATTTATTCTGGTGCATCCAGGGCTACCGGAATCGGCTGCGCGGCGGCCGCGGGCCGCATCGGTTCGATTGTCGGGCCCGCGATTGGAGGGCTTCTGCTGTCCCTGAAGGTTTCAACGCAGGGTGCAATATTGGCTGCCTGCATCCCGATTCTTATCGGAGCCGTTACCGCCATGGCCATCCACTATCGGCGCGGGCGCGCGGCTTCGCCAGCCGTGAGCGCAACATCTTGAAGTGCCGTGGGAGCCTTGCGTGTAATGATGCGCTGGCTCCAGCTTTGAAAAGCCACGCTTTGGCCTATGAACAGTCTATTAGATAAAACCTCATAGCGCTGCTGCAATAGCGATTTACCCATGATCATCGATAAGCCGTCTCAGTGCGGCTCGGGATAGTGTTGCCGTTTGGTTTGGAGAAGGCAGGACTTCTCCGGGCATGGCTTTTTTTATTGATGATGTTCAAAACAAGAACAAGCGTTTTATTACCCAAGGAGAACAGTGATGAGATTCAAAATTGTAGCGGCAGGATTGGCATTGGCCTTTTCGGCGGGCGCCCAGGCTCAGGCTCAAGACGGCGTGACACTTTATGGCGTGATCGACACGGGCATTCAATACGCCAACAACATCGGCGCCACCAAGTCGAGTTCCGTCTACTTTCCCACGTTGACGTCTTCATGGCCCTCTTATTGGGGTTTGCGCGGCCGGGAGAAGTTGGCGGACAACCTCAGTGCCGTCTTCAACCTGGAAGCCGGCTTTGCTCCCGGCACGGGAGAAAGCCAGCAAGGCCGCTTGTTCGGCCGCCAGGCATGGGTCGGCCTGAAAGGCGATTGGGGGCAGGTCGCGTTCGGCGATCAATACAACATGTTGTTCTGGGCACTGGCCAAACCGTCGAACGTCATGGGGCCGAATGCCCATGGGTTCGGCACTCTTGACTCCTATACCCCCAATGCGCGCATGAATAATTCCGTGACATACCGCGGAAAATGGGCCGGGTTTGATTTTGGTCTTGCTTATGCCCGGGGGCGGGATACCGTCAATGGCGGGCCGGCCGTGCTTGGCGGCAATCCGGGTGCAAGCAATTGCGGTGTGAACTACGCTTCAAACACCGACTGCCGGGCCTATTCGGCTTTGCTGGCCTACGATTCGGCAAGCTGGGGGTTTTCCACGGCCTACGATGTGATCACTGGCTCGGACAGCCCCAGCTTTACACCTAATTTTTATCGATTGGGTTCGGGCGAGAAAGATCGCCGCATTGTTGTAAGCGGCTATGCCAGGCTCGATGTCGTCACCGTGGGGCTTACGTATATGAATCGTAAAAGCGAGGGCGCCATCGGGGTCGGCCAGGGCCTGGGCGACCGTAGCGATCTTTGGAGCCTGGGTGCTTCCTGGCGCCTGACCCCGGCTGTTACGCTCGATGGCAGCGTGAGCTATATGCGCTATGGCAACGCAACAGAAAGCTCCCGTTCAATGTTCTATGTGGCGCGTGCGAAGTATGCGCTTTCGAAGCGTACGTCCACTTACGTCTCGGTTGGCTATATGCAGAACAAGGGCAATGCCAACCTGGCCGCCGCAGGTGGCGCTGTCAACACGAACCCTGCGCCGGGCCAGAGCCAAACATCAGTAATGGTTGGATTGCGCCACGATTTCTGAACAAGCGCCGGCTTTCAGCCGGCGCGTCAATCGGGCCTTGCCACCACCCTGATCAGGCCGCTGCTGCTGCCCCCGCAGAAGAAGCGGTCTTCGCCGTTGGATTCCAGCCCCGAGACGGCTGTTTCAGGCGGCATGTCTATGGTTTCCAGGACCTCGCCGGTCTCGGGGTCGAGCCGTCGCAGGTCGCTGGTTCCGTCTTCCCAGGTGCCGTGCCAGAATTCGCCGTCTACCCACGTTACGCCGGTTACGTAGCGGTTCGAGGTAATGGTTCGTAGCACCTTGCCGGTTGCGGGGTCGACCTGGTGGATGAGCCTGTCCCGGTATTGCCCTACCCACAGGCTGCCTTCGGCCCAGGCCAGGCCGGAGTTGCCGTCGGAGCTTGGGGCGGGAATGGTGGCGATTACGCTGCCCGTTGCCGGGTCGATTTTTTGTATATGCCCGTCGGCGATCTGGAAGAGGTGCTTGCCGTCGAAGGCCGTGCCGGCGTCCGCGGCAACGTCTATGGATTGTGCCGCGCTTCCGCTATCGGTATCCAGCGCCTTCAATGCGCCGCCTGTCGCGAACCAGACATGCCGGCCGTCGAAGGTCAGCCCATGCACGGCGTCGACGCCCTCGAAAGGGCCGTATTCACGTAGGATTTTTGCGGTGGAGGTTTTCATGATGTCGTCCTGGTCGTTGGTGGAAAGAACAACTTCATCCTAATCGTCCGGCTGAGAACCGGGGAGTAACAATGTTGTCGCGAGCCGCGGTCAAGGTGTGGCCTCGACAGCGGCAACCGGTGGAACAGGGAGCAGCAGGGTTGTCGCGAATCCGGGCAGGGGCGGAATCAGCCAGCGTCGAGTGCGTCCGTGGCCGAACGACTGCACCTTGCCGCCCGCAGCCAGGGCGTCGAGCGCCCGCTGTACGGTACGCTGGCTGGCGCCCAGGGCAAGCGCCAGGGACGAGCTGGACCACGACTCGCCGTCGGCCAGCAGAGCCAGCACGGCGGCGTGCCGGTCTTCCACGAGGCTCGCTAGCACGGCAACCTTGTTCGAACCGTGCGGAATCAGGGTAAAACCCCGCCGTGTGGCATCAATGCCGGCCAGGGGGCGGAGCGCTTTTCTCAGGCGGCCGATTTCAACGCGCAGGCGTGCGCGGTGTGTTTCATCGGGAGCCTTGGTTCGAAATGCGCCGGCGATAAGCGCTTCTCTCGAGGCATCGGCAGGCCAGGCTTGCGCCAACAGCCGTGCCAGCGAGAACAGTACCGGGCGGCTTGCCAGCGGAATCACGGTTTCTTTATTGCCGACCGTATTGCGGCAGGCATTCACGATGAGCGTGGGCGTGGCCGATAATTCTTCCACCTCCTCGAGCATGAGGGGTTTGTCCTGGCCATGCGCAAGCAGGCGCGCGGCGGGACGTTTCAGGGTGCGCAGCGCGTGTTCGGCTTCCGTCATCAAACCGGGAATTTGTGAGCGAAGCGCGGCTTGCCGGGCCTGGGTCAATGCGATATGCGCCGCTTTGATGCGCAGGCGGCGCATCGAGATTCCCGCAACGATCAAATGGTGGACGGCTTTGGACGCCGGCGACAGGGATTCGAGAGGGAGAGAGCCGATGATGTGTTCTGCTTCGTCGAGCCGGCCTGAAAGTAGTAGCCGCCGCGCCTCGAGGTGCCGCGCATGGGCGGCGTTTACTTGGTCGCCATGCGTGTCCAGGACGGCTTGCGCGCTATGCAGCGCCTTGGCCGACCAGGCCAGGTCGCGCGAAGCCAGTGCGATCTCGGCCTGGGCGACAACGCATCTGGCGCGGGCCAGCGGCTGCCTGGGGCCGAAGGCGCGTATCGCCTTGCGCAGCAGTGCATTGGCAAGCTCGAGATCGCCAAGTTGCGCGACGGCGATGCCGCGCAGCGCAAGCGCGGGCGCGTCGTCGCGCAGGGCGACCAGGTTAAGCGCACCAAGCGCGTCGCCCGCCGTCAAGGCATGCGCGGCCCGGGAGATCAGCAAGTCCATAAGTATTCCGCCATTTTTCTACCCCGACGATAGGCATCGACGTATCGCGCGGCGCCGAGCGCCAAGCCTAGTATGCCATTGCCCGGCTGAGGATGTGCGGACGGCTTTGCTGTTGTTGCGCCGCTGTTGCCGCACGCTTCCCCTTGGATCTGGTTGTTCGTCTTTGCTCAAGTGAAACGAATCCTGTGGTGGTAAGCTGAACGGCTCCCAACCATTCGATGTCCTTCGCCATGACCGAACCCGCCGACGCCCACCTTGTTGAAACCCTGATCGAAAGCCAGTCCTTGTGCGACGGCAGTTTCCTCAAGGCCCGCCGCGACAGGGTTCGCCTGCCCGATGGGGGCGAGTCCAGCCGGGAATACATCGTGCATCCGGGGGCGGTCGTCATCATCCCTCTGCTGGACGCAGATACCGTGCTGCTGGAGCGCCAGTTCCGCTACCCGGTGGGCCGCGTCATGACTGAGTTCCCCGCCGGCAAGCTCAACCCGGGCGAAGATCCCCTGGAGTGCGCCAGGCGCGAGCTGCTGGAGGAAACCGGCTTTGCCGCCAGCCAGTGGGCCAAGGCGGGGGGCATGCATCTGGCCATGGCCTATTCCACCGAAGTCATCCACATTTTTTTCGCTCGTGGCCTTGTGCAGGGCCAGCAAAATCTGGATCAGGACGAGTTCCTGGAGGTGCGCACGGCCTCGGTGGACGAGGTGTTCGAGGCCTGCCGCAGCGGCGGCATTACCGATGCGAAGACGCTGACGTGCGCCCTGTGGCTGCAGAACTGGCGTTCAGGCGCATGGCAACTGGATTGGCGGGATGCCGAAGGCGGTGTTGTAGAGTAAGGCTAGGGCAGCAGCCGCTTCAGGTTGCGTCCCAGGCTGGGTTTGCCCGCGGTCAGTTGCACCAGGTTCTGGTCCAGTTCGTCCAGGTCGTACAGATAGTTGACCATGAGGGCGCAGGACTGTTCCAGGCCCTTGGCCGAGCGGTCTGCGGCCCAGTTGACGCGTTCCATGCGGGCGCCGTTTTCCAGGTGGAAGCGGGCCACGGGGTCGATGGGCCGCCCGTTCTTCATGGTGGTCAGGTAGTGCGCGGCCAGCCTTAGGCCGGCGTTCTGCACCAGCTCGGGGGCGGCGCCCACGGCCGCCTTTCGCAGCTTTGCCACCCACCGCGCCCCGGCCTGGCTGTCGGTGCGCGTTTCGGTTTCGGTGCGATTGTGCAGCAGCGCCTGCAGGGTTTGGTTGTCCTGTTTCTTGAGCCAGTCGGTGAACCCGGGTATGGGCGAAAGCGTGGCAAAGGATTTCAGGCGGGGCATTTCGCGCAGCAGTTCGTCCACGACGCGCTTGAGCAGGAAGTTGCCGAAGCTGATGCCGCGCAGTCCGGGCTGGGTGTTCGAAATGGAATAGAAGATGGCCCAGCGCGCCTTGTTCAGGCTTTCGGCCGGGGTTTGCGGGTCGAGCAGCACCTGCACGTTGTCCGCCATTTGGTGGGCGAACGCCACTTCCACGAAGATCAGCGGCACGTCGCTCATGCGTGGATGAAAGAAGGCGTAGCAGCGCCGGTTGTCGGCCACCCTGTGCTTGAGCTCGTCCCACGAGCGGATTTCGTGCACGGCTTCGTACTGGATGAGTTTTTCCAGCAGCGAGGCGGGCGAGTCCCAGGTAATGGGCTTGAGCTCGAGCATGCCCACGTCGAACCAGTTCGACAGCAGGGTTTCGAGTTCGCGTTCAAGGACCGTAAGGCCCGCCACCTGGTTGCGCCAGCGCAGCATGTCGGCGCGCAGCTCGACCATGAATTGCAGCCCGGCCGCCTGCATATTGAGCCGGCGCAGCAAGAGCAGGCCCTGGTCGGCCCGCGGGTCGAGCGTGGCGCCGGTCTCGACCAGTTGGGTCAGCATCGCGCGCCGGTCTTTGCCGTCCGCGGCGCCGTATTGCAGGCACCATTGCTTGGCCGCGCGGTTGGCGCCGACGTCGGTCAGCCTGGCCGTGTACAAGGGCTTGAGTTCCGCCGGGGTGAGCCTGCGTTCGCGTTCCCACCAGCGCCCAAGCCGGGTGATCAGCCCCGAAGATTCTTGCGTCTTGGAGGCGGGCCGATCGGTGTCGTCGTCGGCGCGGCCCGGGGGGGTGTTGCTTGCGCGTGCAAGCGTGTGCAGCTCAGTCATGGAACTACTCCTAAGCGGTCAAACGGCGCTGTTTGCGGAGTCGTTCCGGCTGATGCGCGGCTACGACCTGAAGCGCCGTCCTTCGTTCGGCAGCAAGAATGCTGTGACGCCCAACAGAGGCAGGAAGGCACATACATGATAGACGAACTCGATGCTGGTTGCATCGGCCAGACTGCCCAGCGCCGCGGCGCCGATGCCGGCCATGCCGAAGGCCAGGCCGAAGAACAGCCCCGAGATGGTGCCGGTTTTGCCGGGCACCAGTTCCTGCGCATAGACCAGGATGGCCGAGAAGGCCGAGGCGATGATGGTGCCGATGATGAAGACCAGAATGATGGTCCAGGTCAGGTTGACGTAGGGCAGCAGCAGCGCGAAGGGCGCGGCGCCCAGGATGGAGCCCCAGATGACGCGCTTGCGCCCGATGCGGTCGCCAACCGGCCCGCCTACGACCGTGCCCAGGGCCACGGCGAACAGGAAGACGAACAGGCAGTACTGGGCGTTCTGGATCGAAACGCCGAAACGGTGGATCAGGTAGAACGTGAGATAGCTGGTCAGGCTGGCCAGGTAGAAATATTTGGAGAACACCAGAACCAGCAGCACGCTCAGGGCCTTCATGACTTGGGGGCGCGCAAGCCCCGTTTCGACCTTGCCCAGGCTGGCGCGGCCGCGGCTGCTGGTCAGGTGGCGGGCATACCAGCGGCTGACCTGGCTGAGTATGACGATGGCCAGCAGGGCGCCCAGGGAAAACCAGGCCACGCTGCCCTGGCCCCGGGGCACGATGATCAGTGCGGCCAGAAGTGGTCCGATGGACGAGCCCAGGTTGCCGCCCACCTGGAAGATGGATTGCGCCAGGCCGTGCTGGCCCGCGGAAGCCATGCGCGCCACCCGGGACGATTCAGGGTGGAAGACGGAAGAGCCCATGCCTATCAGCGCTGCGGCAACGACGACACTGGAAAAGTTCCAGGCCTGCGACAGCAGGATCAGGCCGCAGAAGGTAAAGCCCATGCCTATGGGCAGGGAGTAGGGCTTGGGCCGCTTGTCGGTGAAATGCCCTACCAGCGGCTGGAGCAGCGACGCCGAGAACTGGAACGCCAGGGTAATGAAGCCGATCTGCGTGAAGCTCAGGTCGAAATTGCCCTTGAGCACGGGGTATAGCGCAACCAGCACCGACTGCATCATGTCGTTGAGCAGGTGCGTGACGCTGATCGCCGTCAGTACGCGGTAGGCGACGCCGGAAGTTTTATCTTGGGAGGGGGATGAGTGAGGGGCCGGAATGGCGGCTTCGGTCATGATGGATACTCATTGTGGCAAGGACGGTATGGTGGAAATATACGCAAGCGGCTGGTGTCTGTCTTTAGAATATAAGACAATCATCATTGAATTTCAGCCATCCCATCGGCCCCACGGAATAATGCTATGCCCATGCCTCCCCATCAGCATCTGGACCGGATAGAAAACACCGATCGCGACGTCGTCGCCTTCTTGGCCAACTACCCCGGCGACCAGATGGTAGAGATCCATTCGCACCGACGCATACAGCTGCTGTATGTCAAGACGGGCACCTTGCAATTGGAAACCCGGTTCGGCGCATGGGTGGTGCCCCCCGGCTTCGCGGTATGGATTCCGCACGACGTTCTGCATCAATTGCGCATGCTCAACGCCACCACCCATAATCTTTATTTCAGGAAGAAAACCGTTGCCAAGCCTCTTGAGAAATGCCAGGTGATCGAGGTTTCGCCCTTGCTGAAGGAATTGATAAGCGCGGCTGTTGCCGTGCCTCCGCTTTACGACCAAGACGCCCGCGACGGGCAACTGATGAAGCTGCTGTTGCAGGAGGCGGTGATGCAGCCGGTGGTGCCGCTGCACTTGCCCATGCCCCGAGACGAGCAGTTGGCCCGGCTGTGCCAGGCCTTCTTCAAGGCGCCGACCCAGGCCTCCAGGCCGGCCGACTGGGCCCGGCAACTGCATATCAGCGAGCGCACCTTTTATCGCCGTTTCGTGGCGAGCACCGGCATCACCTTCGTCAATTGGCGTCAGCAGGCTTGCGCCTTCGCCGCCATGGCGCGGCTGTCGCTGGGCGACAGCGTGACCAGCGTGGCCCTGGACATGGGCTATGAAAGCCCGTCGTCGTTCTCGACCATGTTCCGGAAAACGACGGGGCGGCCGCCGAATTTGTATGGGCGGGGCCGGTAAGGCCCGAGGCGCCGATGGCGGCCACGGGTTCAGCTTGCGGTTTCGACCAGGCCCTCGCGATCGGGTATTTCCCGGGCGCCGAGCCGTTTTTTCTCGTCCCGCCCAAACTGGCATTCCTGGTTGAAGCTGGTTTTTCCCGTGCATTCGCTCATGAGAGAGCATTGCTGGAACAGCTCGCTGATCCAGTCGACGAACACCCGCACTTTGGGCGATAGATGCTTGTTGTGCAGGTAGATGACCGAGATGGGCATGGGCGGGGGCGTCCAGTCTGTGAGCACTTCGCGCAAGGCACCCGATTTCAGGTGGGATTCCACCATGTAGCGCCCCGGCTGGATCAGGCCGAACCCTTCCAGGCCGCATTTTACGTAGGCCTCGGAATCGTTGACCGAAATGGCGCCCTTGACGGCGACATCGACAGCCCGGCCGTCGACCAGAAAGCTCCAGTCGAAGTTTCGCCCGGTGCGGCCCGAAAAATAATGAACCGCCTTATGCTGTTGCAGATCGTCGATGGTGGCGGGCTCGCCGTGGCGCTCGAGGTAGGCCGGAGAGGCGCAGGTAACGCTTTCGTAGGTGCCTATGCGTTTGGCGACCATGGTCGAGTCGTGCAGCTCCCCCACGCGGATGACGCAGTCCACGGCATCCTGCACCATATCCACTGGCCGGTCGCTCATGCCGATGGCAAGCTCGATGTCGGGATAGCGCGAGTGGAATTCGCATAGCGCCGGCACGAGGATAAGGCGGCCGATGGACGGCAGCGTGTCGATGCGCAGGCGTCCGCGCGGCCCGCGCGTGACATCGTGGAACGAGGCTTCGGCATCTTCCACGTCGGCCAGGATGCGCACGCAGCTTTCGTAGTAGGAAGCGCCGTCGGGCGTCAGGCTCAGACGCCGGGTCGTGCGGTTGAGCAGCCTGACCCGCAGTTGGCGCTCCAGGTTCTGGATCGTGGTGGTAACGGTTGCGCGGGGCAGCCCCAGGCTGTCTGCCGCCAGCGTGAAGCTGTTGGCATCGACGACGCGGGTGAAGACTTGCATGGCCTGGAAGCGATCCATGATGAGCTCCGAACGAAGAAAGGCAGTGAAACGGCTGTGGGCGTCGGGCGGGTTGCCCGAATTGGGATTGTTTGCTCTGGCTGAATAGTGTTGTCGAAATCAGAATATTTATCTGTTTCTTCAAACAATAAATAATACACCCACCTCTGCGTAATTCATACAGCTGTCTGGCCATCCAGGTCACGCCTCAGCTTCGTTCTGGCGACCGTTACCGCAAAGAACACCCCATTTCAAGGAACATCCATGTCTTTATTGCGTAATCGATACGCCATGGCGGCGATCATCGCGGCGCTTGCCGTTGGCGGCGTTGCTGTTTTTCATTCTAGTGCCGGCGTGAATCCGGCCGTTGCGGCAATCGCGCCGAGTCCGGCCGCGGCGGTCGATGTGGCAACCGTGCAGAGCCGTACCATCACGGATTGGCACGATTACTCCGGCCGGTTGGAAGCGGTCGACCGCGTGGAAATCCGGCCCTTGGTGTCCGGCACGCTGACGGCCGTGCATTTTACCGATGGCAGCCTGGTTCATAAGGGCGACGTGTTGTTTACGATAGATCCGCGCCCCTACCAGGCGGCGGTCGATCGGGCCAAGGCCCAGTTGGCCGCCGCTCAGGCACGTGTTTCCTATACGGCGGCCGACCTGGCGCGGGGCAAGCGGCTGTTGGCCGACAATGCCATCGCCAAGCGCGATTACGAAGAAAAACGCAATGCGTCCAGCGTGGCCGCCGCCGATCTGCAGGCCGCCAAGGCGGTGCTGGAGTCGGCCAGCCTGGATCTGGAGCATACGCGAATCATCGCGCCGATTTCCGGCCGGGTCTCGCGCGCTGAAGTCACCGTGGGCAATGTCGTGGCGGCCGGAGCGGGCTCGGTGCCGTTGACCTCGCTGGTTTCCGTGTCGCGCATGTATGCATCGTTCGATGTGGACGAGCAAAGCTTTCTTGCGTTCGTGAACCCGGCTCGCGGGCAAGGCGGCGCGCAGATTCCCATTTTGCTGGGGCTGGCCAATGAAAAGGGCTATTCGCGGCATGGCCGGATCGCCTCCATCGACAACCGACTCGATATTTCCTCTGGAACCATCCGGGTACGGGCCGTGTTCGACAACGCCGATGGCGCGCTGGTGCCGGGCTTGTATGCACGCATACGGGTGGGCGGCGGCGCGCCCCACGAGGCGGTGCTGGTCGACGAAAAGGCAATAGGCACGGATCAGGACAAGCGCTTTGTGGTTGTCGTGGACGCCCACAACAAGACCGCTTACCGCGAAGTCCGGCTGGGTTCGGGCGAGGATGGCTGGCGGGTTGTGGAAACCGGCCTGAAGGCGGGCGAGCGCATCGTCGTCAACGGTCTGCAGCGGATTCGCCCGGGCGACCCGATAACGCCAAGGGCGGTGCCGTCCCTGTCGAACACGAACATGGCCGCTGCGGATGCCGCCCCGCCCGGAGCGGGCGCCGCGGACCACTCCTGATCGCATTCCTGGATTCTTATGAATATTTCAAAATTCTTCATCGACCGGCCTATATTCGCGGGCGTGCTGTCCGTGCTTATTCTGCTGGCCGGCGGGCTGGCTGTCTTTCAACTGCCCATTTCCGAATACCCCGAGGTCGTTCCGCCCTCGGTGGTCGTGCGCGCCCAGTACCCGGGCGCCAACCCCAAGGTCATTGCCGAGACGGTTGCCGCGCCTTTGGAGGAATCCATAAACGGCGTGGAAAACATGATGTACATGCAGTCCCAGGCCAATAGCGATGGGAACCTGACCATTACCGTGAACTTCCACCTGGGCACCGACCCGGACAAGGCGCAGCAACTGGTGCAGAACCGGGTGTCGCAGGCCTTGCCGCGGCTACCCGAGGACGTGCAAAGGCTGGGCGTGACGACGACCAAGAGCTCGCCCACGCTGACGATGGTCGTGCATTTGATTTCGCCCGACGACCGCTACGACATTACGTATCTGCGCAATTACGCCGTATTGAACATCAAGGACAGGTTGGCGCGCATTCCGGGCGTGGGTGAAGTTCAGGTCTGGGGTTCGGGCGATTATTCCATGCGCATCTGGCTCAATCCCCAGAAAGTCGCCGAGCGCGGCCTGACGGCCAGCGACGTGGTGGCGGCCATACGAGAGCAGAACGTCCAGGTGGCCGCGGGGGTCATCGGCGGATCGCCCAGCCTGCCGGGAGTGCCCCTGCAACTGTCGGTCAATGCGCATGGACGCCTGCATACCGAGGCCGAGTTCGCCGACATCATCCTCAAGACATCGCCGGACGGCGCCGTGACGCGCCTGGGCGATGTGGCGCGCATCGAGCTGGCTTCAGCCGAGTATGGCTTGCGCTCTTTGCTGGACAACAAGCCGGCCGTGGGGTTGGCCATCATGCAGGCGCCGGGCGCCAACGCCCTGGCGGTGTCCGACAAGGTGCGCGCCGCCATGAAGGAGATGTCGGCCGATTTCCCGTCGTCGGTAAAAAGCAGCATTGTCTACGACCCGACGCAGTTCGTGCGCTCCAGCATCAAGGCGGTTGTCCATACCTTGCTGGAGGCCATTGCGCTGGTCGTGCTGGTGGTCATTGTGTTTCTGCAGACCTGGCGCGCGTCCATTATTCCCCTGCTGGCGGTGCCGGTATCCATTGTGGGCACGTTCGCGCTGATGCTGGCTTTTGGCTACACCATCAATGCCCTGTCGCTGTTCGGGCTGGTGCTGGCCATCGGCATCGTGGTGGATGACGCCATCGTGGTGGTGGAGAATGTCGAGCGCAACATCGCCGCCGGTTTGTCGGCGCGCGAGGCCACCTACCGGGCCATGCGCGAGGTCAGCGGCCCCATCGTGGCGATTGCGCTGACGCTGGTCGCGGTGTTCGTGCCGCTGGCCTTCATGACGGGGCTGAGCGGCCAGTTCTTCAAGCAGTTCGCCATGACCATCGCCATTTCCACGGTGATCTCGGCCTTCAATTCTCTGACGCTGTCGCCCGCGCTGGCCGCCTTGCTGCTCAAGGGTCACGACCAGCGCCCGGATTGGCTGACCCGTGCCATGAACAAAGCGTTCGGCGGTTTCTTCGCCCGGTTCAACAAGGTGTTCGGCAGCGCTTCGAACAAGTACGCCAAAGGCGTGTCGAGCGTCGTTGGCCGCAAAGCCGTGTTCATGGGCGTTTATGTGGTCTTGCTGGCCTTGACGGCGGGCGTGGCCCATATCGTGCCGGGCGGCTTCGTGCCGGCGCAGGACAAGCAGTATTTGATCAGCTTTGCGCAATTGCCCAACGGGGCGTCGCTGGATCGCACGGAGGCGGTGATCCGCCGCATGAGCGCCATCGCGCTCAAGCAGCCGGGCGTGGAAAACGCAATTGCTTTCCCAGGCTTGTCCATCAATGGCTTCACCAACAGCTCCAGCGCGGGGATCGTGTTCGTTACGCTTGCGCCGTTCGACCAGCGGCGCGGCAAGGCACTGTCGGCGGACAGCATTGCCGCCGCCCTGAACCAGCAATACGCGGATATCAAGGATTCGTACATTGCCGTGTTTCCGCCGCCGCCGGTCATGGGCCTGGGAACGGTGGGCGGCTTCAAGCTGCAACTGGAGGACAGGGGCGCCATCGGATACGCACAACTGGATGCCGCCGCCCACGCCTTCCTGGCGAAGGCAAGCAAGGCGCCTGAACTGGGTCCGGCGTTTTCCAGCTACCAGATTAACGTTCCGCAGCTCGACGTGGACCTGGATCGCGTCAAGGCCAAGCAGCTCGGCGTGCCGGTGACGGATGTGTTCGACACCATGCAGATCTACCTGGGCTCGCTGTATATCAATGATTTCAACCGCTTCGGCCGTGTATACCAGGTAAGGGCGCAGGCCGATGCGCAGTATCGTTCCCGGCCCGAAGACATCTTGCAGCTGAAGACCCGCAATCGTTCGGGCGACATGGTGCCCTTGTCGTCCCTGGTCAAGGTCACGCCGACCTACGGCCCCGAAATGGTCGTGCGCTACAACGGGTTTACCGCTGCCGATATCAATAGCGGGCCGGCGCCGGGGTATTCCTCCGACCAGGCGCAGGCCGCCGCCGAACGCATCGCGGCCGAGACATTGCCTCGCGGCGTCAAGTTCGAGTGGACCGACCTGGCGTACCAGCAGATATTGGCGGGCAATGCCGGAATCTGGATATTCCCCATAAGCGTGCTGCTGGTTTTCCTGGTCCTGGCCGCGCTATATGAAAGCCTGACCCTGCCGCTGGCCGTCATTCTCATCGTGCCCATGGGCATTCTGGCCGCGCTGGCCGGCGTATGGCTGACGGGGGGCGACAACAACATCTTCACGCAGATCGGCTTGATGGTTCTGGTGGGGCTTGCCTGCAAGAACGCCATCTTGATCGTCGAGTTTGCCCGGGAGCTCGAGCTGCAGGGCATGGCCACGGTCAAGGCGGCGATAGAAGCCAGCCGCCTGCGGCTGCGCCCCATCTTGATGACGTCGATCGCTTTCATCATGGGTGTCGTGCCCCTGGTTACTTCGGTGGGGGCGGGCGCCGAGATGCGTCACGCCATGGGGGTGGCCGTGTTCTTCGGCATGCTGGGCGTGACGTTGTTCGGGTTGTTCCTGACGCCCGTGTTCTATGTGCTGCTGCGTTCTCTGGGACGCAGGCGCCTGCACTCCGCGTCCGCGCATGAGGCGCCTGCGCTTGCCGCTCATACCGAATAAGGAAATATTGCAATGATCAAATCAATGGGATCCGGCCTTCTGGCAAGCATGCTGCTGGCCCTGGCAGGATGCGCTGTCGGGCCGGCCTATCAGCGGCCAGCCGTGGACACGCCCAAGGCGTTCAAGGAGGCCTTTTTGTCGCCGCAAGAGGCGCAGCGCTGGAAGGCGGCGCAGCCCTCCGATGCGGTGGAGCGGGGCAAATGGTGGACTATCTTCGCGGATGCGGATCTGAACGCACTGCAGGAACAGGCCATGGAGGCCAACCAGAGCCTGAAAGCGGCTGCCGCCCGTGTGAAGCAGGCGCGCGCCTTGCAGCGCGGAGCGCAGGCGGATGAGTTGCCGCGGCTCGACGCCGCTTTCGGCCCTACCCGCCAGCGCGCTTCGAATGCGTCGCAGGGCCTGTCTGCCGATGCGCCCAATTCTCCAACGACGTTGTGGCGGGCGCAGGCGGGAGTGTCCTACGAAGCGGATCTGTTCAGGCGAGTGGCATCCACCGTGGATGCGGCCACGGC